>Ga0209075_1001592_pt1 | contig 21248 bp, 18 predicted proteins | sample Stecom2011_FD_187523 | JGI IMG/M metagenome (GOLD analysis project Ga0209075, IMG submission 187523) | Agricultural soil microbial communities from Utah to study Nitrogen management - Steer compost 2011 (SPAdes) (version 2) | ecosystem: Environmental > Terrestrial > Soil > Agricultural land...
TAGGCCAGGAAAAGCTGCGCCCGCAGACTGGCTGGCAGCCGCTGGCATTTGGTCTGGATTGGCAGCGTCCACCACGTCAGATGAACGGTACCTCGTTCTTCTACGCCCATTCCGGGCAGTGGCGCTATGAGAAGCTGGATGTGAGCGAGATTCTTTCGCCTCTGGCCGACAAGTCCAAGTTCGGTGGCAGCCTGATCGACTACAACGTGCGTGCCGAGCGCATGGGGTGGTTGCCATCTGCGCCACAGCTTAATCGCAACCCGCTGACCATCGCAGCAGAAGCTGAAAAAGCCGGTATGGATGTACCTGCCTACGTGACCCAGTCCATGAAGGACGGTTCACTGGCCTTTGCGTCGGAAGATCCGGAAGCACCCCAGAACCATCCGCGCAACATGTTTATCTGGCGCTCCAACCTGCTGGGTTCTTCCGGTAAGGGGCATGAGTACATGCTTAAGTACCTGTTGGGGACCACCAGCGGCGTGCAGGGTAAAGATTTGGGCCATAACGGCGGCATCAAGCCTGAGGAAGTGAAGTGGCGCGATGAGGCACCGGAAGGCAAGCTCGACTTGCTGGTTACTCTCGACTTCCGCATGTCTACAACCTGCTTGTACTCAGACATAGTTCTGCCTACCGCTACCTGGTATGAAAAGAACGACCTGAATACGTCTGACATGCACCCGTTCATTCACCCGCTGACGGCTGCGACAGACCCCGCGTGGGAATCCCGTAGTGACTGGGAAATCTACAAAGGCATCGCCAAGTCCTTCTCCAAGGCGGCGGAAGGCCATCTGGGTGTCGAAAAAGACGTGGTTACCCTGCCGCTGATGCACGACGCTGCAGCAGAACTGGGCCAGCCATTCGATGTTAAAGACTGGAAGAAAGGCGAGTGTGAGCTTATTCCCGGCAAAACTGCTCCTAACTTCATTACGGTAGAGCGGGATTACCCCAATACCTACGCGCGCTTCACCTCACTTGGGCCGTTGATGGACAAGTTGGGTAACGGTGGTAAGGGTATTAACTGGAATACCGAAAAAGAAGTGAGCTTCTTGGGTGAGCTGAACTACAAGCACATCGACGGAGCGAACGCAGGTCGTCCGAAAATTGAAAGTGCCATTGATGCAGCTGAAGTAATTCTGACGCTGGCGCCGGAAACCAACGGCCACGTGGCTGTTAAAGCCTGGGCTGCGCTGTCGGAATTCACCGGGCTGGATCATAGCCACCTTGCGGTGGGCAAAGAGCACGAAGCGATTCGCTTCCGCGATATCGTGGCGCAGCCCCGCAAGATCATCTCCAGCCCGACCTGGTCTGGCCTGGAAGACGACCATGTGTCTTACAACGCGGGCTACACCAACGTGCACGAGCTGATTCCCTGGCGCACATTGACCGGCCGCCAGCAGTTCTATCTGGATCACGAGTGGATGCGTGCCTTCGGCGAAAGCTTGTTGGTCTACCGTCCGCCTATTAACACTAAAGCCGCAGCGCCATTGCTGAACGCAAAACCCAATGGCAACCCGGAAAAAGCGTTGAACTTCCTGACACCGCACCAGAAGTGGGGTATCCACAGTACCTACAGCGACAACCTGTTGATGCTGACCCTGTCTCGCGGTGGCCCCATTGTGTGGCTGAGTGAGGATGATGCCCGCGACGTGGGTGTTGAAGACAACGACTGGGTAGAAGTATTCAACGCCAACGGAGCGCTCGCAGCACGGGCCGTTGTCAGCCAGCGGGTTATGCCGGGCATGATGATGATGTACCACGCTCAGGAACGGATTGTGAACATTCCCGGCTCGGAAGTGACCGGAAGCCGCGGTGGTATTCACAACTCGGTTACCCGGGCTTGCCCGAAGCCCACACACATGATTGGTGGCTACGCGCAGTTCTCCTACGGCTTTAACTACTATGGAACCGTGGGTTCCAACCGCGATGAGTTCGTGGTGGTGCGCAAAATGAAGAACGTTGACTGGCTTGATGGCGAAGGCAACGACACTGTTCAGGAGGCTGTAAAATGAAGATCCGTTCCCAAGTAGGCATGGTGCTGAACCTGGACAAATGCATCGGTTGCCATACCTGTTCAGTGACTTGCAAAAACGTGTGGACCAGCCGTGAAGGCATGGAATACGCCTGGTTCAACAACGTAGAAACCAAGCCAGGTATTGGTTACCCGAAAGAGTGGGAAAACCAGGATAAGTGGAAAGGCGGCTGGATGCGTGATGCCAGCGGCAAGATCCGCCCACGCATTGGCGGTAAGTTCCGGGTACTGGCGAACATTTTCGCCAACCCGGACCTGCCGGAAATTGACGACTACTACGAGCCGTTTGATTTCGATTATCAGCATCTGCACACCGCAGGCGACAGCAAGCACCAGCCGGTTGCACGGCCTCGCTCGCTGATCTCCGGCAAGCGCATGCAGAAAATCGAGTGGGGCCCGAACTGGGAAGAAATTCTCGGTACCGAGTTTGCCAAGCGTCGCAAGGATAAAAACTTCGACCAGATTCAGGCAGACATATACGGTCAGTTTGAAAGCACGTTCATGATGTACCTGCCGCGCCTGTGCGAGCACTGTCTGAACCCGACCTGTGTGGCCAGTTGCCCGAGTGGCGCTATCTACAAGCGGGAAGAAGACGGCATTGTACTGATCGATCAGGACAAGTGCCGTGGCTGGCGGATGTGTGTATCCGGCTGCCCGTACAAGAAGATCTACTTCAACTGGAAAACCGGCAAGTCTGAAAAGTGCATCTTCTGCTACCCGCGTATTGAAGCCGGTATGCCGACCGTATGCTCCGAGACCTGTGTAGGCCGTATCCGCTATCTGGGTGTGTTGCTTTACGATGCCGACCGCATTGAAGAAGTAGCAAGCACTCCGGGCGAGCACGAGCTGTACGAAAAGCAGTTGGAAATCTTCCTGGATCCGAACGATCCGAAAGTGATTGAGCAAGCGAAAAAAGACGGCGTGCCAATGAACGTGATCCAGGCGGCTCAGCGCAGCCCGGTTTACAAGATGGCGGTGGACTGGAAACTGGCCCTGCCTCTGCACCCGGAATACCGCACTCTGCCCATGGTCTGGTACGTGCCGCCTCTGAGCCCGATCCAGTCTGCAGCAGAAGCGGGCAAGGTTGAGTTTGACGGCGTATTGCCGAAGATCGAAAGCCTGCGGATACCGGTGAAGTATCTGGCCAACCTGCTTACCGCGGGTGACGAGAAGCCGATTGTGCGTGCGCTCAAGCGCATCATGGCCATGCGTTTGTACAAGCGTGCAGAAACAGTAGACGGCGTTGAGGATCTGCGTGCATTGGAAGAAGTTGGCCTAACCAAGGCTCAAGCCGACGAAATGTACCGTTATCTGGCCATTGCCGATTACGAGGATCGTTTCGTGATTCCGACCAGCCATCGTGAATTGGCGAAGGAAGCCTTCCCGGATGCACACGGTGAGCGCGGTGGTTGCGGCTTCAGCTTCGGCGACGGTTGCAGCGGTGGCGACAGCGAATTCAGCATGTTTGGCGGTCGTAAAAACACCTCCACCATGGTGCAAAAGCTGACCACTGTGAAGCAAGTCGATCCGAAACAGCTGCAGGAGTAAGGAGGCCGCATGAAACTATTAAAAGTACTGGCACGGATTCTGGAGTATCCCACGGCGGAGCTTCAGGCCTCCAAAGACGCCATGGTTGCCGCTGTCCTGGAGGACAGCCGGTTGCCAAGGAAAAACAAAGAGCAACTGCTCCAGTGTATTGACCGTTTATGCGATGGCGACCTGCTGGATCTCGAAGAAGCCTACACAGGCACCTTCGACAAAGGCCGCGCCACCTCGCTGCTGTTGTTTGAGCACGTTCATGGGGAGTCACGTGACCGCGGTCAGGCCATGGTCGATCTGATGGAGCAATATCGCGCTAACGGGCTGGAAATCGACGCCAAGGAATTGCCGGATTACCTGCCGCTGTTCCTGGAGTATTTGTCGACCCGGCCTTGGGACGAGATTAAAAACTGGTTGGAAGATATCCACCACATTCTTGGCCTGCTGGGCGAGCGCCTGTACCAGCGTGAAAGCATCTATCACGTAGCCATGGATTCTTTGCTGGAACTGTCTGGTCGCACAACGAACCGTCAGGAGCTGGCACAGCTTGTGGCTTCTGAGGAGCGCGACGATACGGCAGAGGCTCTGGACAAGGTCTGGGAAGAAGAAATGGTGAAGTTTGTGGATGATCAGGGCAGTTCCTGTAATACAGGTGGCGTTGTTGGCCAGCGCCGCCGCGAAATGGAACAGACCCAAACCATTCACCTCAGTGATCATCTGATGACGGATGTAACGCCCGCTCAGGCGCGTGCCGCCGCGAGAGACGCCTGACGGCGCAGGAGGAGACCAAGATGATGTCTTATCTGAATACATTGATTTTCGGGATTTACCCGTACATTGCTCTGGTGGTGATGATTGTTGGCACTTGGGCAAGATACGATCACGGGCAGTTCACCTGGAAGGCTCATTCCAGCCAGATGCTGCGTAAGAAAAACATGGTGCTGGCCAGCGTGCTGTTCCACGTAGGCATTCTGGTGATCTTCTTTGGTCATTTGGTTGGCCTGCTGACCCCGCACTTTGTTTACGAACCGTTTATGACGGCAGGCACTAAACAGGTGCTGGCGATTGTGGTGGGTGGCATTGCCGGTGTGATGTGTTTGGTGGGTGGTGTTATGTTGGCCCACCGTCGGCTGACGGACCCTCGGGTCAGTGCCAGCAGCACCTTTGCCGATAATATGATCATCATCATTCTGGTGGTTCAGGTGCTGCTTGGGTTGGCGACGATAGTGCCAACTCTTGGCCACCTTGATGGCAGCACCATGTTGCTGCTGGCGGGCTGGGCACAAAGCATCTTTACCTTCCAAGGTGGTGCAGCTGAATACATGGTGGGCGTGGGCTGGATTTACAAACTCCATATATTTTTGGGTTTGACGATCTTTGTTCTCTTCCCGTTCACTCGCTTGGTGCACATGCTGAGTGTGCCGCTGGAGTACTTCGGGCGGAAGTATCAGGTGGTGCGTAAGCGCGCGTAAGGGAAAGCTTCCCCCTCTCCCCCAGCCCCTCTCCCGCGAGGGGAGAGGGGAGTTACACATCCCGGCCTGCGGGAACGGTCCCAGCCTGCGGGATTACACCCAGACCCGAGAGCAGTGCAGTAAAGCCCCTCTCCCCCGGAGGGAGAGGGGTTGGGGAGAGGGGGAGAGCCCTCACTCAACAAATTGACGGAGACCTACCATGCAATTGATCCCAACCGGTGAACCGGAAAAGCCCAGAAACCAGTTCCCACCAGTGTATGTGGGTGAAACCCTGATTACCGAAGAGGATATAGCCCGGGAAATGCAGCACCACCCGGCGGAAGAGGTTGCTGAAGCTTGGCATGAAGCGGCTAAAAGCCTTGTTATCCGCGAGCTTTTGTTGCAACAGGCGAAAGCTTTAAAGTTACCCGAAGAGCTGGATGAAGAAGCCGCTATCGCTCGCGTGCTAGAGCAAGAACTCGATGTGCCGGAACCCAGTGACGAGGATTGCGAGCGCTTTCATGCGTCGAACCCCGATCGGTTCCGCAGCCCAACGCTCATGGCGGTCAGCCACATCCTGCTGGCCGCTGCGCCAGATGATGTGGAAGAGCGCATGCGGCAAGAAGAAGTAGGGCGGCAGTTGTTGTCGTCTCTATTAGAAGGCCGTGCCCAGTTTGTGCCTTTAGCCAAACAATACTCTGCTTGCGAATCCCGTCATCAAGGCGGCAGTCTTGGCCAAATCAGTAAAGGGCAAACCGTCGAAGAGTTTGAAAGGCCTGTGCTCACGCTGAAAGAGGGACTTAATCCGGAATTGATCGAAAGCCGGTACGGCTGGCACATTGTTCGTGTAGATCAGCGCATTGATGGTGAGCAGCTCCCCTACGAACACGTGAAGCCGAAAATTCGCCAGTATTTGAGTGAAAGCGTTACCCGGAGGGCATGCCGCCAATATCTGCAAGTGTTGGCATTTGAGGCGGGCGTTCAAGGTGTGGATCTTGAATTACCGGATTCACCTTTAATGCAGTGACGACAAGCCGCAAACAAGAAGCGAATTTGCGAAGCAGGTAGTAATGCGAAGTTTTGAGTTAAGTCAATTTCCCCTGAATAACCGTGTTACTACCTCCATGGAGGGAGCGATTTTTCGAGAGTATCCTCCTATTATCTAAAACATGATTTTGAATGCATGATATGAGCGAGGATATGATAATGGTGGCGATGCAATCTGCAGAATCCCGCTACGCCAAACCGGTTATGGTGGCTACCAATACGCTAGTAGACGATGAAGGAGGGTTGCAGCCACTGCGCAGTCACGCCCTTTTCAGTACCCTCAGCAATTCGGATTTGGAGAATCTGATTCTGCAATCCCGCCGCCTTCGCCTTGGGCATCATCAACTGCTCTACCGTCAGGACATGCCCGCCCACCACTTCTTCTTTGTTATATCCGGTCGCTTGCGGCTGTATAGGCTGGATTCATCTGGCATTGATCGTACTCTTGATAGCATTGCCCCCGGCGACTGCTTTGCCGAAGTTATGATTTACGCCGATCCTGCGCGATACGCATGCTACGCCGAAGCACTGAAATCCAGTGAAGTTCTGATGATCCCGGTAAAAGCTTATCAGGAGCTACTTGATAGCAAACCCGAGTATGCCAGCGCCGCGCTTAGGCATTACGCCATGCGCGCAGTTTCCCGGTTCCATGACCTCGAGATCATGACGGTTCAGAATGCTCGCGATCGACTGATCCGTTACTTGATTGACTTGCTACCAAACGGCGTTGCAGAAGGAGGGGAAGTAGAATTGCCTTTGCCAAAGTGCTTGGTTGCATCAAGGCTCGCAATGCAGCCGGAAACCTTCTCTCGAATTTTGGCGGATCTCAAGTCTAACGGGTTGGTTAGGGTAAACCGGAGCAAACTGTTTATCTCCGATCCTAAAAGATTGATCGAAATCAGCCAGTAGACATTAGAAAGGATATAGCCTTCATGATTAGCAGTTACAGTGATTTGATCAAAGCAACGAAAAGCGAGCGCGAACCCCAGCGTCTGTTGTTCGTTTTTTGCCGGGCTGAATTACCGGATGATGCCTCCGCCGAAGAAAAAGCCGCATTCGAAAGAGGTGAGGGCGGTGCGCTTACTCCGGTTATCTGTGTTGATAAAACCCCTCAGGAGGTTTCAGAGTTTTCTGTACTGGCGGAAGAGTCTCGAAATACCGGCCAGTCGTGGGATGTGGTGTTTGTTGCAGCCATGTCCGGCAGAGGCGGAACGCCTCCATCTTCAGACGAAGCCCAGCAGCCAATGACCATGATGGTGGAGTCCATTCGCTTGGGAAATGTTAGCAATTACCTGCCCTTAGATAAGAGTGGAAACGCCGTCAGCCTTGGTTGAGCCGAGTTGTCTATCTGGTTTTTCACGGAAGATCTAACCACATAGAGGTATTTGATTTATTCCTCAATCACCTAAGCTGGCTAATTCAGGCTTGGATGATTCGCTGTTTTTGTTGGGGGCTTGCTTTGAACGTTAATTTTCGTGCCGTTTTTTGTGTTTTCACCCTGCTGCTGGCAACCTTGCCTCTGGTAGAGGCTGCGCCCCTTAGTCAGTACGAGCCGGTGGCCGGGCGCCAAGTTATCGAGAAAGCCTTTCCTGAAGTAACCCGACTGGAACCCCGAGAAGGCAACCGCGCCATACAAGAGCTGTACGCTGGCGACGAGCTCAAAGGCTATGCCTACCAATCCCTTGATTTCGTGCAAACCCCTGCCTATTCCGGTAAGCCGCTAAACGCCATGGTGGTGCTGGATAACGAAGGCACCATCCGCTTTGCCAAAGTGATTCACCACGACGAACCCATACTTTTGGTGGGCATTCCCGAAAGCAAGATGCATGATTTCACCGACCAGTACGCCGGGCTGAAAGCAGACCAGCGCGTGACCGTGGGCGGTACCTCTACCGAGCGCAAGGTCGCTGTAGACGGCCTCTCAGGTGCTACCGTAACCGTAATGGTAATTAACGAAGTGATTATGCGAACCGCTCACCGGGTGGGCGTTGAGCTGGGTTTGGTCGAGGGTAGTGGTACCAAGCGCCCTCCCACAGCTGAAGTCATTATGGATGGTTTTCAGCCCCGCACCTGGGAACAGCTGACTGGTGATGGTTCAATTCGCCGTTTGCTGCTAACCAAAGGCCAGGTAGATGACTCCTTCAAAGGCACCGATGCAGAAGGTATCGAAACGGCCGCACCGGAGGAGCGTGACGAACCTCTGATAGATCTGTACACAGCCTATTTGGATACACCGACCATTGGCCGGAACCTGCTGGGCGAGAGCCAGTACGACTGGCTGATGTCCGAATTGAAAGAGGGCGAGCAGGCCATTGCCGTTATGGCTAACGGTGAATACTCCTTTAAAGGTTCTGGCTATGTGCGCGGCGGTATTTTCGATCGTGTGCAGATTCGCCAATACGGCGATACCTTCAATTTCCGTGATCTCGATTTTTACCGACTCAACGATGTTTATGCTGGGGGTATGCCCGATTTCAAGGAAATGGCTATTTTTATTATCCGGCAACAGCATAACTTTGACCCTGGCGCGCCTTGGACTTTGGAGTTGACCGTAAAGCGGCAGACTGGCCCTCTGGACAGTGAGTTTCAAGTATTCCCACTGGAGTACCAGCTGCCGGATCAGTATTACACCCGTGCAGAACCGGTGCTCACCGAAGAAGAGTGGCTCGAAGGCCAGCCTCTGTGGGTACAAGTTTGGTACCAGCGCCAGTTTCAGGTGATCGTTCTGGGTATTGGTATTGGTGTCCTTCTGCTGATTTTGTTCTTCCAGGACTGGCTGGTGAAGAAGCCCAAGATAACTCGCTGGATTCGCCACGCATTCCTCACCTATACGCTGTTTTTCATTGGTTGGTATGCCTTGGGTCAGTTATCGATCGTTAACGTACTGGCGTTCGTGCACAGTCTGGTCAGTGGCTTCACTTGGGAAACTTTCCTCATCGACCCGATTATCTTTGTGCTCTGGGCGTCTGTGGCGGGCATTGTGCTGCTGTGGGGACGAGCGGTTTATTGCGGCTGGCTATGCCCGTTTGGTGCCCTGCAGGAACTGATCAACGAAATTGCCCGCTTCTTCAAAGTGCCCCAGTACGACGTACCCTGGGCTATTCACGAACGATTGTGGGCTGTTAAGTATATTGTGTTGCTGGTGTTGTTCGGGGTATCGCTAGACTCACTGGCCACCGCTGAGAAGATGGCAGAAATCGAGCCCTTCAAAACCGCGATTACCCTGCATTTTGATCGTAGTTGGCCGTTTGTCACCTACGCCGTTCTGTTGCTTGTAGTGAACATTTTCACTCGCAAAGTATTCTGCCGCTACATGTGCCCGCTGGGCGCCGCTTTGGCGTTGCCTACCAAACTGCGTGTGTTCGACTGGCTCAAACGCCGCAAAGAGTGCGGCAATCCTTGCCAGCTCTGTGCCAAGGAATGTGAGGTTCAGGCTATTCATCCGGACGGCACCATCAATTATCAGGAATGCCATTATTGTCTGGACTGCCAGATGACTTATTTCGATGACCACAAGTGTCCGCCGCTGATTGTTAAGCGAAGAGGCAAACGTCGTGGTCACAACGCGCCGGGCCACCCGGAAGAGATTCCGGTGGTGCAGGTGACGTAGCAGAGCAAAACCAAAAAAAAGAGAAATAGAACCGCCATTACTAATAACGGAGTTGGATGTTATGAAAAAGACAGATGAGTTTAAGAAGGATGTGGCTGAAAACGGCGAAAGCGGCTTGAGCCGTCGCCGTTTTCTGGGCGCTACTGCGCTGGCCGGTGCGGTTGGTGCTGCGGGCCTAGGTGGTGCTGTAATGACCCGCGAGTCTTTTGCCGCTGCGGCAAAAGAAGCACAAAACAAGATTCACGTAGGGCCGGGCGAGCTGGACGAGTATTACGGATTCTGGAGTGGTGGCCACCAAGGCGAAGTGCGCGTTCTAGGCATACCTTCCATGCGCGAGTTGATGCGCATCCCTGTCTTCAACGTCGACTCTGCCACGGGTTGGGGTATCACTAACGAAAGTAAGGACGTTCTTGGTCACGACAACAAGTTCCTGAACGGCGACTGCCATCACCCTCACGTTTCTATGACTGACGGGCGTTACGATGGCAAGTATCTGTTCATCAACGATAAGGCCAATACCCGAGTTGCACGTATCCGTCTGGATATTATGAAGTGCGACAAGATTACCCACATTCCGAACGTGCAGGCCATTCACGGTCTGCGCCTGCAGAAAGTGCCGCACACCAAGTACGTTTTCTGCAACGCAGAATATATGATCCCGCACCCTAACGATGGCAGCGATTTCTCCATGGAGAACAGCTACACCATGTTTAACGCGCTGGATGCGGAAACCATGGAAGTGGCCTGGCAAGTGATTGTAGACGGCAACCTGGATAACACAGACGCCGACTATACTGGCAAGTACGCCGCCTCTACCTGCTACAACTCGGAGAAAGCGACCGATCTGGCAGGCACCATGCGCAACGACCGTGACTGGGTTGTGGTATTCAACATTGAGCGTATCGAGGAAGCTGTAAAAAATGGCGACTTCAAGACGCTAGGTGACTCCAAAGTTCCCGTTGTCGATGGCCGTGGCAAATCCAGACTTACCCGTTACATTCCTGTGCCTAAAAACCCGCACGGTGTGAACACTTCTCCGGACGGTAAGTACTTCATCGCAGCCGGTAAGCTGTCGCCTACTTGTACGGTTATTGCGATCGATAAGTTGGACGATGTGTTTGATGACAAAATCGGACTTCGCGATGTTGTTGTTGCCGAGCCAGAATTGGGTCTTGGGCCTCTGCACACTACCTATGATGGCCGCGGCAACGCATACACTACGCTGTTTATCGACAGTCAGGTGGCCAAGTGGAACATTGCTGACGCTATCAAGCACTACAACGGTGAGAAGGTTAACTATCTGCGCCAGAAGCTGGATGTGCATTACCAGCCGGGGCATAACCATGCTTCATTGACGGAATCACGTGATGCGGATGGCAAGTGGCTGGTTGTTTTGTCAAAGTTCTCGAAAGACCGTTTCCTGCCGGTAGGCCCACTGCATGCGGAGAACGATCAGTTGATCGATATTTCCGGTGAAGAGATGAAGCTGGTTCACGATGGCCCTGCGTTCGCCGAGCCACATGACTGCATTATGGTTCGCCGTGATCAGATCAAGACCAAGAAGGTTTATACTCGCGACGATCCTTACTTTGCTAGCGCCCGCGCTCAGGCTGAGAAGGATGGCGTTACTCTGGAATCCGATAACAAGGTGATTCGCGATGGTAATAAGGTTCGCGTTTACATGACGTCGGTTGCGCCTATGTTCGGCTTGACGGAGTTCAAGGTGAAGCAGGGCGATGAGGTGACGGTGTATGTTACCAACCAGGATACCATTGAGGATGTGACTCATGGTTTCTCTATGGTTAACCATGGTGTGAGCATGGAGATCAGCCCGCAGCAGACGTCTTCAGTGACGTTCATTGCGGATAAGCCGGGTGTTCACTGGTACTACTGCAACTGGTTCTGTCACGCTCTGCATATGGAGATGACGGGTCGGATGTTGGTAGAGCCTGCTTGATTTAGGTGTTTTGACCGGAGCTCTTTAGTGGGCTCCGGTATTTTTACTTTTGAGAAGCAGAACACTGGGAGAGCCACTTCCAAAACACGCTGTGAATACTTCCATGTACGCTTGGCTCCGCCATCCATGGCTCCGCACAGTTTTGGAAGTGGCTCTCCCAGTGTCCTGCCCAAACTTTGGCAATAGCTGCCCGTTTGAGAAACGATTTGATGCACCACATTTTGCGTTTAGTTGCGGCCCTGACAGTCGCTTTGCTATCGCTGACCGCCCAGGCTGATGTTCAGCAGCAATTGGATGATCTGAAGCCGGGCGCTTCTTTTGAGCTTCCTCCTGAAAACCTTTCGTCTTTGGCTATCCGGGTGCCGGGAGTGACTGTCGCCTGCAGTCCGGAAACGCTTATTGATGGCGGGGGCACGGGCAATGCGGTGAAGATTGAGGCCGAGGGGGTAACGCTCGCCGGGTGTCGTATCCGGAACTGGGGTACGGATCTGAATGAGCTTAATGCCGGGGTTTTTATTAGCCGGGAAGCCAGTAATACGACGGTTGAGAACAACGATCTACAGGGTACTGCGTTTGGTATCTGGTTAGACGCCGCGCCGGATGTGACGGTTAGGGGCAATATCATTCGTGGTGATGCGACGGTTCGTCCGAACGATCGTGGGAATGGTATTCATTTGTTCAATACCACCGGGGCTTTGATTGAAGGGAATGATGTCCGCCAAACCCGGGATGCGATTTATATTGAGACGGCGAACGGAAATAAGATTCGCAATAACACCATGTCGGATCTGCGCTACGGGATTCACTATATGTATTCCATGGATAATCTGTTGGAAGGCAATGTGACCCGGGGCACCCGCACTGGTTATGCGCTGATGCAGAGCAAGCGCCTTACGGTGCTCAATAACCGGTCCGAGAATGATGAGAATTACGGCATTCTGATGAACTTCATTACCCAGTCAGTACTGCGGGGGAATGTGGTTTCCGGCGTGTCGCAGGGTCAGACGGCTGGTGTTTCTGTCTCTGGCGCTGAAGGTAAGGCCGTTTTTATCTATAACTCTTTGTACAATACTTTTGAATACAATGTGTTTCGGGACAGCGGTGTGGGTATCCATTTAACCGCAGGTTCGGAGGATAACGAGGTTTTCCGTAATGCGTTTATCAACAATCAACGTCAAGTAAAGTATGTCGCCCTGCGCACTCAGGAGTGGTCTAAGGACGGTGAGGGTAATTTCTGGAGCGATTATCTCGGTTGGGATCGCAATCAGGATGGTGTTGGTGATGTGCCCTATGAGCCCAATGACAACGTTGATCGTCTGCTTTGGACTTATCCGGAAGCCAAAATTCTGATGTTCAGCCCGGCGGTGGATACGCTGCGCTGGGTTCAGGAAGCGTTTCCAGTAGTTAAGGCTGCGGGGGTGACCGATTCACACCCGTTGATGAGTCCGCCCAAAATGTTGCAACCGGAGTCCCGATGAGTTGTTTTCGTCTTGAGAATGTGAGCTACAAGTACGACAAGGCGCTGGTGTTGAATGGCGTTGATTTGCGGCTTGAGCCCGGGGAGATTCTTGGGTTGTTTGGCCACAACGGCGCTGGCAAAACGACCAGTATCAAGTTGATTCTGGGGTTGATGACACCATCCCAAGGTAAGGTGTCGGTTTTGGATGGCGAAGCTGGCGACCCCAAAATCAGCCAGTACATCGGCTACCTGCCAGAAAACGTGATGTTTTATCCACAGCTCACCGGCCACGAGATTCTTGCGCATTTTGCCCGGCTAAAAGGCGCGAGCCTGCGCCAAGTGCCTGAACTGTTGGGGCAGGTGGGGTTGGATGATGCGATGGATAGCCGGGTTAAAACCTACTCCAAAGGCATGCGTCAGCGCCTTGGGCTCGCGCAAGCGTTACTCGGTAAACCTCGGTTGTTGATGCTGGATGAGCCTACAGTAGGGCTGGACCCCGTGGCCACGGCTGATCTTTACCGCCTCTTGCGCAAGTTGCGGGATGAGGGCACGGGGATTGTTCTTTGCTCCCATGTGCTTCCCGGCGTAGAGCCATACATTGATCGGGCGGCAATTCTTACCGAGGGCAGTTTGAAAGCAGTGGGCGATCTGGCCTCGTTGCGCAGGCAAGCTAATATGCCCACCACGCTTTCTATTGAACCGGAAAGCACCGTGGCGGCACTGGAGTCAGTTGTAAATAACGCCAAGGCCTCGGCAGGGCTCATGATGCGCCACGATAATGGGCGGCTGCATGTGGATGTTCGCCCAGCGGAAAAAATGGCGTTAGTGAAAGCTCTGATGGCCTCCGGCGAGGTGCGTGACTTAGGCATTTACCAGCCAACACTGGAGGACGTGTACGTGCACTTTATAGGGTCTGGTGGTCTTGCCCACCGCGGAGGTGCGCAATGAACAGCATCTGGACCATCGCTCGCAAGGAGCTTAGCGATAGCCTGCGCAACCGCTGGCTGATTGCCATTGCCATAGTGTTTGCAACTCTCGCCGTGGGCATCGCCTGGTTTGGCGCCGCAGCATCTGGGCAGGTGGGTTATGCATCTACCCCCGCCACAATTGCCAGCCTTGCCAGTTTGGGTATCTTCCTCATTCCGCTTATTGCCCTGCTCTTGGCCTATGACGCGATTGTAGGTGAGGAAGAGGGCGGCACCTTGTTGCTGTTAATGACCTACCCCTTAAGCCGCGGGCAGTTGCTATTCGGCAAGTTTCTGGGCCACGGACTGACATTGGCACTGGCTACTTTGATTGGGTTTGGTGTGGCAGGCGTTGCCATTGCATTGTTGGTAGAAGATGTCGCAGTGGGTGCATTGGCTGTCGCCATGCTCCGTTTTATCGTTTCGACCACATTGCTGGGCTGGAGTTTTATTGCACTGGCGTATGTTGTTAGCGTGCGCGTAAGCGAGAAACCCGTCGCTGCTGGATTGGCTTTAGCGATCTGGTTTTTCTTTGTGTTGATATTCGATTTGATGCTGCTGGGCACACTTGTCGCAAGCCAAGGCGAATTCAACCCAGAACTACTGCCCTGGCTTCTGCTACTCAATCCAACAGATATCTACCGCTTGTTAAACATAGTGACGTTTAGCGATAGCGCGCAGCTCAGTGGCGTTCTAAGCCTTGGGGCAGACCTGCCCATTGGTCCGAGCGGGCTTTGGCTGGCATTGGTTCTGTGGTTTGTTATTCCCTTAACTGGCGCATGGGCGTTGTTCCGTAGCCGCCGCATTTAACCTTAGCCCCTTAATTATGGAGAGTTCCATGAAACCTGCTCGTTTAAAATTACTGCCAGCATTGCTGATGTTCGCAGTATTTCTGGTCGGCTGCTCCGGAGAAACTGAAAAAGTCGTCGAAAAACCTGCCGCGGTACACATAGAAGACGGTGACGAGTGCCACGTATGCGGCATGGCCATAACCCGCTTCCCCGGCCCTAAAGGCGAAGTGATTACCGAGAAAGAGCAAACCGTCCACAAATTCTGCTCCACCCGAGACATGTTCGCATGGGCACTGCAGCCAGAGAACACCATGCGCAAGCATACGCTGTATGTTCACGACATGAGCCAAACCGAATGGGAAAGCCCCGACGATACCGCCCTGATCGACGCCCGAGACGCTGTCTACGTGGTCGGCTCAGAGCGCAAAGGCGCTATGGGCCAGACATTGGCGAGCTTCGCCACCGAATCAGCTGCCCATGACTTCATGATGGAACACGGTGGTGAGTTATTGGCTTTTGATGCAATCACCTTGGAGCACCTCAACACAGAGATGCCCGCTGGTGAAATGCATGGCGATATGGGGCATTAAGGGGCAGCTCCCTTTCGCAGTGGGGATCCCGTGAGGCAGGGGGTTCAGAAACTGTGCGAAGCCATGGATGGCGGAGCCAAGCGTACATGGACGTATTCACAGCGTGTTTATGAACCCCCTGCCTCACGGGATTCTTTCGATGTAGCTAAGTTGCGGGCATTAAAGCCGGACCCTTCTCCATAGGGCGCGCCCCACAATCTTCAACTTGTCCCGGGTTGCCATCCGAGACAAGTTGGTCTTAACCACCCCCGCTGTAAACCGTGTTGATCTGCACCGGTGCGGCTGACCGCATCTGCCATAAACGCACCGCCGCACTCATGGGTTACAAGTGTCGGCTCAATGCTCTCAGAACGGTTGAGCTCGTCATAAATTTCAGTGGTGTGTACACCCGGAATGCCAAAGGTGCGGCGTATGCCTAGTTGCTCCAAAGCGTGGCGAACAAGAGTCGCGCCCGTTTTTTTTCATGGATATGCCCTGAGAATTATTGTTGTGTTTTAAGCAGGGCTTTGACTGGCGAGAAGGCCGTTGAAATTGCAGTCGGAGGTTTGCCGGGGATTAACCCCCGGTCATGTTCATGAAGCGCAGAATCTGCACATCGCCATTGGTGGAGAAGTGGTGGCGCTCCGGCTTTAGGTCCATGGAGTCGATGATGGTTTGTCGGAGTTTGTCATTGGTTACCGGATGGCCACGAAGTACCCGGCGAAGATCAACAGAGTGCTCGTTGCCCAAACAAAGCAGCAACCTGCCCTCAACGGTTACCCGCACGCGGTTGCAAGTTGAGCAAAAATTGTGGGAGTGGGGCGAGATAAAGCCAACTTTAATGGGGCTGTCAGACATTCGGTAATAGCGTGCGGGGCCGCCGGAGTCTTCCGGCGTTGGCCTCAAATCGTGGTGCTGGCGGACTATGTCGCGCACCTCGTCACTGGTACATAAAGCCTGACCACGGTCGTGTTCGGAAATTTCACCCAGTGGCATTTCTTCAATAAAAGTAATGTCGACGTTTTTCTTTCGCGCAAACTCGATTAAATCCGGAACTTCGTGATCATTCCCGCCTTTCATTACAACGGTATTGAGTTTAATGCCTTTAAACCCGGCCGCTCTGGCTGCGTCTATACCTTCTAGAACCTGCGACAGCTTGCCCGTGCGGGTAATGCTGGCGAACTTATCCGGGTCTAAAGAGTCCAGACTAATATTCAGTCGCTTCAGGCCAGCTCGTTGCAGTGGCTCTGCCATGGTTGGCAACTGGCTGCCATTAGTGGTCATGGCGAAGTCACGCAGGCCGTAGGTACCTATTTCCCGAACCAGTTCGAGAATGTCTTTGCGAACCAGAGGTTCCCCACCGGTGAGGCGGATTTTTTCTGTGCCCAGAGACACGAATGTTTTCGCTACTCGGGCAATTTCCTCAAGCGTTAAAACCTGTTGCCGGGGCAGAAAGGTCATCTCTTCTGCCATGCAATAAACGCAGCGAAAATCGCAGCGGTCGGTAACGGACAGGCGCACGTAATTGACGGTTCTGCCAAAACGGTCTGTCAGCTTGCTCTTGGACATCGGTATCTTTCCTGTAACTGCTGAATGCGCGTTTACGGATTACTGATAGGTCGAGTATCGCAGAATCAAACAGGGAAGCCGATACCCCTCGTTAGGTAAGCCAGCCTAATGCCTTTGGCGGTGTTTGCTTTGTTGAACGGGCCTGATTGATTTCTAGGTTTTGGTTGATCTTTGCTCAAAAGGTGTTTATAAAATACTTGTTATTAGTTGGGCGCTCATCCTGATGCCCGATGAAGGTCCCTTTGGAGGATAGAATGGAAAAACTGCTGTTTCGTGCCAATAGCGCTATGGTCTGGTCTTTGTTCGGCCTGATTGCCACCATTTTGATGGCTTACCCCTTTGCCGGGCGATTTCCTATGATGATTCAAGTGCTTGCCCATGTGGGCACTTTGCTGTTTGCGGTTGGTATCAAGATTTCTTATGTCGCCCGGCTGGTATTTTTAAGTCGCCTCGGGAGACCTGTCCACTGATTAGCGTTAGAATAGGTGAAAGATTGAACAGGGGTGAGGTTCCCGCTATGGCCGCTCGATCCGGCAAAACCGGTTTCAGGGTTCTCGCGTACATATCAATAGCTTTGGCTGCCATCGGCGTGGTTTTGCCTTTGCTGCCCACCACTCCCTTTGTTTTGTTGGCAGCTTTCTTTGCCAGCAAAGGCTCTCCGGCGTTCGCCAGTTGGCTGGAGGAGCATCCGACGTTTGGTCCAGCCATACTAGATTGGCGCCGAAACCGGGTTATACCCATAAAGGCCAAAGTGTTGGCTTGCAGCATGATGTTACTGAGCTGGAGCTTATTGTTTTTTATGGGTATGGCGGCAATCGTATTGGCTATATCAGGCACTTTTATGGCGTGCATGGCGATGTACTTGTTAACTCGGCCTTCGTATTAACTTAACGGCTTTCACTGAATATCTGGAGTATTGAATGCATATTACCCGATACACCGACTACTCACTTAGAGTGCTGATTTATTTGGCGGTGCAGGGTGATCGCCTGGCAACGATTCAGGAAATTGCCGACAGCTACGATATCTCCAAAAACCACTTGATGAAGGTGGTGCACCAGCTCAACAAAAAGGGCTATATAGAAACGGTGCGAGGCAAAAAAGGTGGCATGAGGCTGCACATGGCGCCAGAAGATATCAACGTGGGCGTGCTGGTACGCGAAACCGAGCATGATCTGAGTATTGTTGAATGTTACTCCTCTAAAAATGCCTGCAAAATCGCTCCGGTTTGTGGGCTCAAACCCATGTTCGGAGAAGCTCTGCAGGCATTCCTTTCAGTGCTCGATAAGTACACTCTGCAAGACATTATGCAAGATCAGCACAAGCCGCAGTTGCTAAGATTGCTCCAGATCGCCTGACGGCCTGCTTAGGTTGGCTGGCCTATTAGCTTAGTGCGCAGTCGGTCAGGCAGAGAGTAGGTCAGTATTCTTTTCACTACGGTGCCGTACTGGTGCCCAAAACTACCTGTGTTGTAACCTATGCCGTGTTTGCGGCATACCGCCTGAACTTTGTCAGAAATCTCCGGGTAACGGTGTGCCGGCAGATCCGGGAAAACATGGTGTTCGATCTGATAGCTCAAGTGTCCGCTGAGAAGATGTACCCATTTGCTGCCGGTAAAGTTTGAGGAGCCGGTAAGCTGGCGCAAATACCAGTGCCCCTTGCTCTCATTTTCGCAGTCTCTTTCGTTAAAGGTTTCAGCATCCTGAGTGAAGTGCCCGCAGAAGATCACGGTGGACGACCACAAGTTGCGCATCAGATTGGCGCCAAGGTTACCCGCCAGTACGATGGGTGCTACGGGTAGCGTAATAAGCGGGAAGAATACATAGTCTTTGAACGCCTGCCTGCCGCCTTTACGTAGGAAATCCTTTAGAAACGGAAGTTTGTCTCTCAAGCGGATCTCGCCGCGTCGTATCCGCTCGAACTCCAGTTCGTGCAAGCTAACACCCCATTGGAAAAACACGCTCAACAGAATGTAGTTTAGAAACTGCAGGCTGTGGGCCGGGTGCCATTTTTCATCATCACTCAGACGCAGCAGGGCGTAGCCGTAGTCACGGTCTTTACCGATGATGTTGGTGTAGGTGTGGTGCTCGAAATTGTGGGTTCGTCGCCAGGAGTCTGATGAACACGCGGTGTCCCACTCGTAGGTTTGCGAGTGTAGAGATGGGTCGTTCATCCAGTCATACTGGCCATGCATTACATTGTGGCCAATTTCCATGTTTTCTATGATTTTAGAAAGACCGAGAGAAACCGTTGCCGCCACAAAAACGGGTGGGATGAAGCCGAACGGCATCATTACCCTACCTCCCACTTCAAGGGCACGGTGCAAGCGGATGACTCGGCGTATGTAGCGCGCATCCCGCTCTCCCAAGTCTGCGAGAACCTCATCACGAATGGTGTTCAGGTCTTGCTCCAGTTCTTGGAGCTGTACCTCTGTCATCTGTTTCATAGTCTTGCTCCTTAAACGTCGATAGTTACAGGGCCATGGGGAATGGATATACAAAGCTGAACGCTTTCCTCCCCAGAGCCGGAGGCTTTACCGGTGAGTCGATTGATGACTGTGCCGCTGGTTTTGCGGCAACTGCATTGGTGGCAAATACCCATGCGGCAGCCGTGGCGTGGTTTAAGGCCTGACGCCTCGGCGATTTCGAGTAGGCTGGCATCGCCCTCAGAGCTGGCTTCCAGATTGCTCTTGCCGAACTGCACTTTGCCGCCAAGAACCTGATCTGCCAGATCGGCGTTCAAAGCTGGAGTTGCCGAAGAAAAGAAAGTGCTGTGGATGTCCTTTTCGCGCACACCCTGCTGATGCAATAACTCATTGGCCAGATCCATCAGACCTTTTGGTCCGCACAGAAATACGCGCCTTGCTTTGAGGCCTGGCACAGCTTTTAGGTCTTGGCTTTTCAAGTAACGGGGCTTGTCGTTTTCATTGGTAGCGATAATGTTCAAGGTTAGAGCGCTGTAGCGGCTTGCAATAGCCTTCAAGCGCTCTTCCGCAATGACATCCCGCTGGGTGCGCACGAAATAAAGCAGGGTGACCGGTGCCCGGAAGTCGCGCGTGGCCATGGTTTCCAGTTGGCTAAGAATCGGTGTAATACCGCTGCCGCCAGCGATAAAGAGCACCGGCTGAGGCGTTTTTGGTAACAGGAAGTCTCCAAAGGCCTCTCCCAAACCTAACACCTGCCCCTGACCGAGGTGGTCATGCAGCCAGTTGGTTACCAGACCGCCGGGCAGTCGCTTGATGGTTAGGGTAACCAGTCCCTGTGTAGACCATAGCTCGGGGGAACTGGATAGGCTGAACGTGCGCGTGTGTTTAACGCCGTTAATCTCAACGGATATGTTGACGTGTTGGCCCGCTTGAAAGCCAGCCCAGCGTGCTGCCGGTTTCAGTACAAATGTGCGTGTGTCAGCGGTTTCTTCAATAACCTGCTCGACCCTTGCAGGTGTTTGGCTTTGCACCAACATGGGGTCTAGCGTCTCCAGCAGTGGGTCAAAGAAGGCAGCCGGATCATTCCGATTAAAAAGCTGCTTTCCAAGCCAGTGCAGTGCGTTTGTTTGAGTGTTTCTTGCCAGCATGATGCTTTCTCCTTATGCGGCCTAACCTAATGTGTACACTTGTGCACATGTTGTGTACGACTGTACACATGGGGGTGTGAGCAAACAATGGGGAGCTTTTCGTTGGCACGAAATGACAAGCATTTGATACTTTATTTTTTATGTATGTGTACACTTGTTACCCTAACCCAACGATAAATGCGGTATGGGCAAGTCATGTCGGAAAGAAAAAAGCGCAAACCCGGGGAGACCCGTGAAAAGCTGATGAGTGCCGTGCTAACGCTAGTAGGCAAGGGGCGACATTTCGCCAGCCTAGGTATTCGTGAAGTAACGCGTCAGGCGGGTGTGGTACCTACTTCTTTTTACCGGCACTTTCGCAACATGGATGATTTGGGGTTGCAACTGGTCGATGAGCTTGGGCTGGTGCTGCGGCGAATGATGCGGGAGGCGCGTGAAAACGTCTTTCAGGCGGATAAGCTTATTGCGGAGTCGGTAGGGATTTTTGTCAGCCATGCACAGGCTAACCGCAGTTTCTTTTTGTTTATGGCCCAAGGGTTGGCGGGGGAAAGCCGGGCTATTCAAGACGGCATTCGCAGTGAAATGCGATATTTTTCCACGGAGTTGGCGAACGACTTGCGGCGACTGAAACTGGCAGACCACCTTACTGACGGAGATCTTGAAATGACCTGCGATCTGGTGGTTCGCAGTGT
>Ga0209075_1001593_pt1 | contig 21247 bp, 10 predicted proteins | sample Stecom2011_FD_187523 | JGI IMG/M metagenome (GOLD analysis project Ga0209075, IMG submission 187523) | Agricultural soil microbial communities from Utah to study Nitrogen management - Steer compost 2011 (SPAdes) (version 2) | ecosystem: Environmental > Terrestrial > Soil > Agricultural land...
GCTGCTGTACCTCGAGCGCCTGTCGGCGGCCCTTGCCGGCTACCAGCAGACCCATGTGGTGCTCCCGGACGGCGAGGCTCACAAGAACTGGGAAACCCTGCAACTGATCTTCGACGGCATGCTGCAGGCCCGCCATGACCGGCGCACCACGGTGATCGCCCTGGGGGGCGGAGTGATCGGCGATATGGCTGGCTTCGCCGCCGCCTGCTACCAGCGCGGCGTCAACTTCATCCAGGTGCCCACCACGCTGCTGTCCCAGGTCGACTCCTCGGTGGGTGGCAAGACCGGCATCAACCATCCGCTGGGCAAGAACATGATCGGCGCCTTCTATCAGCCCCAGGCGGTGCTGATCGACACCGCGACCCTGGGCACCCTGCCGGCGCGCGAGCTGTCCGCCGGGCTGGCTGAGGTGATCAAGTACGGGCTGATCTGCGACGAGCCGTTCCTCGGCTGGCTGGAAGCCAACATGGACGCCCTGCGCCAGCTCGATGACCGCGCCCTGAGCGCCGCCATCGAACGCTCCTGCGCCGCCAAGGCGCGGGTGGTGGGGGCCGACGAGCGCGAGTCCGGCATTCGCGCCACCCTGAACCTCGGCCATACCTTCGGCCATGCCATCGAGACCCACATGGGCTACGGTGTCTGGCTGCACGGCGAGGCGGTGGCCGCCGGCACCGTGATGGCGCTGGAGATGTCGCGGCGCCTGGGCTGGATCAGCGCGGCGGACCGGGACCGCGGCATCCGCCTGCTGCGTCGCGCCGGACTGCCGGTGGTACCGCCGCAGGAGATGACGCCCGAGCACTTCCTCGAGCACATGGCCGTGGACAAGAAGGTGCTCGACGGCCAGTTGCGCCTGGTGCTGCTGCGTCAGCTGGGCGAGGCGGTGGTCACCGCCGATTATCCCCGCGAGACGCTGCAGGCTACCCTGACTACCGATTACCGCGCCCTAGGAGAGGCCTGATCCATGAGCAGCCTGCACGCCGAAGACGTGTTCCTCAGCCATTACCAGCTCAGCCACGATCCCTTCGCGGCGCGGGTGCCCAACTTCAAGTTCTTCCCGGCGCAGCGCAAGCCGCTGCTGGCCCAGCTGCTGCACCTGGCCCGCTACAGCCAGCTCCTGCTGCTGGTCACCGGGCCGAAGGGCAGCGGCAAGACCCTGCTGCGCCAGGCTCTGGTGGCCACCTGCAACAAGCAGACGGTGCTGCCGGTGGTGCTCAATGCCAGCGCCGGCAGCACCGCCCAGGCGCTGCTGCTGCAGATCTCCCAGGTGCTGGGCCTGCCTGGCGCCGATTCCGACACCATCCAGCGTCACATCCAGCAGCTGGCGCAGACCGGTCAGGCGGTGTTCCTGCTGGTGGACGATGCCGAACAGCTGGGCAGCGAGGCGCTGGCCGAGCTGCTGGTGCTGGCCCAGGGGCCCGACGAGGGCCGCGCCCATGTGTTCCTGTTCGGCGAGTCGCAGACCGCCGACAAGCTGGCGGCGCTGAGTGAAGAGGGCGAGGAAGAGCGTTTCCATGTCATCGAGCTGCAGCCCTACAGCGAAGAGGAAACCCGCGACTACCTGGCGCTGCGTCTGGAAGGTGCGGGGCAGGGCATCGAGCTGCTCAGCGACGAGCAGATCCGCGAGATCCACGAACGCGCCGCCGGCTGGCCGGGAGCGATCAACGAGGCGGCGCGCGATCTGATGTTCGAGGCGATGATGGAGGAACGCGGACTGCTGCGTCCGGCGGGCTTCCAGTTCAATCTGCCGCGCCGTCATCAGCTGGGACTGCTCGGCATCCTGCTGGCGGTGGCTGCGGGCTGGCTGTGGCTGGGCAGCGGCAGCGACGAGCCGGCCGGCGAGGCGCAGGCGGCGCGCCCTGCGGCGCCGGTCGAGCGCCCGGCCATTACCCGGGGGGCCGAATCCTCTGTGCCGCGGGTGGAGTTCGCCAACGCGCCACAACCGCTGCCGCTGCCCAGCGAGCCGGTGCAGACTGCGGCGCCGGCTGCCGCGCCCCAGCCGCAACCCGAACCCGGACAGGCTACCCCAGCGGCGACCAGTCTGCCGTTGCCGGCCGGTGCCGAGGTGGCTTCGCCGGCGGCACCGCGGCCCGAGCCGGCCGCCGAGCCGGTGGCGGCTGCGCCGGAGCCCGCCCCTGCCTCCGCCCCCGCACCGATCGCCGCCCTGCCGCTGCCCGAGCCGGAACCGATTGACGCCTCGGCGCCGCAGCCCCCGGCCGCTCCGGTGCAGGTGGCCAGCCTGCCTCTGCCGGCATCCCGCTCGACGATCGAGGGCCCCTCGACGGACTGGTACCTGTCCCAGGCGGGCCAGCGCTACGCGCTGCAGGTCCTGGCGGTGAGTTCCGAGCAGGCGGCGCGGGACTTCGTCCGCGAGCTGGGCGGCGACTACCGCTACTATCGCAAGATCCATCAGGGCAAGCCGCTGTTCGTGGTCACCACCGGCAGCTTCGCCGACCAGAAGTCCGCCAAGGACGCCATCGACAGACTTCCCGAGAAGGTGCGGGCGGGCAAGCCCTGGGCGCGCACCTTCGCGGGCATCCAGCAGGAGATCGCGCGTCCCTGACGGGTGATCTCCGAGCCCCTGACGGCCGGCCCTGTCCGGCCGTCCTGCGTTCTGCCCTGTCGCTTTTTCGACATCTTTCTTCGCTTTGCTGACAGTGCGTGGTTCGCCGCAGGCCCCGCCGCGCGCGGCCTCCAGCGCTCAGCGGTCTTCATGCGCTGCTTCCATCATTCGCTTTTGCGACATTAACTTTCACTTTTCGGTCATTTTTGCATTGTCGGCCCAAAGGGCGCTGTGTAAGATTGCTCCCCGTTTCAGCTGTCAAAGGCTGTGTCAAGCCCTCGGGTTTCGCTGAGATAAGTTATTGATTTAAAAGCAAATTAGCCTTCGTGAACGAAGGCCGTCAGGTGAGATTTCCCCATGAAAGCAGGTCTGTACCAACCCGAAGCGTTCAAGGACAACTGCGGCTTCGGCCTGATCGCCCACATGCAGGGCGAGGCCAGCCACCACCTGCTCAAGACCGCCATTGAGGCCCTCACCTGCATGACCCACCGCGGCGGCATCAACGCCGACGGCAAGACCGGTGACGGCTGCGGTCTGCTCATCCAGAAGCCCGATCTATTCCTGCGCGCCGTGGCCCGGGAAGAATTCGGTGTCGAGCTGCCGGCCCAGTACGCGGTAGGCATGGTGTTCTTCAACGCCGATCCGGTGAAGGCCGAGGCCGCGCGCGCCAACATGAACCGCGAGATTCTCGCCGCCGGCCTGCAACTGATCGGCTGGCGCAAGGTGCCGGTGGATACCTCCGTGCTGGGCGAGCTGGCGCTGGCCCGCCTGCCGCAGATCGAGCAGGTGTTCATCGGTGGCGAGGGGCTGTCTGACACCGCCTTCGCCGTGCAGCTGTTCCGTGCCCGTCGCCGTTCCTCGGTGGCCAACGCCGCCGACGCCGATCATTACGTGTGCAGCTTCTCGGCCAAGACCCTGATCTACAAGGGTCTGATGATGCCGGCCGACCTGACCGCCTTCTATCCGGATCTCAACGACGAGCGCCTGCAGACCGCCATCGCGGTATTCCACCAGCGCTTCTCGACCAACACCCTGCCGAAGTGGCCGCTGGCCCAGCCGTTCCGTTTCCTGGCCCACAACGGCGAGATCAACACCATTACCGGCAACCGCAACTGGGCCCAGGCGCGTCGCCTGAAGTTCGCCAACGACCTGATCCCCGACCTGCAGGAACTGGGTCCGCTGGTCAACCGCGTCGGCTCGGACTCCTCGAGCATGGACAACATGCTGGAGCTGCTGGTGACCGGCGGCATGGACCTGTTCCGCGGCCTGCGCATGCTGATGCCGCCGGCCTGGCAGAACGTCGACACCATGGATGCCGACCGTCGCGCCTTCTACGAATACAACTCCATGCACATGGAGCCCTGGGACGGTCCGGCCGGCATCGTGCTCACCGATGGTCGCCATGCCGTGTGTCTGCTCGACCGCAACGGTCTGCGTCCGGCCCGCTGGGTCACCACCAGGAACGGTTACATCACCCTGGCCTCGGAAGTGGGCGTGTGGGACTACCAGCCCGAGGACGTGCTGGCCAAGGGCCGCGTCGGTCCGGGCCAGATCCTCGCCGTGGACACCCACACCGGCGAAGTGCTGCACACCGACGACATCGACAGCCGCCTGAAATCGCGTCACCCCTACAAGAAGTGGCTGCGCCAGAACGCCCTGCGCATCCAGTCGACCCTGGACGACAACGACCATGGCGGCCCGCAGTACAGCGGCGAGCAGCTCAAGGCCTACATGAAGATGTTCCAGGTCACCTTCGAGGAGCGTGACCAGGTGCTGCGCCCGCTGGCCGAGCAGGGTCAGGAGGCCGTGGGCTCCATGGGCGACGACACGCCGATGGCCGTGCTGTCGCGTCGCGTGCGTTCGCCCTACGACTACTTCCGCCAGCAGTTCGCCCAGGTCACCAACCCGCCGATCGACCCGCTGCGCGAAGCCATCGTCATGTCGCTGGAAACCTGCCTGGGTGCCGAGCGCAACGTGTTCGAGGAAACCCCGGAGCACGCCAACCGCGCCATCCTCAGCAACCCGGTGATCTCCCCGGCCAAGTGGCGGACCATCATGGAGCTGGATCGTCCCGGCTTCGAACGCCATGTCATCGACCTGAACTACGACGAGTCCGTGGGCCTCGAGGCTGCGGTGCGCAGCTTCGCCGACCAGGCCGAAGCCGCCGTGAAGGCCGGCAAGGTGCTGCTGATCCTCAGCGACCGCAACATCGCCCCGGGCAAGCTGCCGGCCCACGCCTCCCTGGCCGTTGGCGCCGTGCACCACCGCCTGGTGGAAAAGGGCCTGCGCTGCGACTGCAACATCCTGGTGGAAACCGCCACCGCCCGCGACCCGCACCACTTCGGCGTGCTGCTGGGCTTCGGTGCCACCGCCGTGTACCCGTACCTGGCCTACGAGGTGCTGGCCGACCTGATCCGCACCGGTGAAGTGCTGGGCGATGTCTACGAGGTCTTCAAGTACTACCGCAAGGGCATTTCCAAGGGCCTGCTGAAGATCCTGTCCAAGATGGGCATCTCCACCGTGGCCTCCTACCGCGGCGCCCAGCTGTTCGAAGCCGTCGGCCTGGCCGACGAGGTGGTCGACCTGAGCTTCCGTGGCGTGGCCAGCCGCATCAAGGGCGCGCGCTTCGTCGACCTGGAGAACGAGCAGAAGCTGCTGGCCGCCGAAGCCTGGACCCCGCGCAAGGGCATCCAGCAGGGCGGCCTGCTGAAGTTCGTGCATGGCGGCGAGTACCACGCCTTCAACCCGGACGTGGTCAATACCCTGCAGGCGGCGGTGCAGACCGGCGATTACGCCACCTTCAAGCAGTACACCGCGCTGGTGGACAACCGTCCGGTGTCCATGCTGCGCGACCTGTTCAGGGTGAAGGAGGCGGCCCGGCCGCTGAGCCTGGACGAGGTCGAGCCGCTGGAGTCCATCTTCAAGCGCTTCGACGCCGCCGGCATCTCCCTGGGCGCGCTGTCCCCGGAAGCCCACGAGGCCATCGCCGAGGCCATGAACCGCATCGGCGGCCGTTCCAACTCGGGCGAGGGCGGTGAAGACCCGGCCCGTTACGGCACCCTGAAGAGCTCGAAGATCAAGCAGGTGGCCACCGGCCGCTTCGGCGTCACCCCGGAATACCTGGTCAACGCCGAAGTGCTGCAGATCAAGGTGGCCCAGGGCGCCAAGCCGGGCGAGGGCGGCCAGCTGCCGGGCGGCAAGGTCAACGGCCTGATCGCGCGCCTGCGCTACGCCGTGCCGGGCGTGACCCTGATCTCGCCGCCGCCGCACCATGACATCTATTCCATCGAGGACCTGGCGCAGCTGATCTATGACCTCAAGCAGGTCAACCCGCAGGCGCTGGTCTCCGTGAAGCTGGTGGCCGAGCCGGGCGTGGGCACCATCGCCGCCGGCGTGGCCAAGGCCTACGCGGACCTGATCACCATCTCCGGCTACGACGGCGGCACCGGGGCCTCGCCGCTGACCTCCATCAAGTACGCCGGCTCGCCCTGGGAACTGGGCCTGTCCGAGGCGCACCAGACCCTGCGCGGCAACGACCTGCGCGGCAAGGTGCGCGTGCAGACCGACGGCGGCCTGAAGACCGGCCTGGACGTGATCAAGGCGGCCATCCTCGGCGCCGAGAGCTTCGGCTTCGGCACCGCGCCGATGATCGCCCTGGGCTGCAAGTACCTGCGCATCTGCCACCTGAACAACTGCGCCACCGGCGTGGCCACCCAGAACGACCAGCTGCGCAAGGAGCACTTCATCGGCACCGTGGACATGGTGGTGAACTTCTTCACCTTCATCGCCACCGAGACCCGCGAGTGGCTGGCGCGCCTGGGCGTGCGCAGCCTGGAGGAGCTGATCGGCCGTACCGACCTGCTGGAGATCCTGCCCGGGGAAACCGAGAAGCAGGGCCAGCTGGACCTGACCCCGCTCCTGGGCAGCGACCTGATCCCGGCCGACAAGCCGCAGTTCTGCCAGGTGGACCGCAACCCGCCCTTTGACCCGGGCCTGCTGGCCGAGGAGATGGTCAAGCGTGCCGGCATGGCCATCGCCGACAAGCTGGGCGGCGAGTTCGAAATGGATATCTGCAACTGCGACCGTTCCATCGGTGCGCGCGTGTCCGGCGAGATCGCCCGCCGCCACGGCAACCAGGGCATGGTCGACGCGCCCATCACCTTCCGCTTCAAGGGCACCGCGGGGCAGAGCTTCGGCGTGTGGAACGCCGGCGGCCTGCACCTGTACCTGGAAGGCGATGCCAACGACTACGTGGGCAAGGGCATGACCGGCGGCAAGATCGTCATCACCCCGCCGGCGGGCAGCCGGCTGGACACGCGCACCTCGGCCATCGTCGGCAACACCTGCCTGTATGGCGCCACCGGCGGCAAGCTGTTCGCCGCCGGCACCGCCGGCGAGCGCTTCGCGGTGCGCAACTCCGGTGCCCACGCCGTGGTGGAAGGCACCGGCGACCATTGCTGCGAGTACATGACCGGCGGCTTCGTCTGCGTGCTGGGGCGCACCGGCCACAACTTCGGCTCGGGCATGACCGGCGGCTTCGCCTACGTGCTGGACGAGGACAACAGCTTCTTCGACCGGGTGAACCACGAGCTGGTGGAAATCCAGCGCATCACCGGCGAAGCGATGGAGGGCTATCGCAGCCACCTGCAGAAGGTGCTGGCCGAGTACGTCGCGGAAACCCGCAGCCCCTGGGGGGCCGAAGTGGCCGAGAACCTCGACGACTACCTGCGCCGCTTCTGGCTGGTCAAGCCCAAGGCCGCCAGCCTCAAGCAGCTGCTCGCCAGCACCCGCGCCAACCCGCAATAAGCTGCAGGGGCCGTACCGGCCCCGCACCCGGATTCGAGCGGCCAGCCGCCGCTGACAAGAGGTTTTGAAACATGGCTGAACGTCTGCACAACGACTTCCAGTTCCTCGAAGTGGATCGCCAGGACCCCCGGAAAAAGCTGCTGCGGGTACGCAAGAAGAACTTCGTGGAGATCTACGAACCCTTCAAGCCCGACGAGGCCGGCGAGCAGGCCCACCGCTGCCTGGAATGCGGCAACCCCTACTGCGAGTGGAAGTGCCCGGTACACAACTACATTCCCAACTGGCTGAAGCTGGTGTCGGAGGGCAACATCCTGGCCGCCGCCGAGCTCTGCCACCAGACCAACACCCTGCCGGAAGTCTGCGGCCGCGTCTGTCCGCAGGACCGCCTGTGCGAGGGCGCCTGCACCCTGAACCAGACCGGTTTCGGCGCGGTGACCATCGGCTCGGTGGAGAAGTACATCACCGACACCGCCTTCGCCATGGGCTGGCGCCCCGACCTGTCCCGGGTGGTGCCGACCGGCAAGCGCGTCGCGGTGATCGGCGCCGGCCCGGCCGGCCTGGGCTGCGCCGACGTGCTGGTGCGCAACGGCGTGACCCCGGTGGTGTTCGACCGCAACCCGGAGATCGGCGGTCTGCTGACCTTCGGCATCCCGGAGTTCAAGCTGGAGAAGCAGGTCATCCGCCGTCGCCGCGAAGTGTTCACTGGCATGGGCATCGAGTTCCGCCTGAACACCGAGGTGGGGCGTGACGTGACCATGGAACAGCTGCTGGAAGAGTTCGATGCCGTGTTCATGGGCATGGGCACTTACACCTACATGAAGGGTGGCATTCCCGGCGAGGACCTGCCCGGCGTGCACGCCGCGCTGGATTTCCTGGTGGCCAACGTCAACCGCAACCTGGGTTACGAGAAGTCGCCGGAAGACTTCATCGACATGAAGGGCAAGAAGGTCGTGGTGCTCGGTGGTGGCGACACCGCCATGGACTGCAACCGCACCTCGATCCGCCAGGGCGCCAAGAGCGTGACCTGCGCCTACCGCCGCGACGCCAGGAACATGCCCGGCTCGCGCCGCGAGGTGAAGAACGCCAAGGACGAAGGCGTGAAGTTCCTGTTCAACCGCCAGCCGGTGGCCATTGTCGGCGAGGACCGCGTGGAAGGCGTCAAGGTGGTGGAAACCCGCCTGGGCGAGCCGGACGCCCGCGGTCGTCGCAGCCCCGAGCCGATTCCCGGTTCCGAGCAGATCCTGCCGGCCGACGCCGTGGTGATCGCCTTCGGCTTCCGTCCGAGCCCGGCGGCCTGGTTCCAGGACTTCGGCATCGGCACCGACGAGCAGGGCCGCGTGATCGCTCCTGCCGAGGGTCGTTTCAAGTTCCAGACCGGCAACCCCAAGGTGTTCGCCGGCGGCGACATGGTGCGCGGTTCCGACCTGGTGGTCACCGCCATCCACGAGGGCCGCGAGGCCGCCGAGGGCATCCTCGACTATCTGGGCGTCTGATCCGCTCAAGGTTCGCGCATCCACCCGGTTGGGTGGTCAGGGCATCTGTCCTGGCCGCCCACGGGGCACCGATACCATCTCCCTTCCTGACGGCCGAAAAAGCGCCGACCGGCCTGCGGTTGCGCCATCCCTAGCCCTCCACTGTGTCTCCCACCTGACGCCGATCAATCGAAAGATGAGACGCCCGTGCGCCGCCGTGCCTTTTGTCGCGGGCTTTGCGACAATGGCCGGTCTCTTTTCTGCTGGAACCTGGACATGACCGCCCTCAAGAATGATCGCTTCCTTCGTGCCCTGCTCAAGCAACCCGTGGACGTCACTCCGGTATGGATGATGCGTCAGGCCGGCCGCTACCTGCCGGAATACCGGGCCACCCGGGCCAAGGCCGGCGACTTCATGAGCCTGTGCATGAATCCGGAACTGGCCTGCGAGGTCACCATCCAGCCGCTGGACCGCTACCCGCTGGACGCCGCCATCCTGTTTTCCGACATCCTCACCGTTCCGGACGCCATGGGCCTGGGCCTGTACTTCGAGACCGGCGAGGGGCCGCGCTTTCGCAAGGTGGTGAGCACCCTGGCCGACATCGAGGCGCTGCCGATCCCCGATCCGGACAAGGACCTGGGCTACGTGATGGACGCGGTGCGCACCATCCGCCGCGAGCTGAACGGCCGCGTGCCGCTGATCGGCTTCTCCGGCAGCCCCTGGACCCTGGCCACTTACATGGTGGAAGGCGGCTCCTCCAAGGACTTCCGCAAGTCCAAGGCGATGCTCTACGAGAACCCGCAGGCCATGCACGCGCTGCTGGACAAGCTGGCGCAGTCGGTCACCAGCTACCTGAACGGCCAGATCAGGGCCGGCGCCCAGGCGGTACAGATCTTCGACTCCTGGGGCGGCAGCCTGTCTGCGGCGGCCTACCAGGAATTCTCCCTGGCCTACATGAAGAAGATCGTCGACGGCCTGATTCGCGAGCATGAGGGCCGCCGGGTGCCGGTGATCCTGTTCACCAAGGGTGGCGGCCTGTGGCTGGAATCCATGGCCGAGACCGGCGTCGAGGCGCTGGGTCTGGACTGGACCTGCGACATTGGCAACGCCCGCGCCCGCGTCGGTGACAAGGTGGCGCTGCAGGGCAACATGGACCCGAGCGTGCTGTACGCCAAGCCCGAGGCCATTCGTGCCGAGGTAGGGCGTATCCTGGCCGCCTACGGCCACGGCACCGGTCACGTGTTCAACCTGGGCCACGGCATCACCCCGGAAGTGGATCCGGCCCACGCCGGCGCCTTCATCGAGGCGGTGCACGAACTGTCGGCCCAGTACCACCGCTGAGCCGCCGGCCGCCTCCGCATGGCGGAGGCGGCTTCCCTCCTGCTTCTCCGGCCTAGGCCGGTGCCAGATCGTAGGTGCGCAGGCGCGCCAGCAGCTCGCGGCCGTCGATGGGTCGATCGAACAGGTAGCCCTGGCCCACGTCGCAGCGCTGGCGGCGCAGGAAGCTCAGCTGTTCGTCGGTCTCGATGCCCTCGGCCACCACGCGCAGGCGCAGCTTGTGGGCCATGGCGATCACTGCGGCGGTGATTTCCATGTCGTCCTGGTTGCCGGGGATGTCCCTGACGAAGCTGCGATCGATCTTGATGGTGTCCAGCGGGAACTTCTTCAGGTAGATCAGCGACGAGTAACCGGTGCCGAAATCATCCATGGCCAGGGTAAAGCCCAGTTCCTTGAGCTCGTGCAGGCGCTGGTGATTGGCCTGGGTGGTGTCCAGCAGCAGGCTCTCGGTCAGTTCCAGCTCCAGGCGCGAGGCGTCCACACCTTCCTGTTCCAGAATGTCGCGCAGCTCGTTGACCAGTTCGTTGTCGTTGAACTGGCGGGGCGAGAGGTTGATGGCGATGCGCACCTGGGGCATGCCGGCCTCGTCCAGCCGCCGTAGCATGCGGCAGGCCTCGCGCACCACCCACTTGCCGATCGGCACGATCAGGCCGGTTTCCTCGGCCAGGCCGATGAAGGCGTCCGGCGGGAACATGCCCTCGGTGGAATGCTGCCAGCGCAGCAGGGCTTCCAGGCCGGTCAGCCGGTTGGTCTTCAGGCACAGCTTGGGCTGGTAGTACAGCAGCAGCTCGTTGCGTTCGATGGCATGGCGCAGGTTGTGCTCGATGAACTGCCGGCGGTGGGCTTCGGCGTCCAGCTCCGGCGTGAACACATGCCAGCGGTTCTTGCCCAGGCTCTTGGCCTTGTGCAGCGCCAGGCCCGCATAGTGCATCAGCGACTGGGGGTGGCGGCTGTGCTCCGGGCAGTGCGCCAGGCCGATGGAGGCGGTCAGGTTGATCAGCTGGTTGGCCACGAACAGCGGGCGGCCGAGCAGTTGCAGCAGCTGGCGGGAAACTTCCTCGGCATTCTGCTCGGCGTCGAGCAGCACGGCGAATTCATTGCTGGCAAAGCGTGCCAGGCAGGTCCGGGTGCCCAGGGCGTTGCGCAGGCGCCGCGACAGGCTGATCAGCACCTTGTCGCCGGTCTCATGGCCGAGCAGGTCATTGATGCGCTTGAAATTGTCCAGGTCGATCAGCAGCACGCTGAACGGGGCGTCCGGTGCCTCGCCCAGGCGTCGTTCCAGATGGCCGATGAAATAGGGCCGGTTGCCCAGACCGGTCAGGCTGTCGCGCAGCGACTGCTGGGTCTGGCGCTGGTGGTTCAGCTTCTTGAGGGTGACGTCCTCGCACAGGCCGAGCAGGTGGGTGGTGGCGCCCTGGGCGTCCCTGACCCGGGAAATCCACAGGTGCCCCCAGTAGGGTTCCAGGCTGTGTCGGCGCTGGCTGCGGAATTCCACTTCCCAGCTGTCGTTGTCGGGCTTCTGGCGCAGCGCGGCGCGGGTCAGCTCCGGCAGGCTGGCCAGCGCGGGAAACTCCGCCAGGGAGCGGCCCTGCAGCTCCTCGGCACTGTGCTGGGTGATGGCCTCGAAGCGGGCATTGGCGAACACCACCTGACCCTCCGTGTCCACCAGCAGGAAGGCGTCGGCGCTCTGTTCCAGGGCGCTGCGACACAGCTCGGCGATGTCCGGCGCGGCCGTCGGGGCGGTCAGGGGCAACAGGTAGCCCTCCAGACCCTGTTCGGTGGCCATGCCCACCTCCAGCAGGCGCATGCCCTGCGGGCCCGGCAGTTCGTACTGCAGCTGATAGCGGCCGTCCTGGGCCAACTGGTCCTGGACCTGGCGATGCATCTGCTCGCGCAGGGCGGCGGGCAGGCGCTCGGCGAGCGCCGGCAGCGGGGCGCCCTCCGCAAGGGAGTGGCAATTCCAGCTCGGGTCGTTGGCGCGGCTGAAATGCCAGAAGCCAAGGTGCGTCAGGGTGGGGTTGGCGGGCAGATTCATAGGTGCGTCGAGCATCCAGTAGACCAGCAGTCCGATACTCGGGAGTGTACGGGTTGGCCATTATCTTGACATTACCGAGGGCTGACCAGAGGGCCACCCTCCTTCGGAGGGGGAGTGTGCGCTGTATCACATGCACAAAAAAAGCCCCGCCTTGCGGCAGGGCTTGAGAGACGAGCGTGGCGTGCTCGTTTTGAGGAAGGAGTACGCCGGGCCGGGGCCCGGCGGCAGGGTTACAGCAGCAGGGTGCGGATATCGGCCAGCAGCTCCGACAGGCGCCTGGTGAAGCGCGCGGCGGCGGCGCCGTTGATCACCCGGTGGTCATAGGACAGCGACAGCGGCAGCATCAGGCGCGGCTGGAAGGCGGCGCCGTCCCAGACCGGCTGCATGGCGGCCTTGCTCACGCCCAGGATGGCGACCTCCGGCGCGTTGACAATCGGCGTGAAGCCCGTGCCGCCGATATGGCCGAGGCTGGAGATAGTGAAGCAGGCGCCCTGCATGGCCTCGGCGCCGAGCTTCTTGTTGCGCGCCTTGTCGGCCAGCTCGGCGGCCTCGCCGGCCAGCTGCAGCAGGCTCTTCCGGTCCACGTCGCGGATCACCGGCACCAGCAGGCCGTCCGGGGTGTCCACCGCGAAGCCGATGTGCACGTACTTCTTGCGGATCAGCGCAGCGCCGCTGGGGGCCAGCGAGCTGTTGAAGTCCGGCAGTTCACGCAGCAGGTGCGCGCAGGCCTTGAGCAGCAGCGGCAGCAGGGTCAGCTTGACGCCGGCCTTTTCCGCCACGGCCTTCTGGGCCACGCGGAAGGCCTCCAGCTCGGTGATGTCCGCAGACTCGAACTGGGTGACGTGGGGCACGTTCAGCCAGCTGCGGTGAAGGTTCGCGGCGCCCACCTGCATCAGGCGGGTCATCGGCACCTCTTCGATTTCACCGAACTTGCTGAAGTCCACCGCCGGGATCGGCGGGATGCCGGCGCCGCCAGTGACTGCGCCGGGCGCCGCCTGGGTCTGCTGCATCATGGCCTTCACATAGGCCTGCACGTCTTCCTTGAGCACCCGATCGTGGGGACCGGTGGGGCTGACGCGGGCCAGGTCGACACCGAACTCGCGGGCCAGCTTGCGTACCGCCGGGCCGGCATGCACCTGCGCAGCGGGGCGCTTCGACGGCTCGGCTTGCGGGGCAGCCGCCGGCGGGGTGGCGACGCTTGCCGCCGGCTTCGGCTGCTCCGCGGTCGTCGGCGCTGCCGGGGCGGGGGCTTCGGGCTTGGGCTGGGCAGCGGGTGCCGCGGCTGTGCCCTCCACCTTGAGGATGAGGATCAGGTCGCCGGTGCCCACTTCGGCGTCCAGCTGCACGGCCACGGATTCCACCACACCGGCGGCCGGCGAGGGGATCTCCATGCTGGCCTTGTCGGACTCCAGGGTGATCAGCGATTGCTCGGCGCTCACCGTGTCGCCGGCCTTGACCAGCACCTCGATGACGCGCGCCTTGCCGGCCGAGCCGATGTCCGGCACGCGGATTTCCTGGCTGCTGGCCTGGGCCGGCGCGGCGGCAGGCGCAGCGGCCGGCTCGGGGGTCGCAGTGGCGCTCTGCTCGGCAGGGGCGGCGCTCTCCGCCTTGGGCTCCTCGGCCGGAGCACTGGCCTCATCGGTTTCCAGCTCCAGCAGCTCGTCGCCTTCCTTGAGGCGATCGCCCAGCTTGACCTTCAGGCTCTTCACCACGCCGGCCTTGGGCGCGGGAATCTCCATGCTGGCCTTGTCCGATTCCAGGGTCAGCAGGCTCTGCTCGGCCTCGATGCGATCGCCCACCTTGACGAACAGCTCGATGACTTCGCCTTCGCCGCTGCCGATGTCCGGGACACGAATCAGTTCACTCATGGTTCGCTCCTCAGCAATCCAGCGGGTTGGGCTTGTTGGTGTCGATGCCGAAGCGGGCGATGGCCTCGGCCACCACCTTGCGCTCGATCTCGCCGCGGTCGGCCAGGGCTTCCAGGGCGGTCAGCACGATCCAGTTGCGGTCCACCTCGAAGAAGTGGCGCAGCTTTTCACGGGTGTCGCTGCGGCCGAAGCCGTCAGTGCCCAGCACCTTGTACTCCTTGACCGGGACCCACTGGCGGATCTGGTCGGCGTACAGCTTCATGTAGTCGGTCGAAGCGATCACCGGACCGCGGCGGCCGCTCAGGCACTGCTCCACGTAGCTCTGGCGCGGCTTCTGCTCCGGATGCAGGCGGTTGTGGCGTTCCACCGCCAGACCGTCGCGGCGCAGTTCGTTGAAGCTGGTGACGCTCCACACGTCGGCGCCGATGTTGTATTCCTCGCGCAGGATCTTCGCCGCCTCGCGCACTTCGCGCAGGATGGCGCCGGAGCCCAGCAGCTGCACGTGGCAGACGGCTTCCTTCTTGTCTTCCTCGAGCAGGTACATGCCCCTGATGATGCCTTCCTCCACGCCCTGCGGCAGCGCCGGCTGGGTGTAGGCCTCGTTCATCACCGTGATGTAGTAGAAGACGTCCTGCTGCTCCTCGAGCATCTGGTGGATGCCTTCGCGGATGATCACCGCCAGCTCGTAGCCGTAGGTGGGGTCGTAGCTGCGGCAGTTGGGGATGGTGCTGGCCAGGATATGGCTGTGACCGTCCTCGTGCTGCAGGCCTTCACCGTTCAGCGTGGTACGCCCGGCGGTACCGCCGATCAGAAAGCCGCGGGCACGGCTGTCGCCGGCGGCCCAGGCCAGGTCGCCGATGCGCTGGAAGCCGAACATCGAGTAGAAGATGTAGAACGGCAGCATCGGCTGGTTGTGGGTGCTGTAGGAGGTGGCCGCGGCAATCCAGCTGGACATGGCGCCGGCCTCGTTGATGCCCTCCTCGAGGATCTGTCCCTTCTTGTCCTCCCGGTAGAACATCACCTGGTCCTTGTCGACCGGCTGGTACAGCTGGCCTACCGACGAGTAGATGCCCAGCTGGCGGAACATGCCCTCCATGCCGAAGGTCCGCGCCTCGTCCGGGACGATGGGCACGATGCGCGAGCCCAGGTCCTTGTCCTTGACCAGCTGCGCCAGGACGCGCACGAAGGCCATGGTGGTGGAAATCTCGCGGTCGCCCGAACCGTCGAGGATGGCCTTGAGGGTATCCAGCGGCGGGGTGGGGATGCTGAAGCTCCTGGTGCGGCGCTGCGGCAGCGGGCCGCCGAGCTTTTCCCGGGTCTTGCGCAGGTACTGCATTTCCGGGCTGTCGGGCTCGGGCTTGTAGAAGGGCAGCTCTTCCAGCTTGTCGTCCGGGATCGGAACACCGAAGCGGTCGCGGAACACCTTCAGGCTTTCCAGATCCACCTTCTTGACGTTGTGGGCGATGTTCTGCGCCTCGCCCGAGCCGGTGCCGTAGCCCTTGATGGTCTTGGCCAGGATGACCGTGGGCTGGCCGGTGTGGTGCACGGCCGCGTGGTAGGCGGCGTACACCTTGAACGGGTCGTGGCCGCCGCGATTGAGCTTCCAGACTTCCTCGTCGGACAGGTCCTCGACCATCTTCAGCAGCTCGGGGCTGGCGCCGAAGAAGTGCTGGCGCACGAAGGCGCCGTTGTTGGCCTTGTAGTTCTGGTAGTCGCCGTCGACCACCTCGTCCATGCGGCGCTGCAGGATGCCGTCGGTGTCCTTGGCGAACAGCGGATCCCACAGGCGGCCCCAGATCACCTTGATGACGTTCCAGTCGGCGCCGCGGAAGTTGCCTTCCAGCTCCTGGATGATCTTGCCGTTGCCGCGTACCGGGCCGTCCAGGCGCTGCAGGTTGCAGTTGATGACGAAGATCAGGTTGTCCAGCTTCTCCCGGCCGGCCAGGGAGATGGCGCCCAGGGATTCGGGCTCGTCGGTCTCGCCGTCGCCCAGGAAGCACCAGACCTTCTGCTTGCCTGCGGGAATGAAGCCGCGGCTTTCCAGGTACTTCATGAAGCGCGCCTGGTAGATGGCCTGGATCGGGCCCAGCCCCATGGACACGGTGGGGAACTGCCAGAAGTCGGGCATCAGCCAGGGGTGCGGGTAGGAGGACAGGCCGTTGCCGTCCACCTCGCGGCGGAAGTTCTCCAGCTGCTCCTCGGTGATGCGGCCTTCCAGGAAGGCGCGGGCGTAGACGCCGGGCGCGGCATGGCCCTGGAAGAACACCAGGTCGCCGCCATGCTCTTCGGTGGGCGCCTGGAAGAAGTAGTTGAAGCCGATGTCGTACAGCGTGGCGCTGGAGGCGAAGGTGGAGATGTGTCCGCCGAGGCTGGAATCGCGCTTGTTGGCCCGGGCCACCATGGCCAGGGCATTCCAGCGCACCAGCGAGCGCACGCGACGCTCCATGAACAGGTCGCCCGGCATGCGGGCTTCATGGGTGACCGGAATGGTGTTGCGGTAGGGCGTGGTGATGGCGTAGGGCAGCTGGGTACCGCTGCGCGTGGCCAGTTCGCCCATGCGGGTGATCAGGTACTTGGCGCGCTCCTCGCCTTCGCGGTCGAGGACCGACTCCATGGCTTCCAGCCATTCCTGGGTTTCGATGGGATCGTGGTCTTGCATGGCTTGCTCCAGGGCTCCGGGCGACCTTGTGGGTCGCCACCAGGCGCTGCCGCGCGTGGCAGCAGCGCCTTTTGTTGTTCGTTGTATGCCAGGGGACAATCGGCGCTTGTAGTTTTACTACAAAAAACGCTGACCAAACAGTCATCGTTTGTATCCGGTAGTTGAACTACAAGCGTGCCCACCCTCCCTGGCAGCCCCGTCCGCGCTAGGCAAGCATAGTCGGATGCCTGGGGGACGAGGGTTACAGGGATCAGGCCGCATGGTTCCCGGTCCGGTTGCTGGAGCCGGAATTCGCTCCCCGCCGGAAGCGGCCGGAGCCGCGATGCGCTGCGTGCAGGGCGCTGCGACAAGAGCGCCTGCAGGGGCCGCCGCGACGGGCTTTCGTGCCGACCTGCTTTTGTGCCAGCCTGACGCCTGTTCGCTCCCTTGTACAAGGAATCCTCCCATGAGCCTGCCCAATCTTGTTGCCATTCCGGCGTCGCTGGCCGATCACGCCGCGCGACCGGGCGCCGCGCTGCGCGCCCTGCTGGATGAGCGAGGGCGGGCGGACGACTGGCCGGCGGCGCGCTGGGAGGCCTTCGCCCGCGCCTGCGTGGCCAGCGACTTCGTGGCGGAACAGGCGCTGCGGGATGTGGATGGCTTCCTGGAACTGGCCGATTCCGGGCAGCTGGAGCGCCCGCTGCGCCCCGGCGAGCTGCGCGCCCAGTTGCAGGCGCTGCTGGAGGACTGTGCCCAGGAGGACGAGCTGGCGCGTCGTCTGCGCCGCTTCCGCAACCGTCAGCAGCTGCGCATCATCTGGCGCGACGCCAATCGCCTGGCCGATCTGGGCGAGACCTGCCGCGACCTGTCCGACCTGGCCGATGCCTGCATCGACCTGGCCTATCACTGGCTGTACCCGCGGCATTGCGAGCAGTTCGGCACGCCCATGGGGCGGCGCAGTGGCAGGCCGCAGCATCTGGTGATCCTCGGCATGGGCAAGCTGGGTGCCCATGAACTGAACCTGTCCTCGGACATCGACCTGATCTTCGGCTTCCCCGAGGCCGGGGAAACCGAGGGCGCGCGCCGCTCGCTGGACAACCAGGAGTTCTTCAACCGCCTGGGCCAGCGGCTGATCAAGGCGCTGGACGCCATCACCGTGGATGGCTTCGTGTTCCGCGTCGACATGCGCCTGCGTCCCTACGGCTCGGTGGGCGCGCTGACCCTCAGCTTCGCCGCCCTGGAGCAGTACTACCAGGACCAGGGCCGCGACTGGGAGCGCTACGCCATGATCAAGGCCCGCGTGGTGGGCGGCGACCAGCAGGCCGGCGCGTACCTGCTCAAGCAGCTGCAGCCGTTCGTCTATCGCCGCTACCTGGACTTCTCCGCCATCGAGGCGCTGCGCAGCATGAAGCAGCTGATCCAGCAGGAAGTGCGGCGCAAGGACATGAGCGAGAACATCAAGCTGGGTTCCGGCGGCATCCGCGAGGTGGAGTTCATCGCCCAGGCCTTCCAGCTGATCCATGGCGGGCGCGATCTCAGTCTGCAGCAGCGGCCCCTGCTGCCGGTGCTGGCGGTGCTGGAAGGGCAGGGCTACCTGCCGGCGGCGGTGGTGACCGAGCTGCGCGACGGCTATCGCTTCCTGCGCTACGTCGAACACGCCCTGCAGGCCATCGCCGACAAGCAGACCCAGATGCTGCCCGACAATGCCGGCGAGCGGGCGCGGGTGGCCTTCGTCATGGGTTTCGACAGCTGGGAGGTCTTCATGGAGCGCCTGACCTACTGGCGCGAGCGCATCGAGTGGCACTTCCGCCAGGTGATCGCCGACCCGGACGCCGACGAGGATGAGCTGGTGGTTGGCGGGGAGTGGCTGCCCCTGTGGCAGGGCGACATGGAGGAGGGTACCGGCGTGCGCCAGCTGGCCGACAGCGGTTTTGCCGACCCCGAGCACGCCTGGCGCCTGCTGCAGGGCCTGCGCAATGGCCCGCAGGTGCGCGCCATGCAGCGCCTGGGCCGTGAGCGGCTGGACGCCTTCATGCCGCGCCTGCTCGCCGAGGTGGCGGAGCAGGAGCATCCCGACCAGGTGCTGGAGCGGGTGGTGCCGCTGGTGGCGGCGGTGGCCCGCCGTTCGGCCTATCTGGTGCTGCTCAGCGAGAACCCCGGCGCGCTGACCCGACTGCTGCAGCTGTGCGGCGCCAGTCCGCTGGTGGCCGAGCAGATCGCGCGCTTCCCGCTGCTGCTCGACGAACTGCTCAACGAGGGTCGCCTGTACAGCCCGCCCAAGGCCCCGGAACTGGCCGCCGAGCTGCGCGAGCGGCTGATGCGCATTCCCGAGGACGACCTGGAGCAGCAGATGGAGGCCCTGCGCCACTTCAAGCTGGCCCACAGCCTGCGGGTGATTGCCTCGGAGTTCGCCGGCACCCTGCCGCTGATGAAGGTCAGCGACTACCTGACCTGGCTGGCCGAAGCCATCCTCGAGCAGGTGCTGGCGCTGGCCTGGCGGCACACGGTGGCCAGGTACGGCACGCCGCGTCGCGCCGACGGCGAATACTGCGATCCGGACTTCATCATCGTCGGCTACGGCAAGGTGGGCGGCATCGAGCTGGGCCACGGCTCGGACCTGGACCTGGTGTTCATCCACGACGGCGATCCCCACGCCGAGACCGATGGGCCCAAGCCCATCGACGGCACCCAGTTCTTCACTCGCCTGGGTCAGCGCATCATCCATCTGCTGACCACCCAGACCACCTCCGGGCAGCTCTACGAGGTGGACATGCGCCTGCGGCCGTCCGGCGACGCCGGACTGCTGGTCTGCTCCCTGACCGCCTTCGAGCGCTACCAGCTGCAGGAGGCCTGGACCTGGGAGCATCAGGCCCTGGTGCGGGCCCGGGTGCTGGTCGGCAGCGCGCGGGTGGCCGAGCGCTTCGAGCAGGTGCGCGCCCGGGTGCTGGAGCGTCCCCGCGACCTGGCGGCCCTGCGCGCCGAGGTGAGCGAGATGCGTGCCAGGATGCGCGACAACCTGGGCACCCGGGCCACCGATGCGGGGCGCGGCGCAAACGCCTTCGACCCCGCGCAGCCCTTCGATCTCAAGCAGGACGCCGGTGGTATCGTCGACATCGAATTTATGGTGCAATACGCGGCCCTGGCCTGGTCGCACCAGCACCCGGAGCTGCTCCGCTACACCGACAATATCCGCATTCTGGACGGCCTGGGCGCGGCCAACCTGCTGCCCGAAGTGGACGTCCAGTTATTGCAGGAGGCCTACAAGGCCTACCGAGCCGCAGCACACCGCCTGGCCCTGCAAAAACAACCCGGCAAGGTGCCGGGTGACCAGTTCCCCGATTCGCGCCGTCTGGTACAGCGCATCTGGAAGGAGCTGGGGCTGAACTGAATCCTGCAGGCGGCGCCGCGCGCCGCCGCACTTTGACCTTGAGGAACGCAACGATGTCGATGGCTGACCGCGACGGTGTGATCTGGTACGACGGTGAACTGGTTGAGTGGCGTGGCGCCACCACCCACGTGCTGACCCACAGCCTGCACTACGGGATGGGTGTGTTCGAGGGCGTGCGCGCCTACGAGACGCCCCAGGGCACCGCGATCTTCCGCCTGCAGGAGCACACCGATCGCCTGTTCGATTCCGCCCACATCATGGGCATGAAGATTCCCTACACCAAGGAAGAGATCAACGAGGCCACCAAGGCCGCGGTGCGCGAGAACAAGCTGGCCAGCGCCTACATCCGCCCGCTGGCCTTCTACGGCTCCGAGGGCATGGGCATCCGCGCCGACAACCTGCGTGTGCACGTGATCGTCGCCGCCTGGCACTGGGGCGCGTACATGGGCGAGGAAGCCCTGGCCAGCGGCATCAGGATCCGCACCAGCTCCTTCACCCGTCACCACGTGAACATTTCCATGACTCGCGCCAAGGCCAGCGGTCACTACATCAACTCGATGCTGGCCCTGCAGGAAGCCGTGTCCGCCGGCGCCGACGAGGCGCTGCTGCTGGATCCGGAAGGCTACGTGGCCGAGGGCTCGGGCGAGAACATCTTCATCGTCAAGAACGGCGTGATCTACACCCCGGAAGTCACCGCCTGCCTGAACGGCATCACCCGCAACACCGTCCTGACCCTGGCCCGCGAGCTGGGTCTGGAAATCGTCGAGAAGCGCATCACCCGCGACGAGGTGTACATCGCCGACGAGGCCTTCTTCACCGGCACCGCCGCCGAAGTGACGCCGATCCGCGAGCTGGACGGCCGCCAGATCGGCATCGGCCGTCGCGGTCCGGTCACCGAGAAGCTGCAGAAGGCCTACTTCGACCTGGTCACCGGCAAGACCGAAGCCCATCCGGAGTGGCGCACCCTGGTCAAGTAAGTGGCAAAAGAGCCGCGCAGGGCGGGTCGGACCATGGGGCCGCAACCCGCAACCCGCAACCCGCCAGCCGCCCCGGCGGGGCGGCCTGTGCGGTCATCCGGCGCAGGCGGGTTTGGTTCATCCCTGGCAACGCATTGAAAACGGCCCTACGCCCTCGGACGATTG
>Ga0209075_1001594_pt1 | contig 21245 bp, 16 predicted proteins | sample Stecom2011_FD_187523 | JGI IMG/M metagenome (GOLD analysis project Ga0209075, IMG submission 187523) | Agricultural soil microbial communities from Utah to study Nitrogen management - Steer compost 2011 (SPAdes) (version 2) | ecosystem: Environmental > Terrestrial > Soil > Agricultural land...
TTTTATTGCTTTTTTTTGACATCGACATAACAAATATAAAGGATAAAATTAAACATAATTATCAAAACCAAAAGTGGGGGAGTTAGAATATTATATTTTTTTATCTTTTTTTGCTTAGGATACAGAATAATGTTTGAATTACAAAAAAGTCTTGTACCCCATCGAGCAACTATATCTCCGAGGATTTTTGAAAGTTGTTTATTTTTTCTTGATTGATTACGTAGGGTAAGAACTCATTCACATGCGCTAATAGGTACAGGCGAATACATCAACGCTCTTAAATCTTATATTGAAGTTTTAACGGGAAGCTACTACTCGCTGGCCGACTTTTAGCATTTAACTTAGATACGAAGATAAGACTTTTTACTAAAGAGAAATGTTAATCGAAGCGATTATTTCGGCTTGCGAGTAATAGCATGTTGTGGTCTGTGCTATCTTTTTTATTTCCCAATTTTTAAGTAAGTGCCAAAATAAAAGCCCGAAAAGTCGAGATTAATAGGATATTTACCATCTACCTCCCAATTTTCCCCAAACCTGTCTTTTACATTTTGTGTTTTATAAAACTGATAGCCTAATCGAATACCAAGTGTTGTAAAAATGGGAGATTTAGTAAAATCATATTCTGCTTTTACGCCCAACTGTCCTTGAAAATCTTTACTTGTAAAAAAATTGTATGACGAGGCAATTGGCAAGGTAGGATAACGAAAATCAGCGATCACCTTTGAAAAACCTATCCCTCCATTCAATTCTAAACCAAAATGAAACCGATTTAAGATCGATTCTCTCTCATTCCACTTTAAAAGCCCATCAATATACCAAGTTGCATTGATGCCAACGGCTATTGCTTCAGTTCGTAATTCGGATATGCCACAATGTTCTTTTATAGTAAAGCCATAATCATCCACTTCTGTGAGTTTAGGTTTGGATTTGCTGTTTCCATATTGATAACTGCCATAAAATCCGATGTCAAAATATGGATTAGGTTGATAGACGAAAGATATATGATATTGATTTCCCTTCTTTATCTGGTTCTGAAAAATATCAATTGATGGTTTTATTGCAAAGGAATCAATATAAAACTCATTTAGCTTATTCATGGAATAGGAGTGAAGTCCATAACCAAATTCGAGTGAAATTTTGTTATTCATTTGCTGTGCATTTAAATGTAATGAGAACAGCAAAATAAGGCTTATTACTAATTTTTGTTTCATGATAAGTCGATTTAAATTAATCCAAAGGTAGAAGAGCTTCTTTCTTCTTTGCCAAATCATATATCCACAATTTATTGTTTTCTACAATTTGATTATAGATTCCAGATGGATCTTGAGCGTGTTCTTCATCAATTATAAAATCCCGCTCTATTTTTTGAATAAGTAAATATTTACCATTAGGAGAACAAACAGCTTGATAAACGAATTGTTGGTCACAAAAATCATACAATTTACTAACTTGTATTGTGTTATACGCTATCTCATACAGACCTACACCATCAGTACTACCTGTTATAGGAACATAAAACCGATTTCCATCAGCATGCCAATTAACTCTCCCTATTTGAGTACCATATAAGGGAATTGTAAACTGATTCCAATCTTCATTAAGAGCATTCAATTTTGTTTGATAAAACTTGGTTCCGTTACTAAAGTCTGTACTAAACCTCGCTAAAAGAGTTTGATGATTAGAAATGCAATATTCATGATTAATTACGGCAGGAGAACCAAAAACTAAAAAATCGTTTTCCTCCTCATTTGTTATTACACTATATTTTAGATAAGGTACATTATTAATATCTGTACCTCCCCAAATCAATGTATCTTGATTATTTATCCACGCTAAATTTTTATCAATTGGAAAGCCTTCAATGTTAGACATTTGTACGATTTCATGACTCTGATTATGAATAGCATAAATACCTCCATTATCTTCATTTTGATAAGCAATCCATCCTTTTTTATTCCAAGCCAAGTTTCCTATCACTTTGGTATTGTTTAAAACGATTGATTTTTCTCCCGTCTGTAAATTGAATATGACAATCTGGTGGTCTATCTCTATTTGACTACCTGAATCGGCTACAATTTGATAATAGCAAAATTCATAGGGATTAGAAGGATTAAAAGCCGGCGAAGAGAATTGATTTCCCAAATGAATGGTTTCCTCCATACCGGTTGGGTTATTTTCAAAAGCACCAGGGCAAATAGGGTCTTGCCATGCTAATCCCATAATGGGTTGGTCAAAAAATGTTGGGTTACATATCTCTTCTTTTTGACAACCTAGAAGCAAAACAAATACCAAAGATATAAATACTATTCTTTTCATAAACTCTTAATATATTATAATCTTTTTCGTTATAAATCCACTTTCTTTTTCGATTTTGAATAAATAGATTCCTTTAGGATAGTTTGAAATATCAATTACTCCATATTTCATGTTTATATTTTTGTTTTCTACCAGTCTACCAGTCAAATCATTTATTTCATTTACTCCTTGGGTGGCATTGCCGACACTTCTTTTTTCTCCTAATAACGTACCATCTGAAGCGTGATAAGATAATGTTGCTAATTCCCATTTGTTAGATCCAACTTGACTTGCACCTGAAACATATAATTTATTTCCTTTTAAATCAATTTTAGCTGGTATTTCGTTTAAACCATTATAATCATATCTTTTTTCCCATACTTTTGCTCCATTATTTGATTTTAATTTAAGGACAACATAATCCGCCATCGTATTTGATCCAAAACTACTTCCAGTTACAAAGATACCACCTTCGTTATCACCGATAATTGCAGTTCCAACGTCTGTTGGATTCGGCGAGCCATTGTTGTCATAGAAATATGTCCATTGCAATACACCGTTTGCATTATACTTTAACACAACTAAATCTTGGCTTGTGTTTATGCTCTGAACCGCCACGCCAGTTACGTAAACATTATATTCATTATCTACAAACACATCTGCTGCCATGTCATCCATGTTAGCATCACCGTTAAAACTATGTTCCCAAAGAAGTATACCTTTTGGGTCAAATTTTTGAATTAGGATATCATGATTTCCTAATTGGTTGATTGTAGAACCAGCTACGTAAACATTTCTTAGATTGTCAGTTGTTGTTGTGTTTTTATAAAACATTGCCATTTCCCCGCCTTCTCTACTCCAATTTTCGGAAAAGTAGGGTTGACCTTGACTAAATAATATCAAGGGAAAAGCACACAGTAGTGCCAAAACTATTTTATTTATTATTGTTTTCGTAGTACTAATTTTTTTAAATTTAAACTAATTTCATTTGATGATCAATTTTTTTTGATTAATATTCATTCGGTTGAGTAAATATAAAACTCAAGGAGGTATCTTTTTACGAAGATTTAAATCATTCCTTTTTGTAAATAATATGTAACCCAATTTTTCCATAGTGTTCATTCAGCATTGACCACAACTACTTTATTAGAATTGTTGAGCGTAAGAAAGTAATTTGTAGAAGTAGTCATTAAGTTACTTGAGTTAGTACTATCCAGATTGTTTAAGCTAACATACCCCTTTTTATTGATTATCCCAAATTTAAGGGAAGACTTTTAGTAGCATTTTGAATTACTTCCTACCCTTAAGACTGAAAGTAATTTACTGTTAATCAACCATTATTACTCTATTCTCATTCTTTTTTAGCAAAGTACAGAGGAAGATTAAGAGAATTCAAGATAGTGGTTAGTTTGGAGAACAAAAGTCTTTGGATAAAAACCTATTACAGTGCAATGTGAAGTAGTTCTATTAGGTGCTGTAAAAAAAAGTAGATGTTTTAAAGCCAATGTTCATCATTAGGTTTTGAAACATCTACTTAAATTATAGTCACAATTTTTTTGTGTAAAAATTATTTAGATTTTTTTCTTTCTTTAATAAACTGATCAATTGCCATAGACATAGATGGAACTTGTGGTAATGGCGCATGAATATCTAATCTAAGGTTGTTTTCTACAATAGCTTTTGCTGTGGTAGGACCAAATGCTGCAATGATTGTTTTGTTTTGTTTAAAGTCAGGGAAGTTTTTAAATAATGACTCTACATCCGTTGGTGAGAAAAACACAAGCACATCATAAAGCACATTTTCTAAATCAGAAAGATCTGAAGCTACAGTTTTATAAAGAACTGCTTTTTTGTAATTAATTTTTGCTTTGTCTAATGCATTAGGAATGTTTTCCCTTAAAATGTTAGAACAAGGAAGCAAGAATTTTTCTTTTTTGTGTTTTATAATTGAATCCATCAGGTCTTCAATCGTTTGTTTTCCAAAGAAAATCTTTCTCTTTCTGTAGGTTACATATTTCTGTAGATAATAGGCTACAGCTTCTGAGATACAAAAGTATTTCATTTCTGTAGGCACTTCAAAACGGCATTCTTCAGCCATTCTAAAATAATGGTCAACTGCTGTTTTAGAAGTAATAATTACAGCTGTGTGGTCTGTAAAATCAACTTTTTGATCTCTAAATTCATTTTTGTCAACAGCTTCAACATGAATAAAGGGTCTAAAGTCGACCTTAAGATTATGTTTTTCAGCCAATGATAAGTATGGATTTCTACTACTTTCAGGCTCTGGCTGCGATACTAATATTGTTCGTATACTCAAAACTTAGAAATAATTTTAATTTATAAACACTTAAATTATTCTGCGAAATTCGGTAGTATTAATAAATAAGCAATTAATACTGGCCAGATTTCAAAAGTGCAAATGTACAAAATTATATAATACCAAGCTACTTTATTTCGAAGTGCGCTGAAAACTCCTCTCACTATTCTTAAAAAATGAATTGCGAAAAAGCTAAATATTAAGATTGGTATTAGTGTGTTGGAATGCTGTGGGTTAAGAATCCATACTAAAATTATGGGAATAAGAAGTATTCCTATGGCATGAGCAGAAAAAGATGAAAAAAGAAGGTTTTCATAGATTTTTTTAAACTCTCCACTAATTAATCCAGAAAATCGTATGGACAAGTTTTGTAGTAGATAATATAGAAAAGGGATTGAAATCAGCCAAATATGGTCGACTTCATAATATATTAAGAGCATATATGTTGCGATTGCCGTTGTTATTGCATAATTGAGAGTGAGAATCCAGTTTAGCTTTCCAAAAAAAGAAGTTTCTTCCTTTGTAAAAGAAGATAGTGAAGAAGATGAAAACAGTATTTTTCTCATGTGTACTGAAATCACCTCTTTTTTATAATTTAAAACTGAAAGGCAAACGATTGAGAACGAAAGAAGATAAAGAATCCATCGAGGGAACATTACACTTCTGGCGACGAGTTCATATGTATCCATAAATTAATTCTTCTTTTTTGCAATCTATTATTTAAACAACAAAAGTAAGAGAAGATTGCATCTCTTTTTAACGAATGACGAAAAAGATAAGATAATTCTTTAAATTTGTAAGCAAAATTTAAAATCAAAATATGAGATCAGATTTATATGTTGCCCCGGATTATTATCAAATGGATGATTTGTTGACAGATGAACATAAGCTTATCCGTGATACAGCTCGTGATTGGGTGAAAAAAGAAATTTCTCCAATTATTGATGAGCATTATGAAAACGCTACATTCCCTATGCATATTTTAGGAGGATTGGGCGAGATTGGTGCGTTCGGACCTTACATTCCAGAGGAGTATGGAGGACCTGGATTGGATCAGATTTCATACGGATTGCTTATGCAAGAGCTTGAAAGATGTGATAGTGGCTTGCGTTCCACTGCTTCTGTACAAAGTTCATTAGTGATGTTTCCTATTTGGCAATATGGAACAGAAGAACAAAAGAAAAAATACCTTCCAAAGTTAGCTACTGGTGAAATGATGGGATGCTTTGGTTTGACAGAGCCAGACCATGGGTCAGATCCAGGAAGCATGGTGTCGAATTACAAAGATATGGGAGATCACTATCTTTTGAACGGTGCTAAAATGTGGATTTCTAATGCGCCTTTTGCTGATATTGCAGTCGTTTGGGCAAAAAATGAAGAAGGAAGAATTCATGGAATGATTGTGGAAAGAGGTATGGAAGGATTTAGTACGCCTGAAATGCACGGAAAACTTTCGTTAAGAGCTTCCGCTACTGGAGAGTTGATTTTTGAAAATGTAAAAGTTCCGAAAGAAAATTTACTTCCAGGAAGAAGTGGATTAGGAGCACCTCTTTCATGTCTTGATTCTGCACGATATGGAATTGCTTGGGGCGCTATTGGTGCAGCAATGGACTGTTATGACCAAGCTTTAAGATATTCAAAAGAAAGAACTCAGTTTAATGTGCCAATTGGTGCATTTCAGTTGACACAAAAGAAATTGGCTGAAATGATTACAGAAATCACTAAAGCACAGCTGTTAACATATCGCTTAGGACAATTGAAAAATGAAGGTAAAGCAACAACAGCTCAAATTTCAATGGCTAAACGAAATAATGTGGCAATGGCATTAGATGTAGCAAGAGAGGCTAGACAAATACTCGGGGCGATGGGAATTACTTCCGAATACTCAATTATGCGACACATGGCAAATTTAGAGTCTGTAATCACTTATGAAGGAACTCACGACATTCATTTGTTAATTACAGGTATGGATGTAACGGGAATTTCAGCTTTTACTCGAGAATTAAAAAAATAATTCATTAAATATTAAATAAAATATTGTTATTCTATATAATTGACGTATATTTGTAGCGTTTTATAGGAATATTTAATAGAACGAGGGGACTAACAGTCCCCTCTTTTTGTAGAAAATGATTGACAAAAAAGAAATAGAAAGACTAGCTTTAGAGCGGATTGATGAGCTTGACAAAGGACTCTTTATTGTAGCTATATCAGTTTCTGGAAACAATGTCATACAAGTTGAAATTGACTCAGAAGAAGGAAGTGTATCTATTGAGGATTGTGTTTCAGTTTCGAGAAATATAGAGCACAACCTTGATAGAGAGAAACAAGATTTTGAACTTCAAGTTTCGTCAGCAGGTTTGGATAAGCCTTTCCGTGTTGTAAAGCAGTATATTAAAAATATCGGGAATGAAGTGAAAATCATTCTTAATGAGAATAACAAAAGTATTGAAGGTGTGCTAAAAAATGCAACTGAAAAAGGTGTTGTTTTAGAAGTTACATCTAAAGAAAAAGTAGAAGGTAAAAAGAAAAAAGAAACTGTTGTTCGTGATTACGAATTTACATATGACGAAATAAAAGAAACAAAAATTATAATATCATTCAAAAAGATGAAATAATGGACAGTCTGAATTTAATAGAATCATTTACTGAATTTAAAGAGTTTAAAGATATAGATAGACAAACAATGATGCGTGTCTTGGAAGACGTGTTTCGTTCAATTTTAAAGAAGAAATATGGAACAGACGAGCATTGTGATGTGATTATTAATATCGACAAAGGAGACTTTGAAATTTGGGTAAATAAAGAAATCGTTCCTGACGGAGAGGTGGAAGATCCAAACACTGAAATTGCTTATTCACAAGCGATAAAAATTGAACCTGACTTTGAGGTTGGAGAATCGGTTTCTGAAGAAATTAAATTTGAAGATTTTGGAAGAAGAAACATCCTTTCTTTACGTCAGAATTTAATGTCAAGAATCCTTGAATTAGAAAAAGATAGACTTTATAGATTATACAAAGACCGTATTGGAGAAATTGTTTCTGGAGAAGTGTATCAGGTGTGGAAAAAAGAAATTCTTCTTCTTGACGATGATGGAAATGAGCTGATTTTACCAAAATCTGAGCAAATTCCATCTGATTATTTCAAAAAAGGAGAAACAGTTCGTGCTGTTGTGGCTAAAGTGGATATGAGAAATAGCCTTCCAGTGATTATCGTATCACGTACAGCACCTGAGTTCTTAGAACGTTTGTTTGAACTCGAGATTCCAGAGGTTTTTGATGGTTTAATTACGATTAAAAATATAGTGCGTGCTCCAGGAGAGCGTGCAAAAGTGGCCGTTGAATCTTATGATGATAGAATTGATCCTGTAGGTGCATGTGTGGGTGTTAAAGGTTCACGTATTCATGGAATCGTAAGAGAATTAAGAAACGAAAATATTGATGTGATTAATTACACAAACAATATTCAATTGTATATTCAAAGAGCACTTTCTCCAGCTAAAATTACTTCTATCGAGATTTTAGAAGAGGAGAAAAGAGCAAACATATTTTTGAAAAACGATCAATTATCTTTAGCTATTGGTAGAGGAGGACATAACATTAAGTTAGCTTCAAGATTGACAGGTTATGAACTTGATGTTTATAGAGAGGGAGCAGAGGATATAGAAGATGTTGATTTAACAGAATTTGATGATGAGATAGATGGCTGGATTATCGACGAGTTGAAAGCAATTGGATGTGATACAGCAAAATCTGTCTTGGAGTTAGAAATGAGCGAATTGTTAAGAAGAACTGATTTAGAAGAAGAAACGCTTAGAGAAGTGATTAAGATTCTTGAGTCAGAGTTTGAATAAGTAAGGATATAAACTTAACTTAGCGTTTTATTTTAGCAAAAGCAGAATAAATTAAGAATAGAAGGAACATAATATATGGCAGGTAAAGTAACTAGATTAAGTAAAGCAGCGAGAGATTTAAATGTGGGTATAGCCACAATTGTTGAATTTTTAAATTCTAAAGGAATAGAGATAGACTCTAACCCTAATACTAAGCTAAACCCTGAATATTATGAGCTCCTTAGTGTCGAGTTTGCTGAAGATCAGTCGCTTAGAGAGCAGGTTGAGCAAAAGAAAAGCTCGAGAACTGTAAAAAGAAAAACAGTTTCTTTAAAAACATTAAGTGAAGAAGAAGAGGTAAAAGAAAAAGTAACTGAAGAAGCTACCCCGAAAAAAGAGGTTGAAGTAAAGGAGGAAAAAGTAACTGAAAAAGCTCCTGTTAAAAAAGAAGAACCTAAAATGGTTGAAGAAAAGCAGGAACCTAAAGCAGAGCCAAAGGAAGAGAAAAAAGCTGAACCTGTAGCTCAGAAAGAAGAACCTCAAAAAAAGGTAGATGTAGAAGAAAAAAGAAAGAGCGAAACTGGACCAGTAGTTCTTGGTAAGATTGACTTGTCAGATTATCAGTCTAGACCAGATAAGAAGAAAAAAACAAGTAAGGAAGAGCCTAAAAAACCTGAAAAGGAAGCTCCAAAAGCTAAAGAAACGCAAGTACCAAAGCCTGTAGAGAAGAAAGAGGTAGAAAAAGCTAAATCTTCTGAAGAGAAGCTGAAAGCAGCAGAAACAGAGGAAACTGAGGTGTTGCGTGCGCAAACGCAAAAGTTGGCAGGTGTTACAGTAGTTGGTAAAATTGACTTGTCAACCACGCCTGACCACAAGAAAAAATCGGACAGTAAGAAGAAGAGAAAGCGAATCAAAAAGGTAGATACAAATAAATCTACAACAGTTGCTGGAGGAGGAAAATCTGGTAGAAAAGGTGGTAAATCAGGAAAAGGTAGAAAAGCAGAAGCGAAACCTGAAATCACTGAAAAAGATATTGAAAAAGAAATTAAAGAAACACTTGCTCGATTAGCTGGAGGAGGTAAATCTAAAGGCGCTAAAAACAGAAGAGCAAAGAGAGAAACATACGCAGAAAGAAGAGAGAAAGAATTGCTGCAAGAAGAGGCAGAAGAAAGAATCTTAAAATTAACTGAATTCGTTTCAGTTTCTGAACTCGCAGCGATGATGGATGTACAAGTAAACGAAGTGATTTCGGCTTGTATGTCACTTGGAATTTTTGCTTCAATAAACCAGCGACTCGATGCAGAAACTATTCAAATTGTTGCTGATGAATTTGGTTTTGAAGTTGAATTTGTCTCAGCAGACTTACAAGAATCAATTCCGGTTGTAGAAGATAAGCCTGAAGATTTAATACCGCGTCCTCCGATTATTACTGTAATGGGACACGTGGATCACGGTAAAACTTCATTGCTTGATTATATCCGTAAAGCTAAAATTGCAGACGGTGAAGCAGGAGGAATTACTCAGCATATCGGGGCTTATTCTGTGAAGCACAAAGGAAGAGTGTTAACTTTCCTCGATACTCCAGGTCACGAGGCTTTTACAGCGATGAGAGCACGTGGTGCACAAGTGACAGACGTAGCAATTATTATCGTAGCAGCGGATGACGACGTGATGCCGCAAACAAAAGAGGCGATTTCTCACGCTCAGGCTGCAGGTGTTCCAATGGTTTTCGCAATTAATAAAATGGATAAACCAGCTGCGAATGCTGATAAAATTAGAGAACAATTGTCTTCAATGAACATCCTTGTGGAAGAATGGGGTGGAAAATATCAAGCACAAGAGATTTCTGCTAAACATGGATTGAACATCGAAGAACTATTAGAAAAGGTATTATTGGAAGCTGATCTTTTAGAATTAAAAGCCAATCCAAATAAAAATGCACTCGGTACAGTACTAGAATCTTCACTAGATAAAGGAAAAGGATATGTGACAAACATGTTGGTGGAAGAAGGTACATTGCGAGTGGGAGATATCGTTTTAGCTGGAAGATATACGGGTAGAGTGCGTGCTATGCTAAACGAATATGGAAAAAATATAGAAGAAGCACCACCGTCAACTCCAGTATCTATTTTAGGGATTAACGGAGCGCCAAGTGCAGGAGATAAATTCCATGTGATGGATGATGAGCGTGAAGCTAGAAACATTGCAGTGCGTAGAGAGCAACTGTATAGAGAACAAGGGCTTCGAACTCAAAAACATATTACCTTGGATGAAATCGGACGTCGTCTGGCAATTGGAGATTTTAAAGAATTGAACCTAATTGTAAAGGGAGACGTGGACGGATCTATAGAGGCTTTATCAGATTCATTACTGAAATTGTCAACAGAAGAAATTCAAGTAAATATTGTACATAAAGCAGTGGGAGCGATTACAGATGCTGACGTGAACTTAGCTTCTGCATCTGAAGCAATTATCATAGGTTTCCAAGTAAGACCTACAGTTACTGCAAGAAAATTAGCAGATGAGGAACAAATAGATATCCGATTGTATTCTGTTATCTATAAGGCAATTGAAGAATTGAAATCTGCAATGGAAGGAATGTTATCTCCTGATATTGAAGAGGTAGTTGTGGGTACTGCTGAGGTTAGAGAAGTATTCAATATTTCAAAAATTGGTACAATTGCAGGATGTTACGTGACTTCAGGTTATATCAGAAGAAATTCAATGATACGTTTAATTAGAGATGGAATTGTTATTCACGAAGGAAGTTTAGGGTCTCTAAAACGTTTTAAAGATGATGTGAAAGAAGTGAAAAATAACTACGAGTGTGGATTGAATATCAATAACTTTAACAATATTGAAGTAGGAGATATTATTGAAGCATACGAAGAAAAAGAGGTGGCTAGAAAGCTTTAAACCCTTTTTAAAATTATTATATTTAAGAGCCAGTTAGAAATTAGCTGGCTCTTTTTTTTATGAATTAATTTTTTATATAGTTTTATATATTGATTTAGTGATAAAAAGCATAATTTTAACAATAATTCATTGAAATCAATGTTGTTAAAATAGTACTGATTTATTAAGTTTGGATAGTTAAAGAAACAATGAAGAAACGTAACCTTTATGGATTGATTTTATTGAATGCTTTCTTGCTTATGTCGTGCGGCAATGAAAGTAAAAAGAATCAGATGCAAGAAATTATTGCAATGGAAGTTGCCTTGGATAGTTTGCATAATGTCGCTTTTAACACTGATTCAAACAGGGTGTCACAAGATAGTCTCATTCTCACAGTACAAGAAACTTTAGAAAGACTGAAAAAAAGCTATAACGCAGATACTATCGACTATGAACACGCCAAAAAATTAGATGCCTATAAAGAAATTGAAGATGCATTGTCGATTAATTCAGGAAACCTTGCTAAAGCTAAGCAAGCTATTGAAGATACGCAGAAAAAAGTGGATGCATTAGGCCATGATATTAGTAAAGGAATTAACGACAGAAATTCTTATCAAAGTTTCATTAATTTTGAAAAAGATAAAATTAATGAAATTGAAAATATCTTAAATTATTATTTAGAAAAACATGATGAATATAAAGCAAGATATGATAGTCTACACCCGATAGTAATGCAGCTAATTGAAGATTTAGAAAAGCAGAATGATGAGAAGTAAAGTGCTATTAAATATCGCTTTAATTTTGATAACTAGTTTCTCGTTTGGACAATCTACCGACGAGCAATTAGCAGAGCATTATTTCAATCAAGGAGATTGTGAAAAAGCAATTCCTTATTTTGAAAAAGCTTACGCAATCAAGCCTAATGATTTGATTTTCAATCGTTATTTATCTTGTCTAAAACAACAAGGGGATGAAAAGGGAGCGCTTCAACTTATCACAAGCCAAGCTTCTAAATTCCCTGGCAACATGAGGTATCAAGTTGCACTCGGAGAGGAATATGAACAACAGAATAATACACGAAGAGCCGAACGAATCTTTAGCGACTTAATTGATAATTTATCGCCATCGCCAAGCACGATTATTAATCTTCACAAGGCTTTTTTTGAAAAAGGAAAGTACGATTGGTCTATGCAAACTTTGAACAAAGGAAGACAGATTTTAAAGAATTCTTATCCCTTGAACCTTCAGTTTGCTGAGGTCTATGGCGCTTTAAATCAAACTGAAGATATGATTCGAGAATACATCGAATTATTGGATCATAGCGCAGGAATGCTTTCAACTTTAAAGCTGGTTTTACCAAGAGCAATTGATTTTGAAGAGGAAGATAGTGAAAGCTTTACGATGTTTAGAAATGAGTTAATTCGTAAAATTCAGCGCAATCCAAATGAAAAAGTATTTTCTGATTTGCTCATCTGGGCATTTGTTCAGCGTCGTAATTTTTCATCAGCTTTGATTCAAGCTAAAGCCTTAGATCGAAGAACAGTTAATGATGGAAGAGAAGTGTACTTGATTGGGGGAACAGCCCTGAAAAATAACGATTTCTCAACTGCGCGAAATGCCTTCAAATACATAGTTGATTTAGGTGAAGGAAAACCATATTACTATCTTGCAGAACAATTGTTGTTGCAAGTAAGATTTAAAGAAATTACTTCCTTTCGTAACTATTCAACTGAAGAAATAGAAGAAACGATTAAAGAATATAAAACCACTTTGTCTAGATTGCCTAAAAACGGTAAATCTTTTCCTATTATACGTGAGCTTGCTTATATTCAAGCTTATCATGCCAACCAAGCTGAAGAAGCTATTCAGATATTAAATGAAGCCTTGAATTTTCCTCGATATAGTGATTTAGAAGAAGCAAGAAATAAAATTTTATTGGCAGATATTTATGTGATGACAAACGAAGTGTGGGAAGCCTCTTTGTTGTATATGCAAGTCGAAAAAGCATTCAAATACGAACAAATAGGGGAGGAAGCTAAATTTAAAAATGCACGTATATTTTATTATGACGGCGATTTTAATTTCGCACAGTCTCAGCTTGATGTCCTGAAACAAGCCACTTCCAGATTGATTGCTAATGATGCAATTAATTTGTCAATACTTATCACAGATAATTTAGGGTTAGATTCAAATTACACTGCAATGAGAAATTTTGCTAAAGCTGACCTGTTATTAGAACAACATCGGTATGAAGAGGCTTTTGCGCTTTATGACTCAATCACGGAAAACTTTCCCAATCATAATTTAAAGGATGATATTCTCATGCGTCGTGCTCAGGCGCACCAAAATAAAGGTGAATGGGAAGAAGCTATAGAATCTCTAATGGAAATTGTAAACTCTCATGCAGAAGATGTGTTGGCGGACGATGCATTATACCAAATTGCACAAATTTATGAGCATCACTTATTGGATAAAGATAAAGCTGGAGAGTACTATTTTCAATTAATGAGGGATTATCCAGGAAGCTTATACGTAGTTGAAGCAAGAAAAGCGTATAGAAGCATTAATTGAAGTGAAAAAATCAACTATAATTGGATTTTTTATAGTTAGATTTACTGAAAATAATTATTGATAAAGATGGGAGAAACACGAAACAATCTAGTCTCAAAAAAAGCTGAAAATATTATAGGTTCAGAGATTATTAAATTAGCTGCAGAAGTCAAAGCACTCATTGCTCAAGGTGAAAAAGTGTACAATCTTACAATTGGCGATTTTGACCCACAAGAGTTTCCAATTCCAAAAGGATTCGAAGAAGAAATTATAAAATCATATCGAGAAGGGAATACGAATTATCCACTCGGAAATGGCGTGCTAGAATTAAGGGAAGGCATTTCTAATTTATTGAAAACTAGAGGTGGTGTTGAATATTCTGCAGATGAAATTTTGATTGTAGGTGGAGCAAGACCCATAATTTATGGAGTTTATTCAGCGATTGTAGATCCTGGAGATACCGTAGTGTTTTCTGTGCCTTCTTGGAACAATAATCACTATACTTTTTTGCATCATGCAGAACCTTATATTGTTGAAGGTAAGCCTGAAGATAACTTTATGCCGTCCGCTGAAGGAATTCGACCTGCTATTCAAAAAGCAGCATTGATTGCTTTGTGTTCTCCTCAAAACCCGACAGGAACAGTTTTTACAAAAGAAGGATTAGAAGATATTTGTGATCTTATTTTAGAAGAAAATAAACGCAGAGGAAAAGACGAAAAACCTGTGTATTTGATGTATGATCAAATTTACTGGGAATTGACAATGGAGGGCACAACACACTATAATCCAGTGGTTTTAAGACCCGAAATGCGAGATTATACCATTTTTGTGGACGGTTTGTCTAAATCCTTATCTGCTACAGGAGTGAGAATTGGATGGTGCTTTGGTCCTCAAAAGGTGATTGATAAAATGAAGTCGATTAACACACATATTGGCGCTTGGGCTGCAAAGGCTGAACAGATTGCTTTTGCTAATTATATTAAAAATTTAGAGGCTTATAGTCAATTTATTGAAAGACAAAGACAAAAAATTTATGAGCGATTAAATGGTGTTTATCAAGGATTTGAAAAATTAAAGAATGAGGGATATCCTGTTTATGCAATTGCTCCTCAAGCTGCAATTTACCTAACCATTCAATTCAACTTAAAAGGGAAAAAAACAGCTGAAGGGAAAATACTCACTGAAACAAAAGACGTAACGAATTACATTTTAAAGGAGGGAAAATTAGCTGTTGTTCCTTTTTCATCCTTTGGTGCTGACGCAAATTCAACATGGTACCGCTTGTCTGTAGGTACGCTGAAAGTAGAAGACATTGAGGATATTATTAATGGATTAAAACTGGCTTTAGATAAATTAAGCTAGTCGATGTGTAAACAAGCTAAGACCATCATTTTCATGCCTGTTTTCAACGCTTCATGATCAATGTCGAATTTTGAATTATGGACACTATGAACGATGCCCATTTCTTCATTCCTCACACCTATTCTAAAGTAGCAACTTGGAATAAGCTGACCGTAATATGAAAAATCTTCAGACGACATGCGAAGCGGTAGTTCTGGGTCAACGTTTTCTTCTCCTAACCACGAAGTGGCTTTGTCTATAAAATTTTTTGTAAGTTCTGGATGGTTAGTCAAAAAGGGATAACCTCGGCTGATTTCAACCTCCGCTCTTGCGCCGTTTGCTTCTGCAATTTTCTCTGTTTGTTCTTTAATTAAAGTTAAAGCTGTCTCTCGCCATTCTTCATTCATTGTTCTGAAAGTACCTTTTAAATGCACTTTCTCGGGGATGATGTTGGTGGCACCTAAGGCTTCAAAGTGACCAAAACTCAATACGCTAGGAATTGTAGTGTCACATCTTCGACTAATAATTTTTTGAAGTGAAGTCACAATCTCCGCACCTATTAAAATGCTATCTATAGATTCGTGGGGCAAAGCTCCGTGACCACTTTTTCCTATAATATCAATGTAAAGCTCATCACATGATGCCATGTATAATCCTGGTTTTGTTCCAATTTTTCCCGCAGGAAGACTCGGAAATACGTGGAGTGCATATATTTCTTTTACCTTTGGATTTTCTAAAACACCTGCTTTAATCATTAAACTTGCACCTCCAGGATTTTTTTCTTCTCCAGGTTGAAAAATTAGTTTTACAGGATTGTCTAACTGATCTTTTATTTGAAAAAGAATTTCAGCAGCTCCTAGCAGTATGGAAGTGTGTACATCATGCCCGCAAGCATGCATCACTCCTTTGTTTTTTGAAGCATAAGGGACATCATTTTGTTCCAGTATGGGTAAAGCATCAATATCAGCACGCAAGCCTATACACTCTTGATCTTCTTTGTGATGACTTCCACGAATCATTGCGACAACTCCAGTCTCGGCGACTCCAGTTTGGTGTGGAATGCCAATTTCCGTAAGCTTCTCTGAAATGTATTTCATGGTCTCATATTCTTGATAAGATAGCTCAGGATATTGGTGTAAGTGTTTTCTGTATCCTACTACTTTCTCGAAGAGTTGATTAACTTGAGAGTTGACGAATTGTTGAATATTTTGACTCATGACTTTAGAAAATGATTCTTTTACGAATTTAATGCTTATTTGGATAATAAAGATGTTAATTTTGAACAGAAATAACAAAAATTTGTTGTGAGAAATAAATCAAGTCAAATGAAAGTAATAAAATTCACATTTAATCCATTTCAAGAAAATACCTATTTAGTAATTGATGAACATAAAAATGCTGTTGTGATTGATCCTGGCTGTTATTTTCAAGAAGAGAAACAGTTATTAAAGGATTATATTAGTCAACATCAACTTACTGTGTTGGCGTTGTTAAATACGCATGGTCATGTCGACCACATTATGGGTAACGCTTTTATCAAAAATGAATACAATGTGGATTTGTATTTGCATGAAAAAGATGTACCTACTTTGATGATGGGAGAGCGAAGTGCTCAAGTGTATGGATTGCAGCTTTTCGAAAATTCACCTTTACCAGACCGCTATCTTCACGAAGGCGATGTAATTACTTTTGGTGACATTTCATTTGAAGTTATTTTTGGTCCTGGACATGCACCTGGACACGTTGCATTTTATAGTGCAAAGGAAAAATTTGTCATCAATGGAGATATTCTTTTTAAAGGGAGTTATGGACGAGTAGATTTAACAGGAGGAGATTTTGCTCAGCTCAAACATACAATCACTGAAAAGATGTTTTCTTTACCTGATGATACATTGGTTTATACTGGTCATGGTCCAGAAACAACTATAGGCGAAGAAAAAAAGAATAATCCAATTTTATGGTAATAAAAAAACCATCTCGAAAGATGGTTTTTTATACTCAATATCATGTTTTATATAAAAATCACTGCTGTGGTTTTGCTTTGATTTTTTTGTTGTCATCTTCATCTCGGTTGGGGTCAGTAATTGGATTTGTGGTGCCATCATCAAAAGTGTCACTTGTCGCCCCTCTATTTGGTGTATAACTATTTTCAGGAATATTTGAGTAATCATCCAAATTGTGTGTTTTTGGAGTAATATCTTCCTTTTGGCAACTGTATGTTGCAATTAAAAGTGCGCCCAATACAATGAACATTATTTTCTTCATATCCCCCTTTATTTAGATTGTTTTACTATCAAATATAGAAAAGTTATTGGATTATCCCAAATATTGTTTAAGAATTTTAAAAGTTACAATAGTTCCATTGATTGAACTGTCGTTTTCATTGATTTGGTGTGGACCATCCATGCTAATTGAAACTTCAGAGAACTTTTGAAGAAGTTCTATTCTTTTTTTCGTAATCATCATACCATGAGGTTGATGAGAAGTTTCTTTCTCTTTTCTTTCTGCTAGAGATTGAGTGATTCCTACACCATTATCTTGGATTTTAATCTTTACAAAATTCAAATGATCAGTAATAATAATATCAATTTTTCCTTTTTTGTCTTTTAAAGGCAACACTCCGTGAATGATACTGTTTTCAACGAAAGGCTGTAAAAACATCGCAGGAACCATTAAGGCTTCTGTTTCTATATGTTCTTCAATTTCAAACGAATAATCAAATTTATCTATAAATCGCATACTTTCTAGCTCTAGATATAACTCTAAGCGTTCTAATTCATCTGCAAGCGTAACCATTCCGTCTTTATTATATGAACTGTCCAAATTTTTTCTGATTAACTTGGCAAAACGAGAAAGGTATTTGTTTGCAGATTTTGTGTCTGAAGCATTTACATAATACTGAATAGAATTCAATGAATTAAATATAAAATGACGGTTCATATTCGCATTCAAAGACTGTTGTTCTAGTTTTGTGAGTTTAGTTTGAAACTCTAACTTTAATTGATAATTCTTCTGTTCAAGTCTTCTTGCTCTTACTTTTTCTATATAAATAAAGAGGAAAATTATCATAATCGCAATGGTTGTATAAAACCACCAAGTTAGATAGAATGGAGGCAGCACCTGAAAAGGGATGTGAAATATATTGGAGTTGTGTGAACCGCTACTGGCTTTGAAAAGTAAAGTGTATTTACCTGGCGGAAGATTTGTTAAACTCACATCTGTAAATTTAGTAGGCGCACTCCATGTGTCGGAGAAACCTTGAATAAAATAAGTATATCTTAAATTTCCAGGGTTAGACATATAAATTCCATCAAACGAAAAAGTGATGTTTTTGTCTTGATATTTTACTTTCAGAGGCGTAGCTTCTTCATTATGGTTAAAGGTATGCACAAATGGATTGTCTATCGATTTGTTGTTGACAATAATTTCTTTTAAATAAAGCCTTGGGAAAGCATCGGTCAATAGGAGGTGCTTCATTTTTAAATCCATTTTAACAAGACCTGAAGCTGTACCAAACCATAAATAACGATTGTCTTGCAGATAATTTGAATTGAAGTTTGTTTCTAAGTCAATTAAGCCATAATTCATACCGTAATGTGTCTTTTCATTGAGAACATTGTTGATTTCATAGACTCCATTATTCGTTCCCACATAAAGCGAAGAATCATGTTTTTGGATGAAGTTTATATATTCAATATCATTTTCTTTTTCTAAGAAATAGTTATAAAATTTATTGTCTTTTTTAAATACAAGTCCATTTTCTGTACCTAACCAAATTGTTCCTTTGCTATCTATTTCAATACAATTGATGTCAGCATTAAAGCGATGTGGCTTTATTTTATTGTTGTCGATGATATAAAGGGTATTGTGAGAAATTGCATAAATTATTCCATTACTTTCTTTAATCATTCTCACATTTTTTAGTGAGGTCAAGGCTGTTTTTTGAGGAATTATAGTTTGTGTACGTGTATTGAAAACAACTCCGCCATTTGATGTGCTGATGAGGTAGGTAGAGTCGCTAAGTGGATGGATCCCAACAATTCTATTGCTAGGCAATAAGTCTTCTTTATAAAAGCTTCTGTAGGTTGAATAATCGTATGTAAAAAGCCCATAATCTGATGCGAAAAGTACAAGGTTGTCTGTACTTACAATTTGCCACACCACACTAGGAATAAAGCTTACTTTATGAAACTCGCCTTTTTCATCAATCTGCCAAACGCCTTGATCAATAGAGGAAAACCAAGCGTTATTTCTTTTGTCTATTTCTATGGCAATTACTAAATCACTGGGGAATCCACTTTTTTCGTTATAGTATGTGAAAACTTCATTGGTAAATCGAAGCAATCCTTTTCCATTCGTTCCTATCCAAATATTTTCTTCTGAATCTTCAAAAATGATGTCTATATCGTTTGAAACAAGTCCAGATTGCTCTGTGATTTCAAGGGTGTCGTTTTCTTTGATGTATATAATACCATCACTGGAGTAAATCCATTTGTTTTCATATTTATCAATGACCATGTCACGAAATACGTGATGTTCACTAGAGAAAATTTCTTTTATGCTTTGATTTTCAATATCTACAAGATAAAGCGTTCCATTAAAGGAGGTAGCGTATAGCTTTTCATTATCATACATGAGTCCTGAAAAAGAAATATTTTTAGAACGCTGAATTGTTTGAAATTGCTTTCCGTCGTATGTGACTATACCTTCCCTTGTTGCAAGATATAGCTTTTGTTGAATTAGCACCACTTCTCGAATTCTATCAGGACTGTTTTCAATGGGAGTGAGCTTTTTGTTTTGTCGATCTAAAATAAAAAGTCCAGAACCGTTAGTAGAGACATAAATGGTAGAATCAATAATGGAAAAACCTGTTACACTCCCCAATGTACCTTCATCGGAATGAGAAATGGCTTCGAATGTATCTATATTGAGTTGAATACTTACCCCTTGCGAATGTCCAACGTAAAGCGTGTTTTCTATGTACACTAAAGATGTAATTCGATTATTTAATAGTCCATTATTTCTTCCAAATTGATTAAAGTTTGTACCGTCAAATTGTGCGAGACCGCCGTATGTTCCAATCCACAAATATCCTGCGTTGTCTTGTGCTATAGAGGTCACTTGCGATTGTGGAAGTCCACTTCTTGTACTATATTGAATAAAAGAATAATGTTGAGCTAAAGTGTGGGTTGCTAAGCTTAAAAGTAAAACTAAAAGCATCAAGCCTTTTCTCTTCATTCTTAGTTTTTTATGGTTTTAAGGAAGTGACTCACTCTATTTCTAGCCACTGGCAACTGTATACCATTTTTTAGAACAACTGTATAGCCATCCTCACTTAGGTATTCTTTAATCATATCAATATTGACAATGTAAGACTTATGAATACGGTAAAACTTGTTCTTATTTAAGATGTTTTCATATACTTTTAGTGTTCTAGTATCTAAATACTTTGTCCCATCTTTAAAAAATATTTCAGAACAATTTCCACTTGCTTCGACGTGAGTGATGTTGTCGTCTTCAATGATTTTAACCCCTTTTGTATGAGAAATTGCGATTTTGTTTGAAGTTTTGTTTTGCACTAAACGTTCAGCCAGATTTTGTAATGCATTAAAGTAATCTTCATAGCTTTCAGGGTGTTGTGCAAATGTTTCTTTAGTAGCAATTAACTTATCGACAGCTATTCTTAAATCATCTTCGTCGATTGGTTTTAAAAGATAGTGAACAGCATTCGCTTGAAAAGCTTTTATTGCATAGTCTTTAAATGCTGTTACAAAAACTACCAAGAAATTGCGTTCCTCGATTCTTTCTAATAAATCAAAACCTTCAGAGCCACTAGGCATCCTAATGTCTAAGAAAATCACATCAGGTTTGAGATTTTTTATGGCTTTTTCAGCTTCGTCAATATCTCCTGCTTCTCCAATAATATTAACTTCAGGACAGTGATTCTGAAGCATTAAAGTTAGATTTTTTCTAGCTAACTCTTCGTCGTCTATAATAAGTGCTCGTATTTCCATA
>Ga0209075_1001595_pt1 | contig 21239 bp, 19 predicted proteins | sample Stecom2011_FD_187523 | JGI IMG/M metagenome (GOLD analysis project Ga0209075, IMG submission 187523) | Agricultural soil microbial communities from Utah to study Nitrogen management - Steer compost 2011 (SPAdes) (version 2) | ecosystem: Environmental > Terrestrial > Soil > Agricultural land...
CCCGTGTAACCCATGAATAGACAATCAACAAGCCATAACAAAACAGGCGCAGTCTCGGAAAAGATCTGCGCCTGTTGGTGGTTCAGCAAATAATGCTTACCACATTAAATCGTCAGGAATCTGATAGGCCGCATAAGGATCATCATCACTGGCGGCTTCGGTAACCACATTGAGCAAGACGATACGCTGCGCATCACGCTCTTGGATTTTGAGCGCCGCTTCACGGGGAATAATTTCGTAACCACCACCGTGCTTGACAATGGCTAAACTGCCGCTGCTGAGCTTATTGCGCACCATATCATTGACCGCAATGCGCTTCACTTTTTTATGATCAACAAAGTTGTAATAGTCTTCGCTGTTGAGTTTCGGCAAACGTGCATTTTCAATCAACTGGCGAATTTGTGCTATTTGCGCTTTACGTTCAACTTTTTCTTGCTGTTCACGATTGAGCGCTTGGTCGCGCTGCTGCTTCTCAGCCATGGCTTTGAGCGCTGCTTGACGTTGCGTTTCATCGACTTCAACCGCGCCTTTCTTCTCAAGGCGATGCTGTCTTTTTTGATCTTTAGTGGCTTGCTTAACTTGTTTCTCGTTGACCAGCCCCGCTTTAAGCATCTGATCGCGTAAAGATAAACTCATGAGATTCTAAACCTGTCTTCTATCATTTAAAAAACACAACACACCAAACCGAGCGTTTATTTTGCTGGGCCTAACGTCTGTTTAGCTAAGTTCCACATGGCGTCTAACTGCCCCTCTGTGCAGTCACTCAGGGCAACACCTTGCTGCCGAGCCTGCTGCTCAACAGCCTGTAAACGTTCGGAAAACTTAATATTGGCGGCACGCAGTGCAGTTTCTGGATTCACTTTAAGGTGCCGTGCGATATTTACCGTAGCAAATAACAAGTCACCCAATTCCTCGCTGATTGCAGCCTGATCACCGCTGGCCAAGGCTTCGCGTACTTCTTGCAACTCTTCATCCACTTTAGCCAATACTGGCGGCAAACTGCTCCAATCAAAACCAACACTGGAGGCACGTTTTTGAATCTTTAATGCTCGGCTCAGCGCTGGCATATTCAAGGGAATATCCGCCAAAACACTGACCGCTTGCTCAGACTCTGCCTGCTCGGCACGTTCTTGCTGTTTGATTTCTTCCCAGCGCTGCTTAACCTGCTCGCTGTTTACCGCTGATGTTTGCGTTGCCGCATATAACTGGCCATCAGCAAAGACATGCGGATGACGACGCACCAGCTTCTCAGTAATGCTGTGCACCACGGTAGAAAAATCAAACATCTGCAGCTCTTGACCGAGCTGACTGTAATACACCACCTGAAACAGCAAATCACCCAACTCACTGGGCAGATGAGCAAAATCCTCACGTTCAATAGCATCGGCAACTTCGTAGGCTTCTTCCAGCGTGTGCGGGACAATACTGGCAAAATCCTGTTGCAGATCCCACGGACAGCCGCCCTCAGGATCGCGTAAACGCGCCATCAAATAGAGTAAATCAGACAACTGATAGCGATTGGCAGCACTCATTCTTCCGCCTCCGCATTTGCTTCTAGCTCTTGAAACTGAGTGGCATGCAAACGACTGTAATAGCCATTTTGCGCCAGCAACTCTTGGTGATTGCCGCGCTCAACAATGCGTCCCTGATCCATCACTAAAATCAGATCAGCTTTTTCAATAGTGGATAAGCGGTGTGCAATCACTAAAGTGGTGCGCCCTTGCACAGCATGGTCTAACGCCGCCTGAATATGACGCTCAGACTCAGTATCTAAAGCAGAAGTTGCTTCGTCGAGAATCAATAATGGCGCGTTTTTCAATAAAGCTCGGGCAATCGCCAGACGCTGACGCTGTCCGCCAGACAACAGCACACCGTTTTCGCCAACAATGGTGTCATAGCCTTGCGGCATGCGCTCAATAAATTCTGCTGCATAGGCGGCTTCCGAGGCGGCTTTAATCTCTTCAATCGAGGCATCGGCAAGATCACCATAAGCAATATTTTTCGCCACTGTGTCATTAAATAAGGACACCTGCTGAGTCACCAAAGCCATGTGTCGGCGTAAATTAGCTAAGGTAAAGTCTTGTACTTCAGTGCCATCAAGCAAAATCTTGCCGTGCTGATGCTCATAAAAACGTGGAATTAAATTTGCCAAAGTTGATTTACCACTACCCGAACGCCCAACCAAAGCGACCATTTGACCTTTTTCAGCGGTAAAACTGATGTTCTCTAGCACGGGGTTTTCGGTATTGGGATAGGTAAAGGTCAAATCACGCACTTCTAATTGACCACTAACCTGCGCCAACTCTACCGTTCCTGAATCATTTTCTGGCACTTCGTCCAACTGCTCAAAAATACTTTCCGCACCGGCAACACCCTTCTGAATGGTCGAACTGACCTCTGAAAGCTGTCGAATCGGCTTAGGCAGCAAACCTGCCATAATAATATAGGCCACCAAATCGCCAGGTGAGGAGTCGCCACGTAACAACAATACTAAAAACAACAACACCGCCATCGCAGAATAAATCACCAACTGCAAGGAAGGTGTGTATACCGCGTTGGTTTTGATCATGCGCAGTTGTTTATCGGTATTACTGACACTGGATTCTAAAAAGCGCGCGCGCTCATAAGGCTCGCCACCGAAACTGCGCACCACACGATAGTTTTGAATGGTCTCCGAAGCGACATGGGTGACATCGCCCATTGCTACTTGGATTTTCTTACTTTGCTTGCGAAATTTCTTACTGGTACTACTGACCATCAATGCAATAATCGGCAAGATAGCCACCATCACTAAGGTCAACTTCCAGTTCATCCACAGCAAGGTGCCAAACAAAAACACCACGGTCATGCCTTCGCGCACTATTACTTTTACTGCGTCAGTGGCAGCACCAGTCACCATAGTGACGTTGTAGGTAATACGAGAGATTAAATGTCCAGAGTTGTGATTATCAAAATAACGATTAGGCAAAGTCAGCAAGTTATTAAACAACTGCACACGCAGATCATGCACCAAGCCTAAAGATACTTTGGCTAGATAAAAATTACCCAAAAACGAGCCGACCCCCTGCCAAACTGCAATGATCACAATTAACAAGGGTACGGCTTGTAATAAACGCAGGTCAGCCAACCAAGGTATCTCAGGGAACAGTGCTGCATCTGGATTAGCCAAGCCATCAACAAAATACTTCATAATATAGGCTTGCATCGGCGAAGCAGTGGCGAAAATCAGAAAACCAACAATACTGATAATAAACATGCCGATATAAGGTTTAATGTAGCCCAATAGGCGGAAGTAAATTTGGACCCCAGTGAGGCTAGGTTTCTCTTGCTGTTCTTTGCTCATTAACTTCAAATCTCAATGTTGGTCTGGCAATATTAACACGCACGCATTTATTTCAGCGGCTGCCAACCCAATGCTTCTTTTAGGAAAGGAATCGTCAGCTTACGCTGCGCTTGTAAAGAGGCTCGGTCCAACTGCTCGAGAGTATCAAACAGTACAGTCATACTGCGTTCGGAGCGAGATAAAATGAAACGTCCGACATCATCGGGTAGCTGCAAACCACGGCGTGAAGCGCGCAGCTGCAAGGCACGCAACTTATCATCATCACTGAGCTCATGCAGCTGAAAGACCAACGCCAAGCTTAAACGTGATTGTAAGTCAGGCAATTTAATCGGCAACTCACGCGGCGCGGCATCAGCGGTAATCAGCAATTGTTTACCAGCATCACGCAAACGATTAAAAGCATGAAACAAAGCTTCTTCCCAATGCGCCTGCCCCGTGACTGCTTGAATATCATCGAGACACAGCAAGTCGCACTCTTCGACATTATCCAGTACGTTTGGGTCATATTCGCCCAGCTCAGCTAAGGGCAGATATAGGGCTCGACCGCCACGCTCCTCTACACGCAAACACGCGGCTTGGAGTAAATGACTGCGCCCAACTCCAGCGCTGCCCCAGATGTAAAGCACACCATCCATCCACTGATCTTCAGCTTCACAGGCATGTTCGACATAGCCCAGAGCAACTGCATTAGCGCCTGGATAATAATTGGCAAAGGTTGCGTCATCACGTAGACGCATCCCCAGTGATAATTGGGTGGGTTTCATGTCGACTCATTTAGCGGCCGATCACAAGCTTCTACCTGCTCAGCCACACCAAGACTGGTAGGCGCGTCGCTCTCGCTCGACTGCCCATACATATTTGATTCTTTATACAACTCATGCATATTTCGCAGCAAAACCATAATCACTGCAGCCACCGGCAGCGCCAGCAACACACCGGTAAAGCCAAATAACTGGCCACCCGCTAAAATTGCAAAAATCACCGCCACAGGATGCAAGCCAATGCGGTCACCAACTAATAAGGGCGTCAGCACCATCCCTTCAAGCATTTGCCCAGCGGTAAACACCGCGATAATACCCAGCAAGGGATAAGGGTCCAGACCAAACTGAAATAAGCCTGCAATCAATGCGGCACTAATCCCTACGGCAAATCCCATATAGGGCACTAAGCTAGCTAAACCAGCCAAGATGCCAATGATCAAGCCCAGTTCCAACCCAAGCGCCATCAGTCCAATCGCGTAGACGACACCGAGCGCCAACATCACCAACAATTGGCCGCGCATAAACGCACCCAAAACCTCATGGCACTCACCAATCAACTGAACAATGGTGCCTTCTTTCTGACGTGGCAGCAGACGACGCATTTTTGCCACTAAAATATCCCAATCTCTTAGCAGATAAAAAGTCACCACAGGAATCAATAACATATTCGCCAGCCAGCCTAAAAAAGCCAAACTTGAAGCAGTGACCTGACTCAAGAGTAACTGGGCAATATCTGTGGTTTTTCCTAGATTCTCACTGAACATTTGTTTGATATTACTCAGACTGCTAGCGCTCGCATTAATGCCCAGCTTAGTTTGCATCCATGGCACGACAGTGTTTTGCACCCAATCGATCAATTGCGGCGTCAGCTCATACAGGCTGACCAATTGCCGACCAATCATGGGAATCAACACCAGCAGTAAGACCAGCAAAATCAAACTGAGCAAAATAAAAACTAAAACGACGCCCCAAGTGCGGGAAATTTTATAGCGCTCTAAAATATCGACCAGAGGATCGCCCATATAGGCCAATAAAATACTGACTAAAAAAGGCGATAAAATCGGTAATAATTTATAGAATGTCAGCAGCACAAGGCCTACTAATCCAATCAATAACCAGCCTTTAATATTCTTTGCCATCAATTAGATCTCAATAATTACCAAGTAAAATATAGCAGCTGGTCATTCGTCTCAGTCACTGCTGGCGATACTTGCGGTGCTAGATCCGATCCTGTGGCATCAATCGGTGCTGGCTCTGCGGTTGCTGCTGGCAACGCAGTTTCTTTCAGGTGTGCCAAAGCTAGCTGTGCACGTAACTGCTCGGCAGTACTACGTACTTGCCACTGCGCATAGTCTTTAGTGACTTCTTGCAGTTGCGCGGCAAAAGGCTCAAGCAAACGCTCCATCAAGACAAAGCGCTCCAGATCAATCGCCGCGACACGCACGATAAAGGTTTCACCCTGTCCTGGTTTGATGGCAAAGCGCTCAGCCAGATGCTGATTCACCTCTGAAAAAATCTGCTGCGCTAAGGCAACCTGTGTCTCGGCAGTAGCTTGTCCTTGTTGACGCTCATCGCCAATCCATAGCTGCCACTGCGCTTGCAACGTCTGACCATCGGTCTGTTCATGCACGCTCAACACCGCATCGGCATTATAGCGTTGCGCCGCTTGACGAATCTGTTGTGCACCATCTTGATTGAGCACATCAGCGCTGGCGAGTAACTGCTCATCCAAATCGCCTATAGGTAAACGTGTCGGTACACCATAGTACTGTCCAGCGTTCTGCACATCAGTTGCCAATTGCTGTCCATCACTGGCCAAGCGCACACCTTGCGCATCATCGACTAACCACCAGGCCAATACTAAAGGACGGTTCGCTCCCCACAGCGGTAACTTCGCTGCACGTAAAGCAGATTGCACACTTTGCGGATCAAAATTAACGATTAAGGTATTGCCGTCATAACCATAACGACTGATCAGCGACTGTGGATCAGCTTGGTAAGTTGCGAGCTCTGCAGCTTGTGCCGCATCTTTGCGCCCAGTTAAGCGCTGCATTAAAGTGGTAAATGCTTGCTGCAACCCAGCATCACGCACTTCACTTTCCTGACTGATCAACTCTTCACGAACTTGATACAGCCCTACCACAGGCTCAGCATTCGCAGTAACTGTTGCAAAAGACATCAGTGCGGCAGCAAAGCCAATAAAAAATCGCATGTTTACTCTCTCTAACGGTTAAACCAAGCAAGGCGCCTACCATAAACAGCCAGCGCGATCACGGCAACTGCTTCTTGCTAAGCAATGCATAGCGGTTATCAATCAATAACTTTAGCAACAGATATAAGACCTATCTTAATTTAAAGACCGCGGCGCGTAATAATAGATCGCAACATTTGCCAACGGTTGACCAGTAACGCTAAAAATATCATCACACAGCCCATCAACTGTAAGGTTGCTAAGGTTTCGCCAAACCATAAAGCGGCAAACAAGGCCACCCAAATTGGCTCAAGAATCAGCATCACTGCGCCACTGGTTTGCGTGGTTAAGCTTTGCGCATAGGTTTGTAGCCAAAAACGTGCCGCGGTCCCAACAATAGCACTGGCAAATAACCAAAAAAACACATCAAAAGACCACTGCACAGCTGGCAGCAAGGCCGTTTCAAACAGCATTGAGCACAGCAGCGTCACTAAACCGACCGAAGTTAAAGCAATGATAGTTAAAGCTAAAGGATCGACGGCAGTCATTGCAGCCGCTGCTTGCCGCGCTGAAGCGCGCCGCATGGAGATGGTCGCCGCACGGGTGTTTAAGGTAAAAAACACCGCTAAGGCCACTGCCGCAATTAAGTAATACAACTGTCCGGCACTGACGGCAAAACCATGCGCCAGTGAGAGCATCGCCATACCCAGCAGCGCCACCGGTATCGCCAACCAAGTACTGCGTGGCACTGGCTCAGCAAAAAACACTCGCGCCACAATCGGCACTAGCAGCACGCCTAAGCTGGTCAGAAATGCGCCCTCGCCCATGCTCTCGCTATGCGCTAAACCTAGCACCCAGAACAGCATGCCAATACCAAAGACGATACCAACCCGAGCACTGCGCAGTACGTGCTCGCGGGTTAACTGACGGAGTTGCCGACTGCCGAGGCAAGCTAAAAAAGCCGCCGCCAGTAAAAAGCGCAAGCCCATAAACAACAGTGGCGGCATTAAGGCGATGGCTTCTTTAGAAAACATCCAGCTGATTGCCGCAACCAAAGTCACCGCAATTAATAGCAGATCAGATTGAGTGGCCCGCTGCATCGTATCTGCTCTCTGATAATGGCGCTGGTTAAAAAGACTGCACCCTTAAGATCGATGCGGTCGAGCTAAAAACTCATGGGATTGCATTTCCAGCAAACGACTTAACGTCCGCTGGAACTCAAACTGTAAGCGATTCCCCACATACAAGTCTTTAAGCGGTACTTCGGCTGAAATAATTAGCTTGATACTGCGATCATAGAACTCATCGACCAAGTTAATAAAGCGCCTAGCAATGTCTTCATTTTTAGCGCTCATCTGTTCGACGTTGGACAAAATCACTGCACTGTAAATCTTGCCCAGCTCAATGTAATCGTTCTGACTGCGCGGACCGTCGCACAAGGCACGGAAATCAAACCACGCCACATCATTCCCGACTTTACGGGCAACGATAGTACGGTTTTCCACAGTCAGCGGCTCATTTTCAAGAATCTTACAGTTCTCTAATAATAAGCTGCGAAAGCTCTTTTCCAACTCCTGCTCAACGGCATCACTTAATGGATAGTGGTACAGCTCAGCCTGCTCTAAAGCACGCAAACGGTAATCAATACCACTGTCGACGTTAACCACTTCAGTGTGCTGTTTTAACAAAGCAATGGCAGGTAAAAAGCGTGCACGCTGTAAACCGTCTTTATATAGACCGTCGGGAACAATATTCGAGGTTGCCACCAGACTGACGCCGCTTTTAAACAACTCTTCCAATAAGCCTGCAAGAATCATGGCATCAGTGATGTCGGAAACAAAGAACTCATCAAAGCAAATGACGCGTGCTTCCTTAGCGAAACGCTGAGCAACGATGACCAGAGGATTCTTCTCACCATCGAGGGTGCGCAACTCTTCATGCACGCGCTTCATAAAGCGGTGAAAGTGCGTACGCATCTTCTGCTCAAACGGCAAGGCATCAAAAAAGGTGTCAACCAAATAGGTTTTACCGCGCCCCACACCACCCCAGAAATACAAACCTTTAATCGGCTGTGTTGATTTCTTGCCAAGCAAACGACCAAACAGACCGCTACTCGGAGCGTCCGCTACTAAGTCATCATAAAGGCGCTGCAAATGGCGCACAGCATTTTCTTGTGCAGCATCGCGAAAAAAGTCGGCGCGCTGTAAATCATTTTGATAGCGTTCAAGTGGTGTCATGAGAAGTGTCGACCCGACAAATAAAACGGGGCAACACTTTAACTACGCGATCTGCAATTGGCAATCATCCAGAAGATATTTAAGCCGCTACCCCGCTCGACGCAACAGCCAAAAGCCACAAATTGCGCAAATCAATGCAGGTAACAGAACCGCCACGATCGGCGCGAAGCCAAAAACCAAACTGGCTGGACCCAGTAAGTCTTGAGCAATCCTGAAGACAAAGCCCACCACAACACCGGTAAACACGCGCTGTCCCAAAGTCACTGAGCGTAAAGGACCAAATACAAAAGAAATCGCCATCAGCACCAAGGCCGCTGTCACCACAGGCTGCAAGACCTTGACCCAAAAGGCCAACCAGTAGCGATTGGCGTTTAGACCCTGCTCTTGTAAGTAGTGTGCATAGCGCCACAAACCGGTAATTGGCAGGTTATCAGGCTCCATCACCACTGTACTTAACAACTGCGGACTGATCTCAACATCCCAACGCTCACTGATTGCTTGTGTGGTCGAGGTGCTGCGCGCCTGCAAATCGGTATAGACAACATCTTCAAGCAACCAGTAACCGTCTTGATAAAGCGCTTGCTGGGCAAAACTTGAACGCAACAGTCGCTGCTCATCATCAAACACATAACGCGTCACCCCAGTCAGTTTCCCTCCCGGTTGCACTGCGTTGATATGAATATATTCATCACCTTGACGGTGCCACATACCGTGCTTAGAGCTTTGCGCCTTACCCACTGACTGGGCTAAAGAGCGATTGGCTTGTGCCATGCTTGAGGTCCAAGGCGCCAAGTATTCGCCGACTAAGATACCTAGCAGCATCAACACCAGCATGGGTTTCATCACTGCCCAAACAATGCGTCGAATCGATACACCTGCCGCACGAACAATTGTCAGCTCACTATGACTGGCTAAACTGCCCAACCCGACTAAGCAGCCAATTAAAGCAGCCATCGGCAACATATCGTAAACACGCTGCGGCGCAGTCAAACCAACATAGCTGGCAGCATCCCATAAAGTGTACGAATCCTGAATATCATTCAGTTCGTCAATAAAGGCAAACAAGAGTGCCAAGCCGGTAATAATGCCGAGCACAGCAATAATCGCTACAAATACTGTGCTACCAATGTAGCGATCCAGCCTACGCATGTTGCGCCTCCTTATTTGCACGCCACTGCGCCACACGCAACTGGATTGACTGCCAATACACCAACAGTAAACCGATCACTAAAAACAAAGCATGCACTGGCCATAAGCCAAGCCCAATAGGTATCTGACCCTTATCGAGGGCACTGCGCGCCGCCACCAGCAGAGCCAAATAGGCCATGTATAACAAAATAGCAGGGAGCAACTTTAAGAAACGGCCCTGGCGTGGATTGACTCGCGCCAACGGCACAGCAATTAAAGTAACGATCAACACTAAGATTGGAAAAGATAAACGCCAATGCAACTCCGACCGCATTCTTGGATGATGATTGCGCAGCAATTCGCTTGTTGTCATGGTTTCACGCTCGCCGACTTTCACTTCAACAATGGGCTTGGGTAGTAAAACACCGTAAGTATCGTAGTGAATCACCCGATAATCAGCCTCGCCTGGTGTGCCGTCGTAGCGGTAGCCGTCTTGTAAAATCAAATAACGACTGCCATCTTCTTGAATTTCTTGTCGACCGGTTTTCGCCACCAAAACGGTAATGGCACTTTCTTTACCCGCAGAGGAACGCTCTTCTCGTTTTTCAGAAATGAACACGTTATGCAATTCATCGCGACCACTGGACAACTCTTGTGTATAGGTAACCCGCGAACCGTCGCGCATCGACTGAAACCGTCCTGGCACCAAGGTATCAAACTCGGTCAGGGCATCTTGCGCATTGAGAATCTGCGCAACGTTTTGCACGCCTTGTGGGGTCAGCACAAAACTTAACCACGCACACAGCAGCGCGACTAACGCTGCAGGCACCAAGGTGTAAGACAATAAACGCTGCTCGCTCATGCCTGTAGCAGACAAAACTGTCATTTCACTGTCGAGGTACAAACGTCCATAAGCCAGCAAAATGCCGAGAAACAGACCTAAAGGTAAAATCAACTGTAAAAAACCAGGAATTCGGTAGCCCATCACCATTAGCAATACGCCTGGATCAAGCACCCCTTGCGCGGCTTGCGCTAAGTACTTAATAAAACGTCCGCTCATAATAATGACCAGCAACACCGCGCTGACCGCACTAAAAGTCAGCAATACTTCCCGAGAAAGATAACGAAAAACTATCAAGTAAACGCTCCGAGCTTGTCAAAACCGCCTATCGCGGCCCACACTAGTCACACCAATTATGGCAGTGTACCTACACGCCGATGCAAACGAACAGTATTATCCTGCATCTATCTATCTTTGTCTTGAGGATCATTGAGTATGGACTTTTTAGTCAAATCCAGTTCAGTTGAAACACTTAAAACCAGCGCACTTGTGTTAACTGTTAACGAACAACTGCAACTCGACAGCCAAGGCCAACTCATCGACAGCTTATCTGGCGGCGCAATCAGTGCGCACCTTAAAGCCGGTGACATCCAAGGCAAGCTCGGACAAACCTTATTGCTGCACAGTTTACCTAATCTCAGCGCCCAGCGTGTGTTATTGCTTGGCATTGGTAAAGATGCTGAACTGTCAGACCGCGCGGCACGCAAATTGATCACTGCAGTATTAAATGTTTTTAAAAGCCTATCGATTAAAGATGCCGCTCTAGGCTTTACTGATCTGCGTATCAAGGATCGTGATGCTTATGCCAGCGCCCGTTTAATCGCTGAATGCTTGGCCGATGGCCTGTATGTTTTTGATCAGTTCAAAAGTGAGAAAGCGCCTGCTGTATTGATTAAAAAAATCACTTTTGTCTGCAGTAAAGAACAGCAGAAAAAAGTCAGCGCAGCCTGCGAGCATGGTAAAGCGATTGCTTCAGGCATGGCTTTTACTCGTGACCTTGGCAATATGCCACCTAATATCTGTCATCCACGCTACCTTGCCGAGCAAGCCAAACAACTGGCCAAGGCAAACAAAAAAGTCAGTGTTGAAGTACTCGAAGAGAAAGAATTAAAAGCGCTCGGCGCCGGAGCCCTACTCGCCGTAGCACAAGGTAGCGACCAGCCGCCGCGCATGATTATCATGAACTACCAAGGTGCTGATAAATCACAGCAGCCTTATGTGTTGGTGGGTAAAGGGATCACCTTTGACTCAGGCGGCATCAGTCTCAAGCCAGGCCCTGGCATGGATGAAATGAAATATGACATGGGCGGCGCAGCCAGCGTGCTGGGTACATTTAAAACCTTGCTGGAACTGGATCTACCGATCAACGTGATTGGCGTATTGACTTGCGCAGAAAACATGCCCAGCGGTGGCGCGACGCGTCCTGGTGATATCGTCACCACGATGAGCGGTCTGACCGTAGAAATTCTTAACACCGACGCTGAAGGCCGTTTAGTCCTCTGCGATGCTTTGACCTACGTAAAACGCTTTAACCCACAATCAGTGATCAACGTTGCCACTCTAACCGGCGCTTGCATCGTCGCTTTAGGCAGTAACACCAGTGGTTTAATGGGCAATAATCCAGAACTGGTTGCCAGCTTGCTCAGCGCCGGTAAACAAGCCAGTGACGTTGCTTGGGAGCTGCCATTGTTCGATGACTACCAAGAACAACTCGACAGCCCCTTTGCCGATATCGCTAACATTGGTGGCCCTAAAGCCGGCAGCATTACCGCAGGTTGCTTCTTGTCACGCTTCACCAAAGACTACCCATGGGCGCACTTGGATATTGCCGGCACAGCATGGATCAGCGGCGGCAAAGATAAAGGTGCGACCGGTCGTCCAGTACCTTTGTTAAGCCAATACTTACTGGATCGCGCGCAGTGAAAGTAGAGTTTTACGTATTACCGACCACACAAACGGCGGACCGCTTAAATGCGGCCTGCCGTTTGGCACATAAAGCCTGGCGTGCAGGCTTTATGACATTTATCCGTTGCAGCGACGCAGCGCAGCAGACAGAGCTGGATGCGCTGCTCTGGACGTTTCGCAAACCAAGCTTTATACCGCACGAACTGCACAGCGAGAACGCAAGCGCACCTGTGGTTATCGGCCTCAATGAGCAGCCCCATTTTCGCGAGGCGGTACTGATTAACTTACACCAAGATATTTCAACACATCTTGACTGTTTTATTCGAGTGATTGAAATCGTCAACCAAGAACCTGAACTGCTACAGATCTGTCGGCAAAACTTTGTGCGCTACCGAGAACTCGGCTATCAGCCTGCCCGTGTCGAACTCTAACTCGCTGCTGAAACACCAGCGTTAAACACCTAAGCTGATTATTTATCCAAACTTAGGCCTATTTCTAGCAAGTTTAATCCTCACTTTATGCTCCGATGATGGCCGCTCGGCCTGAAGCCTGATAAAATCGCACAATTAATCGTATTTTTCGCATACTTCGCAAAGGCCCAATTCATGAGCAGCAATAAAACTTCTATAAGCTACAAGGACGCAGGTGTTGATATCGACGCAGGTGAAGCACTGGTTGAGCGCATTAAAGGCGTCGCCAAACGCACCGCACGCCCTGAAGTGCTGGGTGGCCTTGGTGGATTTGGAGCTTTATGCGAAATTCCAGAAGGCTATCGCCAACCGGTTTTAGTCTCTGGCACCGATGGTGTCGGCACTAAATTGCGTTTAGCCATTGATCTGAACAAACATGAAAAAATCGGTATTGACCTGGTTGCCATGTGCGTTAACGATTTAATCGTCAGCGGCGCAGAGCCTTTGTTCTTCCTCGACTACTACGCTACCGGCAAACTCAATGTCGATATCGCTGCGCAAGTGGTGACGGGTATTGGCGAAGGTTGTGAACAAGCGGGTTGCGCACTGGTCGGTGGTGAAACAGCGGAAATGCCAGGCATGTACAGCGGCGAAGATTATGACTTGGCAGGCTTTTGTGTTGGCGTCGTGGAAAAATCAGAAATCATTGACGGCAGCACAGTGGCTGCTGGTGACGTATTGATTGCCCTGCCTTCTTCAGGCCCGCACTCCAACGGTTACTCTTTGATTCGTAAAATCATTGAAGTGGCAAAGGTTGATATCCAAACCACAAAGTTAAATGGTCAAGCCCTCAGCGATTTACTGATGGCACCAACCCGTATTTACGTTAAGCCTTTGCTCAAGCTGATCAAAGAAACGGGCGCGGTTAAAGCGATGTCGCACATCACTGGTGGCGGATTACTAGAAAACATCCCACGTGTGCTGCCAGCCAACTCGCAAGCAGTGATTGATGTGGCGAGCTGGACGCGCCCTGCTGTATTTGACTGGCTGCAAGAACAAGGCAACGTCGAAGAAGTTGAAATGCACCGCGTGCTGAACTGCGGCGTGGGCATGGTGATTTGCGTGGCCGCTGAGCAACAAGCCACGGTGCTTGAGCACTTGCAGGCCAATGGTGAGAAGCCATGGGTGATTGGTCACATCCAAACAGCCGGCGACAACGCTGAGCGTATTGTTCTTAACAACTTAAAAAGTCATTAATGAGCGACTCTAAAATCTGCAATATCGTTGTCCTGATCTCCGGATCAGGCAGCAACCTACAAGCCATTATTGATGATTTAGCGGGCCACCCTAACGCACGCATCTGTGCGGTTGTGAGTAACCGTGCCGATGCATATGGGTTGGTTCGCGCACAAAAAGTCGGCATCGCCCAGCATGTGCTCAATCATAAAGATTTTGCTGATCGTTTAGCCTTTGATACAGCACTGATGCAAGTGATCGATCAGCATCAACCTGACCTAGTAGTGTTAGCTGGTTTTATGCGCATTCTGACCCCAGAGTTTACTCGTCACTATGCCCAGCGTTTACTCAATATCCACCCATCGTTGCTACCCAAACACAAAGGCTTAAATACCCATCAACGCGCACTTGAGGCGGGTGATAGCGAGCACGGTTGCAGCGTGCACTTTGTCACCGAGGAACTCGATGGCGGCCCAGTAGTCATACAAGCAGCACTGCCGATCCAGGCACATGACAGCGCAGAGCAGTTAGCCGAAAAAGTCCATGCCCTTGAACACAAAATTTACCCGCTCGCCGTACGCTGGTTTGCCGAGCAACGCTTACAACTCAATCAGCAAGGTGCAGTACTGGACGGCCAACCTTTAGCCAGCTCTGGCTTTCAGTTTCAATCTTAGGAGACTCCATTATGCGTCGTGCTCTATTTTTATTTTTAGCTGCACTCAGCCTGCCTGCCAGTCTGATGGCTACCGAACTGCAACCTTTCTCGGCCAGTTACACTGCTGACTGGAAGCAACTGCCTTTTAGCGGCAAAGCGGAACGCAGCCTGCAAGCTCAAGATGATGGTACTTGGAAGTTAGATTTCTCTGCTTCAATGCTAGTGGCAGGACTTAGTGAAACCAGTTGGTTAACAATCCACAATGGTGACGTTCAACCACAAAAATACCGTTATTCGCGCAACGGCATGGGCAAATCAAAAAAGATCAAGCATGATTTTGACTGGAGCACACAAGTGGTCACCGGCAGTGATCGCGGCACGCCAGTTAAACTGACGCTGATCCAAGGTGTACAAGACAAATCGTCCTATCAACTGGCTTTACAGCGTGACATTGCTAAAGGCAAAACTAGCATGTCATATCAAGTGCTTGATGGTGACGAACTGGATACCTATGATTTCCGTGTCCTTGGCGAAGAAAGTGTCGAGACAAAAGTGGGTACAGTGGATGCGGTAAAAGTAGAACGCGTACGCGACCCAACACAAAGCAAGCGTAAAACTATCCTATGGTTTGCTAAAGACTGGGATTACTTATTGGTGCGTCTGCAACAAGTAGAAAAAGACGGCAAGGAATACCAGATCATCCTAGAAAGCGGCAGCGTCAACAATAAAGACGTTAAAGGCCGTAACTAACCCCCTCTATCGCGCGCACCTTCCTCATGGTGCGTGCTGCTTTCAACTTGATCAACATCAAAACACTTTATATTTAAATATAATATAATCCCTAATATCGGCAAGCTACTCCAGGTTGCTATATTTTGAGGACTATTGAGCATGGCTATGAAAACCTTACGCGCCACAGGTCACATGGGCGCGGGTATGACCATTGAAATTATGTGCGGTGAGCACAAGGTTTATATGGATCAACCTAAAAATGCAGGCGGTGCAGATTTAGGTCCAGCGCCACCAGAGCTGATTCTCGCTGCTTATGCAGGATGTGTTGGCAGCATTGGTCGCATTATCGCTTTCCAAGAAAAAATCACCCTGCGCGGCATGACCTTTGCTGTTGAAGCGGATTACGATCCGGACTGTTTATTGGGCCGTGAAACCAGCGCCCGCGCTGGCTTTCAAGAAGTGCGTTTGCATGTAAAGATTGACGCTGACCTTGATGATCAAGCCAAGCTTGCGTTTCTAGAAAAAATCGAACAACGCTGCCCGATTGCCGATAACTTGATTAACCCAACCAAACTGATTGCCGTATTGGATAAATAAACCCATAGCAACTGCAGTAATAGCAAGACATAAAAAAACCGCGAATCAATCGCGGTTTTTTTATGGTCTAAGCGTAAGTTTAGCTGCTCAATTCAACTAACAGCTTATTCAAACGCTGTACGTAAGCGGCTGGGTCTTTCAAGCTATCACCGGCAGCCAAGGCAGCCTGATCAAACAAGATCCTCGACAGGTCTTCAAAGCGCTGCTCATTGCTCTCAGCATCCAGCTTCTCAACCAAGCTGTGCGCCGGGTTAATTTCAAACACAGGTTTCGACTCAGGCACTTTCTGACCACTGGCTTCTAGAATTTGGCGCATTTGCAAACCAAGGTCCTGCTCACCGATTGCCAAGATCGCTGGCGAGTCAGTCAGACGGTGTGAAACACGCACATCTGCCACCTGATCACCCAAAACAGCTTTCAAACGAGTGACTAACGCTTCTTTGCTCTTGGCCACTTCATCTTGCGCTTGTTTGTCTTCATCACTATCCAACGCACCAAGATCAAGATCACCACGCGCTACATCGACAAAACTTTTGCCATCAAAGTCAGTTAAGTAGCTCATCAGCCACTCATCAATGCGATCCGTCAGCAGCAGCACTTCAATGCCTTTCTTACGGAACACTTCAAGGTGCGGACTGTTTTTAACCTGCGCGTAGCTTTCGCCGGTCAGGTAGTAAATCTTGTCCTGGCCTTCTTTCATGCGTGCAATGTAATCACTCAGCGCCACGACCTGCTCATCATTGCCGCTCTGAGTTGAAGCAAAGCGCAATAGACCGGCAATTTTCTCTTTGTTAGAAAAATCTTCCGCTGGACCTTCTTTAAGCACTTGACCAAAAGCTTCCCAGAACTTTTTATAATCATCTGGGCTGTTCTTGGCCATTTTCTCCAACATATCCAGAACACGCTTGGTCAGCGCAGATTTCATGCTGTCGATGACCGGATCTTTTTGCAGGATTTCACGGGAAACGTTCAGCGATAAATCATTGGAGTCGACGATACCCTTAGTAAAGCGCAGGTATAAGGGTAAAAACTCATCCGCTTGATCCATGATGAACACGCGCTGGACATAGAGTTTTAAGCCACGCGGCGCTTCACGTTGGTATAAATCAAAGGGCGCACGGGTAGGTACATAGAGGAGCGAGGTGTACTCAAGCTTCCCTTCAACCTTGTTATGACTCCAGGCCAGCGGGTTCTCAAAGTCATGAGAAACATGCTTATAAAACTCTTGATACTCTTCGTCTTTAACTTCAGTACGCGGACGCGTCCACAGCGCGCTAGCACGATTGACCACTTCCCACTCAACGGCTGCGTCAGCCTCTTTCTCTTCGCCAGATGCTTCTTTAGGCAGTTCAATCGGTAAGGCAACATGGTCAGAGTATTTCTTGATGATGTTGCGCAAACGCCAACCATCAGCAAACTCACTTTCTTCTTTTTTCAGATGCAGAACAATACGGCTGCCACGCTCGGCTTTTTCAATCTTAGACAGATCAAACTCGCCTTCACCTTGAGAGCTCCACAGCACGCCTTCAGAAGCGGGTGCGCCAGCACGACGGGTAAAGACTTCAACTTTATCGGCAACAATAAAGGCTGAGTAAAAGCCCACACCAAACTGGCCGATCAGCTGTGAGTCTTTTTTGGCATCGCCGGATAAATTCTTGAAAAACTCAGCAGTACCCGACTTGGCAATGGTGCCCAGATGATTGATCACATCATCACGGCTCATACCGATAGCGTTGTCTTCGATGGTTAAAGTATTGGCATCTTTATCAAAACTGATGCGAATTTTTAACTCGGCATCACCTTCCAATAACTCGGGCGCAGACAAGGCTTCAAAACGCAGTTTATCGGCCGCGTCGGATGCGTTAGAAATCAGCTCGCGTAGAAAAATCTCTTTATTCGAGTACAGCGAGTGAATCATTAAATGCAGCAGTTGTTTGACTTCGGTTTGAAAACCTAGCGTTTCTTTTTGTGCTTCAACAGCCATCTTCATTAACTCCATATCCACTAAACATGCCACGCAGTGCGGGCGATGCAATGGATATGGGGCTGGATGTTAAAAATTCAATAGCGAGTAGCTGCGATCTAAGCAGCTAGTACAAGCTAAGGTTCAAGCAAGGTGATCTGCGCAATCTCTGCTGGCGACAAAGTAAAGCTCACTGTACCAGGCGCTTTTAACTCACGACTAATGATCAACGCACCCTCAGTGTCTAAGCCCATGAAACGCCCCTTCACCTGATTGCCTTGCACTGTTACAGCATGTACTTGCAAATATTGATACTGCGCAGGGTTGACTAATAAGCGCTGTAAAGTAAAGCGTAAACGACGGTCAACACTGCGTACTGTTTTCGGTGCTTGAGCAATCTGCTCAGCAACTGTAGCAACCAACTCTGCAGGTAACACTGGAGCCGAACGGGCCGAGTATGAATCGTTTTCTATCGCCCACTCAGTGTTGGCATTTTTAATAAAGCGTACTGGCACACTGCGCAATTGACCGGCGACATACGTCTTGATTTCCATATCAAGTGGCGCGGTAAAAGCTTCTGGGGTGGCAAAGGGTTCGACAATCACATCTTGGTTAAAGCGTCGCTCTAGGTAGTCATGCACCACATACTCAAGCGTGCTGACATCGTCATAACTGCGATCAACTTGGCCATGACGATAATGTAAGCGGTCACTTAACAGCTGAATTTCACCACTCATCGAGGTTTTAAATTGTGGCGGCAACACCAAATGAAAGTTACCTGTTAACAAGTTCGGAGCCTGATGCTGCAAATCCAAATGCAAAGTATAACCACGGCCAATTCGTCGTGCTTCAGGCAAGGTTTGCTCAGGCAACAGCCACATAATTTCAACATCCGGCAGCTCACCTACATCTTGTGGCAATACATCTAAACGCAAGCCTTCTGGCGATACTGTCGTTCCTGCTGGCAAAGCAATGCGCAACTCGCGCTGGGCAAAAAAATCTTTACCTTCACGCAATAACAAAACACCATCAATCAGTTCGCCATATTGCGGACGAAACGGCTGACCATAAAGTTCACCATTTAATTCAATTTGCGTACTGCTGTGCGTCGCTTCAGCACCCTGCAGCCAGCTCAAATTAAGTAACGCTTCAACGCGCGTCGCATCGATACTGGCGAGTTGGGTAATACCAACAATTAAAGGTACAAATCCTAAGGCGATGAAGATCACCGCTTTTCGCGCAACTTTCCAACAGCTAATAATAAACAGTAGCAAAATTGGCGGCAACAGACTGCCTACGCCCCACAGCAAGCTCACTCCAAAAGCCAAGACTATTAGCCAGAGCAAACCCAAAACAATTAGTAACATGCCGCCAAGAATCAATAAGGCTGCCATTCATCTACCCTTAACATCAGTTAATGCCATTGCGTGTACTTTTAAATCAATACACTTCTTATTCTGCGCAACGCACAGGCTTCTAAAACCTGTTACCCACAGCGTAACTTGCGCGCAGTAATCATACCGACTATTTTGTTTGTTCTTTACACAATCAAACACTGCAGGCTAAAGAACGTGAAGCAGTTCCAATGCCTTTATCCATTCGTTGTAATGCTGTGCAATAATGATAACGTATTTGCTTAAATACGTTATTTCAAAACCCACATGGAGATCTATTATGCAAAAGCCTTTCCTTACTGCTGTTCTGCTGGCTGCCACTCTTGGCTTAGCCGCTTGCGATAGCGAACCTCAGGATAAAACGGACTCTGCAAAAGAATCTTTATCTGACGCAGCACAATCAGTTAAAGAAGCTGCAAAAGAGACTAAAGAAGCCATTGAGCACAAGTCTGAGCAACTGACAGAAGCTAGCAAAGAAGCGACGGAAGAAGTCAAAGAGAAAATCGAAGAAGAAGTTGAGATTAGCAAAGAGCACGCTGCAGAAGCACAAGAGCAATTAGACGAAATTCTTGAAGAAAGCGAGCAAGCTAAAGTAGACGCTAAAGCCAAACTTGATGACGCAACCGATGCAAGCAAAGAAAAAATCGAAAACATTAAGCAAGACAGCAAAGACACCATCGATGCTGCCAAAGCTAAAGTGCACGAAGCAACTAAGCCTGAGTAATAGGCACTGCACTGGGTAAAGCAGCCCCCGCTTAGGTCGTTAGTAGCGGCCCAAGCGGGGGTTTGCTGATATAAGCGATTCGTTCTATCGTCTGCTGCTCGCTCAACTGACAAACAGATAGACAACTAATGACCTCTGGCAACTGCAGTTTTTCCCTCTGCATTCCCGCAACAATCCTAGACAAAACTTATACAAAATAGTTGACTTGTACAACTATAGCTATATTCTTATAGGCATATTCTACAGCCTATAAAGTCCTATTATGAGCAGTCCAGATAACCTGATTAAAGTTGGCATTAGCGCATGTTTGCTAGGCGCACCGGTACGCTTTAATGGCGGTCATAAGCAATCCCATCTGTGCAAAGATGTCTTGAGCCAGTACTTTAGCTATGTGCCTGTGTGCCCAGAGCAAGCCATAGGCCTTGGCACGCCACGTGAGCCGATTCGCCTAGTTGGCGAGACGAGTAATCCTCGTGCAGTGGGTACAGTCAACGCAGAGCTTGATGTAACCGATGCATTAACCGCTTACGGGCAACGTACCGCTGCTGAACTGACCGATCTGTGTGGTTTTATCCTGATGCAAAAATCGCCCTCCTGTGGCATGGAGCGCGTCAAGGTTTATCAATACAGCGGGCATACCGCTGAGCACGGTGGCGTTGGTTTGTTTGCCGCAGCTTTGATGCTCGCACAGCCCAATCTACCTGTCGAAGAAGATGGTCGTTTAAATGATCCGATCTTACGGGAAAACTTTATTACCCGAGTGTTTGCTTATGCACAGTGGCAACAACTATTAAGTAGCGGTTTAACGCGCAAGAAACTCTACGATTTCCATGCCCGCTATAAATATCAACTGATGGCCAACAGTCCCGCTGACTGCTCGGCACTAGGCCGCTTACTGGCCAGCAACCATCAGCTACGCCTAGGTATTTTAGCAACCCAGTACTTTAGTAAATTTATGTCGGCACTAAAAAAAATTGCTAATCGTGGCTCTCATACCAATGTACTGCAGCATATCAGTGGTTACATTAAACGCTCATTGGCTGCAGATGAACGTCAAGAATTACAAACACTGATCAGCCAATACCGCAGCGGCATTGTGCCATTAATCGTGCCCTTGACCCT
>Ga0209075_1001597_pt1 | contig 21232 bp, 13 predicted proteins | sample Stecom2011_FD_187523 | JGI IMG/M metagenome (GOLD analysis project Ga0209075, IMG submission 187523) | Agricultural soil microbial communities from Utah to study Nitrogen management - Steer compost 2011 (SPAdes) (version 2) | ecosystem: Environmental > Terrestrial > Soil > Agricultural land...
ATAATTATTGATTTTCAAACGCAACTTTGTAGCTATTGTATAAGCCATCAGCGAACATTGGATCAGATGTTAGATAACGATATCTATTTGCACCCCAACCAAATGCAGCTGAGAATTCAGGCCATGTAATTGTTACATTATCTGCATATAATGTTGCAGAAGATCTTGTAACTGTTGGAATAACTGGAACATATTCGAAGAATACCATTTCAAACATTTCAACGATTGTCCATAACTCTTGAGATGCACCAGGGAATGGTTCAACTGCTGTTCCGTCCCAAGGTACTGCATCTGCATATACCATGTAAGCCATGTCATATGGAGTAGTTACGAAAATACCTTCTGGTTTATCACCATCTGCTTGTAGACCTTCATATAGTTTCACATATGCTGGGCGTAGATATTCCATTTCGCCATCTTCATTTTCTTCTGCTTCGTAGATGTAGTCTTCACCTTTTTCTACTAAGAAGTCATAAGTTACTGATAAGTCTAATTCAACTTCTTCTAATAACCAAGGTTCAACAGTTTTACCATCAGCACCGTATGGCATTTGTAGACCAAATTGTGATGCTAACATGCCACCTAAGAATCCGATACCACCATATTGCCATTGGATACCATATGAAGCACCAAATCCTACAGATGCTAAGTATAGGTCAAAGTCATAATCTTGACGTGCAGCGTTTGTTGCAGCTAATGTAGATTCAACAACTTCAACGACTAATTTATCAGGGTTTGCTGGATTTGTATTAAATAGTTGTTCATAGCTATTCTTAATCCAGTTTGCTAAGTCTAATCCTAATGGAGAGTTATCCATAATGAATTTCAATCTTACTGGTCCTGTATGATCAGGGTTTTCAGCTTTGAAGTCAGCAAATGCTTGGTCAAATAATTCTCTAGCTTTTGTTCCTAAGAAACCGCCAGTACCCGGAGCAATACCAAATGCCTCTAATACACGTAAGTGGTTTGGTGATTGTGAGTAGTATAATGGATCTTGGATATATGATTTAGTATCTTGTGGAACCGGTTGTAATGCTGGTGTATTTGGAGCATATACAGTGTTACCATATTCGTTTCTATTGAAACCATAGAATAAAGCTTGACGGAATCTTGGATCTGCAGTAATTGCAGGTTTTTCATATGGATTTTCTGCCTTTTTAGATGGCGCATAGTTCACAATGAGATATTGTGGATAACCATCCCAAGATCTATAAACGTTTGGATTTTCTGCATATTCTTCATAGTATGGAGAAATTAAACCAACAGCAGATAATCCACCTTCTTGGTAAAGTGCCATACGCGCAGCAATATCTTCAACAATTTCATAAACTATTGATTTGTAGTTAATAGTTTCTCTATATACATATTCATAGTTTTTATTGAATACAATTCTTTGGTTTTCATCCCAGCTCTTAATGACGTATGGTCCGTAAGAAACAAATGGATTTTGAGGTGTACCATATGTAGAGTTAACACCATTAGCATCTAATGATGCAGCATAAGCTTCTGGGTGTAATAATCTAATGTTACCAAAACCAACTGCTGAAGCTTGTGACATACCTTCAAATGTTTCAATTTCAAATGTAAAGTCATCAATTACTTTAAATCCAACTTCGCTCCAGTCTAATTCTGGGTATAATTCACTTTCTTCATCTTCTGGATCAATTGGTGTACCTTGTTTGAAGTATTCTGCAGCATTTTTAATTGGATAACCTTGATTATTGTCAGCATCTTTATAATAAGAGTTTGCTCTCGTATTATTTTGATCTGGATCTAAGTATTGTTTTAATGAATACTCATAAGTATGTGCAGTAACTTGTGTACCATCTTCAAAGAAGATATCTTCTCTAATTTCATATCTCCATTTTGTTCTTTGAACTTGAGTTGCACCAGTACGGTCATACTTACCATCAACTGTAAAATCATTACCTTCTGCATCATATGGGAAGCGTTTTGCACCCACTAAAATAGTTTGATAGTCAAGTGCTTCAATTGAGTACTCTTTAGCAAGAATCTTACTAAAATCACCAACATAGTCAGCAACACCATCAGCAATTGCTAATTCCCAGTCAACTTCAGTAGCATATAATGATGTTGATAAATCAGAAATCATTTGATCTTCGTGACTGTAGTCATAAATTAATGGGTTTAAGATGACTTGTGTATCTGTGGTTAAACTTGTATAGTAAGTTTCACCTCTTGAATAGTTTACTGTTTTAGAGTTTAGCGGTTCAAAGTAAGCATATAATCTTACTTCTTCGTCTGTCTCAAACGGGAATGTTACAGGTTCCGGTTCAAGCCAGGTTAGTCCTGCCTTACCTCTAAACCAGCCAGCAAAACGATAACCTTCTTTTTCAGGATCTTTAGGTTTGTTTACTGTTCCGACTTTAGCGTCGAAATATACAAAGTCCGTATCAGTAGCTTTAGGGTTACATGCAACAAGTACAAATCCTACGACTGCTACGAAAAATACAGCTAATATTTTTTTAATCATAATTTTTCCTCTCTCTTCTTATAATTAATTTGTATGCTATTATATCATGGAAATTTTAATTGTAAACCAATAAAACACATTTGAAAACGTTTTCTAGCACTTTTTCAGAGTTTTTAACCCCTTTTTGGCCGTTTTCGTGCCTTTTTAGTCTTTATTGAGGTGATATTTATTATATAAATTACTCTATTTGGGTAAGTTACATCGTGTTTAAATGATAATAATCCTTTAAAATATCGAATAAAGTGTCTTCATCATATATTTTTGACATATCTAATGGATAGTTTGGTTCAATACCAAATTCATTCGGGTGATATTGGTATGGGTCTTGTTCAGTACCTTGACCAGTTCTATACGCATTAATATTATTAGATGACATTGTAAATGCTGTGCCGTTTGGTAATAACACCGGTGTAATACTTGATGCACCACCACCAGTTTTCTTGCCAATAACCGGACCTAAGTTATTAGCTTGGAAAATTGTTGCCAAACTATTTGCTGCTGAAAATGATGTCGGTGTAACAAGTAAAGCCCAATTTAAATGATCATATGTCGGTACACCATCTATATATACATAATTAGTTGATTCTGATTTGGTATCGCCGCTCATACTTGATACAGCAAATGGTTTACTAGTAATAAAACCGACCACACGATAAAGTGCCCCAACATTACCACCTGTATTCCAAGTAATATCTAGTATCACACTTTCTAAATTTGGTGCTAGACTACTCATTAGTTCTAGTTGGAACTCCATATAAACTGCGCTATCAGATAACATAAGTTCATAACTATCATTAATAAATAGTGGTTCTTCGGCTGTAGATGCATCTTGAATATTAAAACTTAATGTTAATGCTTCATATGTTTCATCATAGGATGCTGCTGCATAATACGTTAAATCATTTGTAGTTTTAACATAACTAAACTCTGTATCACTTAATTCAAAACCGGCAGCCAATAGCGATGCTTCATAATCTAATTGATCATTTTTACTTAATCCTTTAATTAATACTTCTGCTACATACTCAGTTAATGAGGATTCATTATAGTAAAAGTATTTCGTCCCATCTGCTAACGTAGGGAAAACATGCGTTTCTTGTTTTAAGATATTTAATAGTACCGTATCATCCCAGTTGGTTGTTTCAACAATATCTGCTGTTGAAAAACTATCTAAAGATAATACTGCTGCTGTTTTATTGTTATCTAAGAACCAATATAGTGGTCTGTTTGGATTGGATGCATTCCATCCATTGCCACTTGATTGACCCCACTTCGCACCAATGGCATCATCTGTTGCTACAAGACCGTCCATATACCAACTAATAAATCTAGGTCCAAAATCAATAATGTTACTAGTGGATGGACCACCATAGTTTCTACGGTTATAAAAACCTGGGTACCCGTAAGATGTATGTGGCTCATCTATTGTTTTAAGTAAAAACTCGCTAATTGCGGTTTCTACTCTATTTGCAGAAGTATTTAAAATTCTATCTTTTATATTAAATAATGAATCATAGAATGATTCGATTTCAAATACATCTTTTAAACCATAAAAGTTATCCATCGCAAATGCAAAAAAGTTAAATGTATGTACTAAAACATCATGAGGGATTGTCTCACCATTTTTAGTAGATGTTCGAATCATATCATAGGCATCTTCACCAGCAGACGGTAGTGAATAAATACCGTAAAGTGCATCGTAATTATAGTAGACGTTATAATAACTTGATCCTGCAAACAATTGGTTTGCAATATAATAAGGTAATACAACTTCACCTTCATACATTAAAACGTCCAAATTATAGTCACTTAAATCGTAAACTACATCAACACCTTCTTTATAATGTGTATCTTTATGATTACGATCATAAAAGATGTGGCGACCAAAGTTAGTCGCTGTTGAGTAAACATATGCCCAATAAAAACCTGGATCAGTTGTAACAAGTGTGTTTGTTTGGCTATCTATAACAAGATCAAGATCATATGTTTTGTCCTCTTCTTCATCATAGTATTGATAATCAATACGGAGTGTTGTGTCTGTCTTTTCAAATGTCATGTCTATCGACGGATCAATAAAACCTTCTAAAAGCTCAAAAAAGTCTACAACTTTAATATATGGTACTTGACCATCTTCTTCAAATAATAATGTGACTTCTGAATCCTTTACATCATATTCTTCGGTTGTATTATAAAAAGGTAAAACTCTTTCTTCAGCTAATACTGGCTTTTCATGATGTTTTAATTCAACTTCTATTTCATAATTAACACTTACACCATCTAATTTATAGGTTGCAGATACGGTGGCAGTTTGTGGTTCGTCTCCTTTTAATAACGGTAATACAACACCACTTGTCGATACGTATTTGCTTGGTGATTTATAACTTACTACAGAGTTATGCACCAAACCTCTTGATGGCATATATATTTGTTCATCACTCACTACAAATTGTGCCAACAACGCTTGATGATCTTCAGCAATTTTAGCTTTAATAGCCTCTTCATCAACAGGTTCCGCTTCTGGTTGCCAATAAGCTTTTAAAGTGACGTTTTCATTAATTGGCGTATCAAAATTAAATTCAGTATCTACATCAGATACATACCAATACATAAATATAAATCCATCTTTTGTCGGATCTTCTGGTGGATCTATAAGTCCTCCTTTATTGACGGTTAAACTTGTAACATTTGTACCACCTAAACTATCAAAAGTTACGGTAAGTTTGTTATGATTGCTTGCACCACCACAAGCAACGAGTGTCAATATCAATGTCAACGACAATAATAAACTTAAAACTTTCTTCATCTTCTTTTCCCTTCTCCTAAAATTGATAATATCATAACACATAATAACCAATATTGTATAAAATATGTTCATTTAATTGTTTTATAGCTACATCGTTTGACAATTGACCTAACAGTGATTACAATAAGGGTATAACAACGTTCGCAAGGAGGCAACTATGTCTACTAAAGATAAAATATATGAAAATGCAATTGAGCTTTTTGCCTTACACGGTTACCATAATTTAGGTATGCGTGATTTAGCTAAAAGTGTCGGCATTCGTGCTTCTTCTATTTATAACCATTATAAGTCCAAGGAAGATATCTTAATGCAAATTGCAGAAGAACTTATGCATGAATTATCGATTCATGTCTATCCGCTTTATAAGCGCATGGATTTAGAGCCAAGAGCTTTCTTCTTGAACCTATCGATAGAAACCAATAACTTCTTTGAACGCCCTAAAATCAATAAGCTGACAAAACTACTTATACCATTAGAGTTTGAAATACCTAGATTAAAAAATTTGTTACACGTTGAGTTTATCCAAAAGCCACGAACAAGTTTTAAGTATTACTTTGAAACACTCATGCGTAAAGGCCAAATGAAACAAGCAGACCCAATGCTTGCTGCTAAAATGTATCACTCGTTTTTCGTTTATCATTTTTATGAAAAGTTTTTAACAGATGAACCTGAAGGATTTTTAACTAAGTATGAAACTTTATTTAGAAATCATATCCAACTATTTATGAACTATTTTAATATCAATTAATAGAAAACTGGCATGCTTTTGAAAGTATGCCAGTTATTTTTTTTAAATCAATATTACTTTTCCTTTACATGCTTCAATGGTTTCTTCATCCCATACAGATGCTTGAACTTCTCCAATATGGATTTTTTCAAGTAACACCATACAAAGTCTACTTTGACCAATACCACCACCAATTGTCAGTGGTAAGGTTTCATTCATAATCATTTGGTGATATGGATATTTTAAATCATCTAAGCGATTCGTTTTTTCTAGTTGGTTATACAAACTGTTTTTATCAACTCGTATGCCCATACTTGATATTTCTACTGCCATATCTAGAGCTTCATGATAATACAATAAATCACCATTTAAATGCCAATCATCATAGTCTGGTGCTCGATTGTCATGTGGAAATCCAGATTTTAATTTTTCACCAATACGCATAATAAAGACAACCTTTTTTTCTCTAACGATGATGTGTTCTCTTTCTTTAGGCGTGCAGTTAGGGTATAAGTTTTCTAATGCTTGACTATCAATAAAAAATACATCATTAGGTGCTTCATAAGTAATACTAGGGTGTTTTAAGACAATGGCATTGGATGTATGCGCGATTGCCTTAACAATACTTCTAACTGTTTTTTTAAGAAAGTCAATCGTGCGATTCTTTACTTCAATGACTTTTTCCCAATCCCATTGGTCCACATAAATCGAATGCAGGTTATCTAAAATTTCTTCTTTACGTACTGCATTCATATCGGTGTATAAACCGTTACCAATATAAAAATCATTTTCATAAAGTGCCATGCGTTTCCATTTAGCCAGCGAGTGTACAATCTCTGCTTGTTTGTTTAAGCTTGGTACATTAAATGTGACTGGCTTTTCACCATTTAACCCATCATTAATGCCTGTTTCAGATAAAACAAACAGCGGGGCTGTTACGCGCTTTAAATTAAGTTCTAAACCCAAATTGTGTTGGAATACATTTTTAATAAAGCCAATGGCAGTTTGAGTTTCATATAAGTTGAGTTTGGATTGATAGTTACTAGGTATGATTGTCTTTTTCATGGATCACTTATCCTTTGTTATAGTGATGTTATATTAGCATATTTGCATCAATTATTCAATGTTAACAAATTGTTACATATAATAAAACCCCTCGTCTATCCAAATTTTAATCTGTTAACAGGAGGGGTTTTTATATATTAGAAATTAAGTTTTAGAAAAATATGTTGAAAACATTTGAAAATGATGGTTCTTCAACAACTTCAAATGTATCTAGCTCTGCTTGAGCAGGTAGCTCTAAACTGTCGGCATCAAAGTCAATATTAAATCCGAATTTGTTTAACTTCACAGTTAATTCTATCACCATCGGCATGGATTCTTCATTAAAATCTGCTGTATCAAGTGTAAAGCCTCTAAATTCTCCGGTGACCATGAATTCCATACGTTTAATAGCCTTTTCGCCTTCTAGTTCACCTTCTAATATAATTCTAAAGTCAAAATCAAATGATTTTAATGCTGATAATACAGCTGTTTTAACTTGACTAAATGCTTCTAATTCTTCTGCTGGTAATTCACTTTCAATGGATTCAAATACTTCATCCATTAAATCATTTACCATTTGAGATGTAATGTTAATACGTAATGTATGTGTGTTATTTTCACTATAAATGCTTACATATTTTTCTAAATAATCATAGAGATCATCACGTTCTGCTTCAGTTAAATCTAAGCCGACTGATGTCGTTAATGAAGTTTGGAGTTCTTCTAACATCATCATTAATTCTTGATGCATTTCTTGAGTTAGACGACCTTCTAAAGTTTTTTCTTTAACATCTGCATAGGTTTCATTGGTTGTTTCACCAGTAACAATTTGGCCATTATCTTTAACTTCTGTTATTGCAGAACCATTAAGATTAATGTAGCCGTAATCACTGTTGATTAACATAAATGTATCGGTTAACGATATATTGGCTTTAGATTCACGATCTGTGAGTTCTGATTGTCCATCAAAGCTCATTGCAGAGTATTCACTATAAAATACATCCACTTCAAATGTGTTGTATGTTGCATATAAAAAAGTGTCTTCTACAGTATCTGCAATAGAAACATAGTTGGTTTGATCAAAATCAACATCAAAAGTAATGGTCATATCATTTTCCATACTCATACCTTCCATGTTAAAGCTCATTTCACTTGTTGCTGCAAACTCTAAATCAATAAAAGAATCAAATCTAAAGTTATTTGTATCTGTTGTTGTAAGTTCTACAACCGATTGTAGGAATGTTGCTTTTTCTTCTGGTGTCATTTCAACTTTTGTATCTTCTTTTAAATCAGGTAATTTATTTTCTGGGGTTGTACATCCTACTAATGCAAGTAATAGTAAGACAAGTGTCATACTCAATATTTTTTTCATTTCAATAGTACTCCTTTCGATTTTTAAATACTATTTGATATCTTTAATTATACATGTTTTTATACGTATTGTGAAATAAAGCGTATCTATTATTGTAAAATTTTAATATAAATTTATATGAGCGCCTATTCATCGCTATATTTAAAAAATCATAAAAACAGCATAGTAAAACCAATAAAAAAGAACACCAAAGCCATTTTGATGTTCTTATATTATCTTATTCATTGACTAAATATTGTTGTAGGTTTTCATGGATTGCTTTATCCATCCGGGTTTTAAATACTAAAACATATTCATAGACATCGTAAGGTGGTAATTTTGGTGTCACATTTGAATTAAAGAAGTGAACATTGTTTTCCGTCTCATCGTTGTCTGTTGCCATATGTTTAGATAATATGTAGTAATCATCTGTAATAATGTCAAATGTTCTTGTATCAATTGAAAATGTATGTTCATCCGATAAAACATTGACACCATAATAGAATTGGTTGGTGTCCACACCTAGTAATTCTACAATGGTACGATATAAATCGACTTGATTACGTAATCTTGATTGATTGCCTCTAATTAAGCCTTTAGGTATTTTTGATGTTGAATCTGTATCATCTGGTGCGTAGATAAATGCGGTTGTTTTTAACATTTCATTACGGTATTCAAGTTGCGTTAAACTACGTCCTAATATCGTTTCTAAATCAACTTTAGAAATACCGGAACCATGATCACCATAAAAGATATATACTGTATCTTTTAATTTTTTTGTCATTTCAATAAACTTTTCAAAAAACGAATCAGTGTAACGTTCATAGTTTAAAAATTTTAAAGCTGTACGATCAATATTCAATTGGTCCGGTGTAAACCTTGGTTCATCTATATATGGATCATATAAATAGGGGGTATGAGGTTGTATCATAATTGGAAATAAAAAGTAGTTTTGATTATTTAAGGTTGCTTTATTCGCTTCTATTTCTGTCCAATCTAGTAATGACAAGTCACTAATCCACGGACTTTTTTCATCCGTTTTTTCTAAGTGATTCGGGTATCTATATACACTATTTTTCAAATTGGATGTGTCTGAATCTTCAATATCATAATAGACATATTCATCAAATTCAAACATATTTTCATGTACATTTTGTCTGTTATAAAAGATTGGTACATCCGCATGTAAGGATGTCTTTTTATAGCCGTCAAAAAGTTTAGGTAATGCATCAAACACATAAGGTATATCATTATAGTTCCAATAAATGGTTGTATCACCTCTTGGATATAATCCAGTCATGACCGAAAACTCTGCATCTGCTGAATTACCTAAGCCAACATTGGTGTAGAAATTATCTAATACATAGGATTCTTTCATCAATGCTTTTAAGTTTGAAAAATAAGTATCATCAAAATATGGGTTATTGGTATCTAGTAAAAAACTATTAAATGTTTCAATATGAATAACAACAATATTTTTATCTTTAAAGATTCCATTTAAAGTATCATCTACTAATAAAGATGGATCAACTTCAACAGTTGATGCATCTTTTAAGTGAAGTGTCTTACCATAGGTTTCACCAAATAGATTTGTATAAACTGCTGTATTGCGGTTATATATACTAAATAATGATTGATTATGTTCTTCTTCACTTTCAATACTTTCTAATAAGTTAATACCAATAAATTCACCTAAATAAAAGTTATACAATCCAGCAGATTGAACTCCATATAGTGGGCGTTCTGCACTTACTGGCCATTTAGTTTCCATAGAGACTTTGACAACACTCAATGTTGTTAAAGAAAGTATAAAGCCCATGATCAGTACCATAATTGGTACCATTGGACCATAAAGTAAACTTGTTTTTTTAGTGAAATTTTGTTTATCGGCTTTATATTGACGCTTTATGTGTAAATAAAGTCCCGCAAGTACAATCGTAGGTAAAAATACTAAAATTCTATAATATATAATAATTTCTCTTAATGCTTCTATAAATATTGAACCCGCTAAATCAAGTGCCGGGTTATAAAATAGCGTCATTTCATAAATAGAAAACATTGTTTGATAGTACTTCGTAAAGATACCAACTGCAAAGATACCAACATTTAAAGCAAACGTAATCCAAACGATATAAAGTAGTCTACTTTTCTTTGTTTTAAAGATCATTAAACCAATAAAAAGCAGTATCGTTAACGCTGCAATATTACCAATAATTGAATTTAATTCAATCATAGGCGTACGTTTAAACGCGATTAAATAACGATTTAATACTGCTGTAGTTACAAAGTATGTATTGATAATATTAAGTAGGTAAAATAATAGTACAACGACTATGGATACCTTTGTTTCTTTTTTCACGTAACGTATTCCTTTACTAGTTTTAATTTAAGTTTACAGTATATTATACAACTATTTTAACAAATATAACTCTAAAGTATCAAATAAAGCGGTTCTTATTGATAAACTTAGGTAATGTATTTGTTATTATGCATCAATTATCAGCATATTTTGATCATCAAATTGCCACATATCGCCATATGCAACTTCCCAATAATAGCCATCTAAATCTTGAAAGTAGCCACTATAACCACCCCAAGCAGTAACTTGAGCTACCTTCACTATTTTGCCACCTAAACTTTCAACTAAGTCCATAACATCATCTACCGCTTCTTTAGTTTTCATATTACACGCTAGTGTGATACCACTAAATCCACCATATTGAATATTTGGTGGATGCTCTTCATTAATATCTTTAGCTAAATTTTTAATTGGAAACAACTCTAATTTCGTGCCGTCATTATTAAAAAAGACAATAGTAGCACCGGTGGTTGCTTTTGTTTTAAATCCCAATGCCTTATAAAACGCCAGTGATTTGTCTAGATCTTTAACCCCTAAACAAATCAAATTAATTCGATTAATCATCATTGGCTACCTCAATTTCTTTGGTTTTTTATTTTATAATACCCGCTTTTTTAGGTACCGTACCACCTGATAATGTAACAACATCATTTTCTGCAATTAAAGCTTCAGGTTCTATTTTTTCTATACCCGCTTTGATATTTATTATATTTTTACGATGTGTATATAACATTAAAACTAAACGATTACTTTTTAAACCCTTCGCTTCAATCGTTGTTAGACCTATGTTTTGTTCTCTAATATATTTTGATACAGCATCCGCATTTTTAGATGGGATAATAATGTTTAACATGACTTTACCAAAGGCCATTTTCTTTTCTACAATAGAACCAACAATAACACCAACTGCATAACCTAATGCATATACAATACCTAAAAGTGGTGCTTTGTTGACATCATTAACTACTTGCGATGCAACAAATACCCAAATTAACACTTCGATAAATGATACAACCGCACCGGGAATTTTAAATCCTCTATTCACTATTATAATTCTTACCGTTGATAAGGTAACCTCAATGACTTTAGCAACAAATACAAATAATATGGTATACCAAGATGCTGCTGTAAAAAAGTCTACTATAAAATCTAACATGCTCACTTAACTCCTTTAAACTATATTATAACAATTATGATTCATTTTTAAATTTGATGCTAGTATAAATAACGAATAAGTTAAACATAGAGTGTTCATGTTAAAATAATACATGAAAAGGAAGTGAACATATCAATGCGAAAACATCATGATAAACAGTTTAAACTAGACGCGATTAAGTGTCGCGAAAACCATCCAGAGTTAAGTGTGGCAGCAGTGTGTATAAATCTTAATATCTCACAACCAACTTTATATAAGTGGACCGCTGAATTTAAAAATGATGGCGATATTAATCACAGGGGTAGTGGCAATTTTTCAAATGATTTAGAAAAAGAAAATGCACGACTACGAAAAGAACTTCAAGCTAAAGATGACGCGCTAAGAATCTTAAAAAAAGCCATCATCATGTCTCAAACGAGGAACCCAAGTAATATACAAACTAGTTTTGGATGAGAGACACCAAATTTCGGTTTCCAGGGTGCTGAACATATTAGGTGTTTCTACTTCTGGGTTTGACGACTACTTAAAAAGAGAACCCAGTAAACAATCTTTACGTAAAAGAGATATTAAAGCACAAATTCAAATCAAATATGATGAATCAAAACAAATCTATGGAGGTCAAAGATTACTGAGAAGTTAAAAGATACAGGCGTAAAGATAGCCGTTAAGACAGTATCTAATTACATGAGAAAATTAGATATTAAAGCGATATATCGCTCTAAATGGATAAAAACAACTGTTGATAGTGATTTCAGCACTAATCTAGAAAACTTAGTCAAACGAGAATTTGACACTGATAAACCAAATAGTCTGTGGGTCACAGACATTACATATATTTGGACATATACAGAGTTTGTATACCTAACAAGTGTGATGGATTTATTCAGTCGTAAAATCATCGCTTGGGATCTATCAGATAGTTTATCTGTAGATTCAGTAGTCCGGTGTATTAAACGTGCAAAAGAAAGACGGAATTTGGATAAACCACTGATTATTCATAGTGATCGTGGGACACAATATGTTTCAAAAGAGTATTTGAGTTTGATGGATTCTAACATGGGTCCAAGTTATTCAAAGAAAGCAGATCCGTGGGATAATGCATGTATAGAATCCTTTCACGCCATTATCAAACGTGAATGGTTAAAGTGATTTAAGATAAAAGATTTAGAGCAAGCTCAACAGCTAGTGTTTGAATATATTGAAACATTTTACAATACTGTAAGGATACATGGCACCTTAGGATATATTTCTCCTAACCAGTATGAAAAGCAATACGAAAACTCTAGAAATGCCAATTAGTTAGGAAAGATGAACATACTCTTAATTTAATATGTCCGTTTTATTGACTTAGTATCAAATACATAATCATATCTTTGATTACCTAATTTAACAATTTGTATTGTATATTTTTTCATACATATCCCCTTTTTTTTGTTTACCATTATCTACTGGATATTACCTATCTAATACCCATAAAGGCATCTTATTTTCCTATTTAAGACATTATAAACAGTGATTATTGATTACTTACTTGAAACAAGTTTGGATAAAAATCCTTAATTTTTCTTACATCTTTTTTATTGTGTCCCACTATATTGGGTCAGTTCCATCCATCTTAAAATGTATTCACTTTTTATTTTTTTTGTGCGCTAATGATGTCGTTACTCTCGTTCTAATATCTTTTTTAGTTTTAGTTTTTGCATCATTAAGTTTTTTTATTTTGAGTTGCTTTTCTTTAATAAGTTTTTCACGTTCTTTTTTTCTTTTAATCATTTCACGTTCTTTAATACGTTTTTTCTTTGCCGTTAATTTTTGTACAATTTTTTCTTTTTCTGCTTTCATACGTTTGTTTTGAACTTCTCTATATGATTTAACTTCTGCAATATGTTTATCTCTTAAGTCTTTGATTGCTTTATTATTCTTGACACGTTGGTCTTGTAGTGATTTTTTAGTTTTATTAATCTCGTTTTTTTCAAATGTTGCAATCTCCTTATTGACCTCTTTATTCATTTGTTCAATAAGTTCTAAATCATGTTTTTCACCAGATCTAATAATACTATTGATAGCCTCTTCTTGTAGCTCAAGGAGTTCATCAATCCATTTATCTTCTAACGTCAATGAATCTAAAAACAACTTTTCTTTAACTTGTCTTGCTGCTTTGGTCATATAGTATTTGTTTAATGCTTCTTCATATCTCTTTACTGGGTGTTTATATATCATCAAGCGATTAAAGACATCATTATCTTGATCAAGCTTTAAATATGCATTAAATATTTGATCTGCAATTGAATATTGATCTAACAATACTTGTTTCAAATAGTTATTATTTTCACTATCATTATCTATTTGAATGTTTGTCAGTTCTTTCCTACTAAATAGCTGTCTTGCCTTATCAAGATGATATTCTGATGCAAGATGACTTTCCAATTCAATTGGTGGAATTGTAACATTTAACCTATGAGTATATGTATCAACTTCTGGCTTTATAGGCGTTAATGCTTCAAATGATATTTGTTCTTGTTCAAAGATGGATATACCTAAATCACTGTTAATGAATATTGTTGAAAACAGCATCATAAGGCTTTTATCTATTTGATCTAGATAATCTTTGTTAAACACTTTATTGGTTGTTTGCAGTTGTAGTCTATAATCTAATACATTTAATCTATCTAAATATAACCAAAGTGTATACGCATTTCTAAAATCTGCATTTTTTTGTATCATTTGTGTTTTTAAAATTGGTGGAATCACCTTTTTATAACGTGACATAATACGCATAAAATCACTATGATACATTCTAGATACCACTTTAAATGCCGCACTTGTACGTTCAAGAATACGTCTATTATGACTATCAATCTCACTTGAATCAAATGTTTCCTTAGCATTTAATTCGAAATTTAAAGTATAATTTACCTCACCAATTTTAAACTCATTTTTAAGTGTAAAATTGGATTGCTTAAAGCCATGAATATGTTCATTAATTGCATCCATTCTTCTTAATAGATAGTGGTATAAACGGTCAATTAATGTCATAATCAACCTATTTTCATATATACCATAGTCTAGTTCACTAACTGTATTTAAAACCTTTGAAGGATAAACTTCATCATCTTCATTAATATCTTTAATGTATTTGGTATTTCTCAAGATATGTCTTACAGATTCATTACTTGTTCTTCTTGTTCGTTCAACAGGTAATATTTCTTCTTCATACTTTAATGTATTTCTTATGTTGTTAATAATCTGATTTAAGCTTGGGAAAAAAGATTCGATTTTAACAATCCAATCTTCATCAAACTTTTTGTATTCAGTTTTATCTATTTGATTTCTTATATTTTTGTTTTGGTTAGTAGCTTCTATGAATATCTCTGGAAAGACTAGCTGCTTATAGACATCCGCCACTCTACTCATAACCGTTTCTTGAAATCTTTTTATTTTATCTTTATTATTCATTTAATCACCACTATATTTGTTTAATAAACTTAATAATCATATCTTTGGATTCTTTAAGTGATTCTTTACCAAAGAGTGTATCAAACAACGCAAGTAGTGTCTCTAATTCACTTTTAAGGAAGGGTAAGTTAAGTGTCTCAAACTTTCTAATGATCTTACGTGCAATCATATAGTCAATACCTTCTATTTCACTGCGTCCACATGCAACATAAATCGGAACAAACTTATATAACTGATTCATAATACGGTTACCAAAGGTTACTTGGAAAGTCTCACTAATAAACCCATCTAACTTTTCTAAAGCAATTAAGTTTTTACTTGAGATTTCATGTGATTTATATGCTTCTTTAAATAACTCATCTAAATATTCAAATGATATACTTATCTCATTTAAAGGTTGACCTTTAAATGGTTTAGCCCTATCATTCATGACAATAGAACTTGCTCTATCATATACCTTATCTGTAATACCAAATGTTGAATCATCATTATTAGCCGTACCAACAAACCAAACATTCTTTGGTATTTTTAATTGGCCTTCTTTTAAGTGTATTGGATCACCAATTAACTGTTCAGGTACAACTTCAATGAGCCACTCATCACTATTAGGTAACTCTAAAAGGGATAAGAAATCTGCAAAGTAATATTCCACACGTGCTAAGTTCATCTCATCTAACAAGATGAGATTAACATCTGTTCTAAAGGTTGCTTCATATAAACTGGTTAAAAACTCGGTTTCATTAAACTTCTTTGTAAACTCGTTATAATATCCCATCATTTCATAGCGGTCACGCCATGAAGGTTGAACAGAGATAATGGATGTATCATTTTTAATAAACTTACCAAAGACATACGGTAAACTTGTCTTACCAGTACCTGAGATACCTTCAAGAATTAATATCTTTGATGTAGCAAGACCTGCAATAAATACACTTGCTATTTTCTCTGAATAATATAGATTATGATGATAACTCGCATAGTTTATAAAGTGCGTAACAAGTTCACTTAAACTTAATTTATCTTTATTTGTCATAAGTGTAGGTAGCACTGTATACTTATATTTATCATCGATGAGATTAAGTTTTGTAAATCTTGAGCCTGTAGCATGTTTTTGTCTACTTTTAGTATCACCCATATTTAGTTTTGGACTCTCAACATTAATAATAGTTGAGTCCCTTACTTTTCTTTCTAAGATGTTCATTTGATTTAATAAAGTCATCTTATCAAATTCTATTTTTGAAAATCTCAAATATCTTCTAGCCAGTTGAATAATAATCAGCCAAAACATAATGTATAAAAAGATAAAGATAACAATAAAGCCGATCGTTAATACCCAATCAATAAAATTGAAGTCATGTGATCTTATAAGTAGTTGCTCATAATAGGCAATTGGAAAACCAATAAATAGGTTATATAGTCCAATGAAAAAACCACTCATTAAAGACCATAAATCGAGGAAGAATGCTCTAAAGAACTCTACTACCCAGTTTGAAAAATTATCCATTACCTTCTACCTCTTTTCTGTTTATCTTCATTAAACTTAATCATGTCTTTTGTCATATGAGTCACATTCAAACTTTGCTCATCAATGTTTTTTTGTTCTGTCTTGTATAAAACTTCGATATGATTTACTTTTGAAAAATATAATAATTCTGCAATCAGCGAGTGATTCATGAGTATATCATTAATCTCTAGTCGTTTAATGTGATACCTTTGTATTGCATTATAGATATTTTGGTTTATATCATCCAAATTAAGTGACATCTTTATACCTAAGTTGCTTAATGTTAAGATGTTTTTAATTAATTGATCTTCATTTGAAACACTTGTTAACTTTATTGATACAATAATATTTTCTAATAGAAACTGATTTGCTTTTACAATCGTTTCTAAGTAATCAACAAATAGTTGATTTTCTATAGTAACCAATAATACTGGTAAACTAATATTTGCATAAATGTTTTTATAATAGATCTTATTTAATATATACTCTAGCAAATACATGTTCATCCAGCTTTGATCAGCAACTGGTAGTTGATTTAAAAAGTCATTTAGTTCAATACCATTAATGAATAAATCATTATATACTTCTTTGACTTTTTTCACCTTAATTGTTTCGACATTAAAACTTCTTAATTTATAGTCTAATGTCTTTAACTTTTCATTTAGGCTCATAAACTCTTCACTTAAATGATGCTTTTGAGCATCATATATTGTCGGTTCTCCTAAATTTCTAACAGAACTCACCAAAGCATTGGACAGACCAGTCAAATCATGCTTATCGATGACTGCAATACTATTTGTTTTAGTAATATGTATACCATTTTCATGATACGATTTTTGAGCAAACAACTTTAATTGCTTGCCCAAAAGGTATGGATCATCATCAATTGTTGGGTAATATATAATGAATGTATCTCTTTGAGTTGTTTGTGCAATCTTACCACCAAACGGTAGATAGATACTTAATTCTTTTACAATCTTTGTTAAATAGTTTTTAACAACATAATCACTATACGTATTTTCAAGTACACCTAGATTATTAATCTTTATTAAAAATAGATAATAGTTTTGCTTGTTTTTATCCTGATATGATAAATACTCTAAAAAGAGTTTATATTTTATGACTAGATTCATTGTAAGCATTTTATTATCTTTCATTTTTTTGTAACTTTTTAAATACCAGATACTACCAAAGTAAATTAAGATACCGATAATAATAATTGCTCCAAAACTAATCAAACTTTTTTGTAGTTCGTTCATTTTTCATGCCTTTCTAGAATATGAGTTGGTTTCTATCTTTTTTATTATGTCTTCTAATACGTCTTAGTATGAATATCATTGCTGTAATCACCCAAAGGATAATACTTAATATAAGTAGAATGGTTAATAACAGACTTGGTTGCTGTTCTTTGTTTATAACAACCATATAATGCTGCACTGAGCCATCCTCCGCCTTTACTGCAATCCTTATAACTTGGCTTTCAGTAACATCTGTAATAATAATCTCACTCATATTATTTAAACTAAACTCGCCACCATTAATAGATACTGTCGCATTATTGTTAGTGATTGCATTTATTTTGACAGTATTTGTACCATTACTTAAATTATACTTATAAACATAGGGATCATCTTCATCACTGTTCACAATAACTTTATCATTGATCTGTAGTAATGTAATTTCTTTTAAATCACTTAATGATGTATCTCTTCTTAATGTAATTAAGTAAGTAATCTCTTCTAACCCATCACCACTAGTTACAGTGATTTCTACAATATTATCTTCCGTGCCAACTTCTCTAATACCAAAACCTCTAATGCTTGCACCACCTTGGTCTTTAGCATAACCTTTGATATTGACATACCTGGTATCTCTACCAATGATGATGACATATTCTAATATGTCATCTTTAAGTGGTATAGAATTTTCAATTTCTTTATCACCAATCATTTCATATACTGTTAACTCACCTAATAAAGCATTTGAGTTCACATAAGCTATATGAATTTTATACGTTGTTGTATCGCCACTTTCAGCAGTAACTTCAACATTAATTGTACGTGTTTGTCCATCAAATAGGGTATATATATCATTACCTCTAACGATACTGTTTGCACTTTGTGCTAAACCATATACATCTACATAGTTTTCAAATTGTAATGGGTGGATGTAATTGTATTCATAGATATTTGGATTAAATCCTCTAATTTCTTCACCATTAATTTCAAGATGTTCAAGTAAACTATTTGTATCTGGGCTTTCTCTTGTTACATGAATGGTATAAACTTCTGATTTGTTTTGTCCATTAGTCGATTCAATTCTAAATCTATAAGTGATTTTGTTTGTAGCATCAAATGTTTGCAGTCTATTATCTTCAATTTCGATGTGATTACTATCAAGGTATGTGATGTTTCCAATTGTTTGTACAATTAACCTTGTTGTATCCACATTAAATGGCACAATAATATCATCATATACATAAACATTATTTTCAAAATCTAAACCAAAGTAAGATATACCATTATTACCAATAATGGAGATATCTTTGACCTCTGCAATACTTGCAAAGTCTAAATCATGTAATACATAGACAATATATTCACCAATACTACCATCTTCTGCAACGACAGTGATTGTAATAATAGTGTTATAGTACCCTTCAATTTCACCATGTAGATTAACAACACCAGTATTATATAAAACTTGTGTATTGTTATTTTTTTCTGCAATGACATTGACTCTATTAATCATAGTTGATTCGGGTAAAGTAATGTTATAAATACGATTATCCGGACTAAATTTAGCTTGATCAAATGTCAATACATTACCACTTAAATCTTCAATTACTAATGATTTTAGTGTGGTATCAGTATTTGGTAGGTCTCTTATGATTGTAAACTTATACTCTTTTTGGGCCACTGTACCATCTTCTGCTGTAACCCTAAGTCTAATAACTTTAGCCTCACCAGATATAAGTGCATATGCACCTTCATTAGATACAGTTGCACCTAAGCTTTCAGTATATGCTTTAATATACATTTCTTCATACTTGTAAGGTATGTTTATGGTATATTCATAAATACTTGGGTCAAAATCAAATCTGATTTGATCCATTGGTATTTCAATGGTGACATCCAGTAAGTTGGTATTATCACTTAGCACCGGATCTGTTGCTTTACGTTTATATACGTTAATGGTATACTCTATACCTTTTGTACCATCTTCTGCAACAACATAAAACTTAACAGTAATCGTATTGCCTTCTATTAAACTAAAATCTTTTCTTGTATTAACTTCTTGTATACCATTGATAAATACTAGAGCTTTATTATGTGTCTCAACTCTTAATCTTGCAATATTGGTTGTTGTTGGAAACTCAATGTCATATGCTGTAATATCAGGATCAAAATTCAATCTATTAATATTGGTACTTGCATCAAAGAATCTCACATCAATAATCTCGTTATCATCACTATAGGTTTGTTCAATAGTGATTGTATAAGTTTGAGTATATAGTCCGCTTTCAGATGTTGCTACTACTCTAATATTATTTATACCAAAGCTTAAAGTGACATCATGTCCAGTAACTAAGTTGTTATTAGCATCAAATATTTCGTATGTAGCATAATTATCAAAAGTAGGTATAACCTTTATACTCTTGATATCATTTGTCACACTATCTATCGTATAATCAAAGATACCTTCTTCATAAATATCTTTACCATTGACTAATAACTGATCAACAGAAATCTCATCATTTACTTTATTAATTTCAATGACATATGTTCTATGAGGTCTAGTAGTATCTTCAGGTTCTACTGTGAACTCAAATATATTCTCACCATGTTCTAAATTTAAGTATTCATTGAATGGACCACTAATTTGTTGTTTAGTTGATCCTAATATGAAGTCTACAAAAATAGTTTCAACATCTTCGTTGACATTAAATTTATAGGTGTTTGTAATAGGATCAAAAATAATTTGTGGATTGTTAGTTGCATCACCCAGTAAATAGTTGTTTAAATTTGTTAACACACTCAATACTTCCAATGTATCTGAGTCATCTAATAATTGATTTATAAGGATTGTATATGTTTTTGTTGTAGATAAATCTTCTGATGTGATTTCAATAGTAATTGTGTTTTCACCAGGTACTAAATTGATTGTATGATTATCTGTTTCAACACCATTAATCTTAACACTACCATTGCTATCTGATAATATAGTTTCAATGTTTATCATCTTAGTATCAGATGAGACATCATCTAATCTATATTCTGTTTTGCTAGTTTCATATATATCTTGACCATCTACTAATAGTTCAGATAAGTCGATATT
>Ga0209075_1001598_pt1 | contig 21204 bp, 31 predicted proteins | sample Stecom2011_FD_187523 | JGI IMG/M metagenome (GOLD analysis project Ga0209075, IMG submission 187523) | Agricultural soil microbial communities from Utah to study Nitrogen management - Steer compost 2011 (SPAdes) (version 2) | ecosystem: Environmental > Terrestrial > Soil > Agricultural land...
TGGTAATGCCAGGTGATAACGTTAAGCTTGACGTTACTCTGATTGCGCCAATCGCTATGGAAGATGGTCTGCGTTTCGCAATTCGCGAAGGTGGCCGTACCGTAGGTGCTGGTGTTGTTGCAAAAATCATCGCTTAAGTGATGACCATAGAAGAACCCTCGCTTGCGGGGGTTTTTCTTTATAGTTGACATATTATCTAGACGCCATTAGAATTGCGCCTCCTTTTATCGGGCGTGCTTTGCCTGATGGGGAAGGTAATCAAGAGTCTGAGGTCAGAATGCAAAATCAACAAATTCGTATCCGGTTGAAGGCTTTTGACCATCGCCTGATCGATCAATCAACCCAGGAAATCGTGGAAACCGCGAAACGTACTGGTGCTCAGGTGCGTGGTCCAATTCCACTGCCGACCCGTAAAGAGCGTTTCACCGTTCTGGTTTCACCGCACGTCAACAAAGACGCGCGCGATCAGTACGAGATTCGCACTCATAAGCGCGTTCTGGACATTGTTCAGCCAACTGATAAAACAGTTGATGCGTTAATGAAGCTTGATCTTGCGGCAGGTGTGGAAGTGCAGATCAGCCTCGGCTAAAACCAGGTGGTTTTAGTCGTGTAACGCTCTGAAATGGGCGGCCATAGCGGGTGAAAGCCCCGTACACTCATGAGGTTTTAGACATGACTATAGGTGTAGTCGGTCGTAAGTGCGGGATGACCCGTATTTTCACCGAAGATGGTGTCTCTATTCCGGTGACTGTTATTGAAGTCGAGCCGAATCGAGTCACTCAGTTCAAAAACGAAGAAAGCGATGGCTATCGCGCTGTGCAAGTGACTGTGGGCGAGCGTCGTGCTTCCCGCGTGACCAAAGCACAAGCAGGTCATTTTGCTAAGGCTGGCGTTGCTGCTGGTCGTACAGTTCTCGAGTTTCGTCTTGAAGAAGGCGAGTACCAAGCGGGCGACCAAGTCACTGTTGACTTGTTTACTGCTGGTCAACTTGTCGACGTAACGGGTCAGACTAAAGGTAAAGGCTTTGCCGGTACCATTAAGCGCTGGAATTTCCGTGGTCAAGACAATACTCACGGTAACTCTGTATCTCACCGTGTTCCGGGTTCGATTGGTCAATGTCAAACTCCGGGTCGCGTCTTCAAAGGCAAAAAAATGTCTGGTCACATGGGCGCTGAGCGTCAGACCACACAGTCCTTAGAAGTCGTGCGTGTCGATGCTGAGCGCAATTTGCTGTTGGTTAAAGGTGCTGTTCCTGGCGCTCCCGGCGGTAATGTCATTGTGCGTGCAGCGGCGAAGGCTCGCGGTTAAGAGGGGAATGCCGAAATGCAAATTAATGTAAATGGCGCCCAGGCAATTGATGTCTGCGAGCGTACCTTTGGCGGCGAGTTCAATGAAACTCTAGTTCACCAAGCAGTCGTGGCTTACATGGCTGGTGGTCGTCAAGGCAGTAAAAAACAAAAGACTCGCTCAGAAGTTTCTGGTGGTGGTAAAAAACCTTGGCGTCAAAAAGGTACTGGTCGTGCCCGTGCTGGTACGATTCGTAGCCCAATCTGGCGTGGGGGCGGAACTACATTCGCTGCTCGTCCACAGGATCACTCACAGAAGCTTAACAAGAAAATGTATCGTGCTGCGATGCGTTCAATTCTTGCTGAGTTGTTACGTCAAGACCGTTTAGTGGTCGTTGAAGATTTTTCTGTTGATGCCCCTAAGACAAAAGCCCTGCTGGGTAAATTGGAAACTCTGGGTCTGCAGGATGTCTTGATCGTTTCAGAGAATGTTGAGCAGAATTTGTATCTTGCTGCTCGCAACTTGCCGCATGTTGATGTGCGTGATGTTCAAGCATCTGATCCAGTAAGTCTGATTGCTTATGACAAAGTCTTAATGACTGTGTCTGCAGTTAAGAAATTTGAGGAGATGCTGGGATGAACCAGGAACGCGTATTTAAAGTGCTACTTGGCCCGCACGTCTCTGAAAAGGCTACTATGCTGGCAGATGGTAAGAGCCAGTTTGTTTTTAAAGTTGCAATCGACGCAACTAAACTGGAAGTCAAAAAGGCCGTTGAAAGCTTATTCGACGTAAAAGTTGCTAACGTTAATACTCTTAAAGCTAAGGGTAAAACTAAGCGTACTGCACGTGGTCTAGGTCGTCGCAACGACTGGAAGAAGGCGTATATCGCTCTTCAGCCAGGCCAGGATATCGATTTCACCAGCAGTGCTGAGTAAGATAGGGGTGCATCATGGCAATTGTTAAATGCAAACCGACTTCGCCTGGCCGTCGTTTCGTCGTCCGCGTAGTCAACAAGGAGCTTCATAAAGGCGCTCCTTACGCACCACTGCTCGAGAAAAAATCGAAGACTGGTGGTCGTAACAATAATGGTCGTATTACCACGCGTCACATCGGTGGTGGACATAAGCAGCATTACCGTTTGGTGGATTTCCGTCGTAACAAAGATGGCATTCCAGCTACAGTAGAGCGTATTGAGTATGATCCTAACCGTACTGCGCACATCGCATTATTGAAATATGCTGATGGTGAGCGTCGTTATATTTTAGCGCCTAAGGGTGTGAGTGCTGGCGAGCAGCTGATGTCGGGTGCGCATGCACCGATTAAAGCAGGTAATAGCTTACCTTTGCGCAACATTCCACTAGGTTCTACAATTCACGGTGTTGAGTTGAAACCAGGTAAAGGTGCACAAATTGCACGTTCTGCTGGTACTTCAGCGCAGTTAGTTGCGCGTGAAGGCGTGTACGTGACTTTGCGTCTACGTTCAGGTGAAATGCGTAAAGTGCTCTCTGAGTGCCGCGCAACACTGGGCGAAGTCTCGAATCATGAGCATTTCTTGCGCTCACTGGGTAAAGCAGGTGCTTCACGTTGGGCAGGCATTCGTCCTACCGTTCGTGGTGCTTGTATGAACCCGGTAGACCACCCGCATGGTGGTGGTGAGGGTCGTACTTCTAGTGGTCGTCACCCGGTTACACCGTGGGGCAAGCCAACTAAAGGCGCGAAAACTCGTTCGAACAAACGCACCGATAACATGATCGTTCATCGCCGCAAATAATTAGAGGGATACGCAAGTGTCACGTTCTCTTAAAAAAGGTCCTTTCATCGATCTTCACCTACTGAAGAAGATTGAAGTAGCGGTGGAAAAGAACGATCGCAAACCAGTGAAAACTTGGTCGCGTCGTTCAATGATTCTTCCGCAAATGGTTGGTTTAACCATTGCTGTACATAACGGTCGTCAACATGTCCCAGTTCTAGTGAGCGAAGATATGGTCGGCCATAAACTAGGCGAATTTTCTGCTACTCGTACCTATCGTGGTCACGTAGCAGACAAGAAAGCCAAGCGTTAAGGGGTATTAATGATGGAAGTTGCCGCTAAGCTGTTGGGCGCTCGCATTTCTGCCCAGAAAGCTCGCTTGGTCGCTGACCAAATTCGCGGGAAGAAAGTGGGTGAAGCGCTTAACATTTTGACTTTCAGTAGCAAAAAAGCTGCTGAGATCATTAAGAAAGTGTTGGAATCTGCGATTGCTAACGCTGAACATAACGAAGGCGCTGATGTAGATGATCTTAACGTCTCTACAGTTTTCGTTAACGAAGGTCGTTCGCTAAAGCGTATCATGCCTCGTGCCAAAGGCCGAGCTGATCGCATCGTCAAGCGGTCTTGCCATATCACTGTCAAGGTTGCCGACAAGTAACGGAGTTTTCAGATGGGTCAGAAAGTACATCCCATTGGCATACGCCTGGGAATAGTCAAGGAACACACGTCTGTTTGGTATGCGGATCGCAAGAACTATGCGAATTATCTGAATGCCGACTTAGAAGTACGTGCGTATCTATTAGACAAATTAAAAAACGCGTCCGTTAGCCGTATCGAGATTGCTCGTCCGGCTCAAACAGCACGTATCACCATCCACACTGCTCGTCCCGGTATTGTTATCGGTAAGAAAGGTGAGGATGTTGAGAAATTACGTCAGGACCTGACCAAAAAAATGGGTGTGCCTGTGCACATCAACATCGAAGAGATCCGCAAGCCGGAACTTGACGGTTTGTTGGTAGCACAGAGCGTTGCTCAGCAGCTGGAGCGTCGTGTGATGTTCCGTCGCGCTATGAAGCGTGCGGTACAGAATGCCATGCGTCTTGGTGCCAAAGGCATCAAAATCCAGGTTGGCGGTCGTCTAGGCGGTGCTGAAATCGCACGTTCTGAATGGTATCGTGAAGGTCGTGTGCCATTGCACACACTGCGCGCTGATATCGATTATGCCACCTACGAAGCACACACCACTTACGGTGTGATTGGCGTCAAGGTTTGGATCTTCAAAGGCGAGGTCATCGGTGGCCAGCATGAAGAACTAAAACCAACGGCACCAGCGCCTCGTAGAAAAGCTGCACGTTAAGGAGTACGCAGAATGTTACAACCAAAGCGTACGAAGTTCCGCAAAATGATGACAGGCCACAACCGTGGCTTGGCTCAGCGCGGTAGTAAAGTTAGCTTCGGCGAATACGGCTTAAAAGCTGTAGCCCGTGGCCGACTCACCGCACGTCAGATTGAGTCAGCGCGTCGCGCGTTGACCCGCCACGTTAAACGTGGTGGTAAGATCTGGATTCGTGTTTTCCCAGACAAGCCGATTACCAAAAAGCCACTCGAAGTTCGTATGGGTAAAGGTAAGGGTTCTGTTGAGTACTGGGTTTGCCTGATTCAACCAGGTAAAGTTCTGTACGAAATTGAGGGTGTTTCGGAAGAATTAGCGCGCGAGGCATTTGCCTTGGCAGCTGCAAAATTACCGATTGCAACATCCTTTGTTAAGCGGACGGTGATGTAATGAAAGCTACCGAACTTCGTGAAAAATCAGTAGAGCAGCTGAACGAGCAATTGCTTGATCTGCTTCGTGACCAGTTTAACTTGCGTATGCAAAAAGCAACTGGCCAATTGACGCAGTCTCACCTGCTGTCGCAAGTGAAGCGTGATATTGCGCGCGTTAAGACTGTGCTCAAGCAGCAGAAGGCAGGTAATTAATCATGGCTGAAGCTCAGAAAACCGTCCGTACGTTAACTGGTATTGTAGTTAGCGATAAAATGGACAAGACAATCACCGTTTTAATCGAGCGTCGCGTTAAGCACCCGATTTACGGTAAATATGTTAAGCGTTCGACTAAACTGCATGCGCATGACGAAACCAATCAATGCCGTGCTGGCGACAAGGTCACTATTAGTGAAACTCGTCCGCTAGCTAAGACTAAGTCTTGGGCACTGGTTGAAGTCGTTGAGCGCGTGGAAGTGGTCTAAGGGCCTAGGGTCGGAGAAATTATATGATTCAGACTCAATCTATGCTCGATGTCGCTGATAACAGCGGCGCTCGTCGAGTAATGTGCATCAAGGTCCTTGGCGGTTCACACCGTCGCTATGCCGGTATCGGTGACATTATTAAGGTCACTGTTAAGGAAGCAATTCCGCGCGGCAAAGTTAAAAAAGGCCAAGTAATGACCGCAGTGGTCGTACGTACCCGTTTTGGTGTGCGTCGTCCAGACGGTTCAATCATTCGCTTCGATGGCAACGCTGCTGTTCTTTTGAACAACAAGCAAGAGCCGATCGGAACTCGTATTTTTGGTCCAGTGACCCGCGAACTTCGTAACGATAAGTTTATGAAGATCGTCTCACTTGCACCTGAAGTACTTTAAGGAGTAGCCGTCATGCAAAAGATTCGTCGTAACGACGAGATCATCGTCATCGCCGGCAAGGATAAAGGCAAACGTGGTAAGGTGCAGCAAGTATTGGCCGACAACCGTCTGGTTGTAACCGGTATCAATATGGTAAAGCGCCATACCAAGCCTAATCCGATGTCCGGAGTTCAGGGCGGTATCGTTGAGAAAGAAGCGCCGTTAAATGCTTCTAACGTGGCTATTTTTAACGCCGAAACCAGCAAAGCAGATCGCGTTGGTTTCAAAGTTGAAGATGGCAAGAAAATTCGTGTCTTCAAGTCAACCCAGAAACCGGTTGAAGCTTGAGGCTGCTAGGTAGATCACCATGGCACGACTGAAAGATATTTATCGGAACGAACTGACACAAAAGCTGAAGGAAGAACTTCAGTTGGCGAACGTTATGGAAGTTCCGCGTGTAACTAAGATTACACTTAACATGGGTTTGGGCGAAGCCGTAACCGATAAGAAAATTATCGAGCACGCAGTTGCAGACCTGGAAAAAATCACTGGCCAAAAGCCTGTGGTGACCTATGCACGCAAATCTATCGCGGGTTTCAAAATCCGTGAAGATTGGCCGATTGGGGTTAAAGTTACTCTGCGTAACGATATTATGTATGAATTCTTGGATCGTTTGCTTTCGATCTCCCTGCCTCGGGTTCGCGACTTCCGCGGCCTGAATGCCAAGTCTTTCGACGGACGCGGTAACTACAGCATGGGCGTTAAAGAGCAAATCATTTTCCCAGAAATTGATTACGATAAAATCGATACGCTGCGCGGATTGGACATTACTTTGACCACTACCGCACGTAACGATGTAGAAGGCCGTGCTTTATTGCGTGCTTTCAAATTCCCTTTCCGTAACTGAGGGTTAGCACATGGCTAAGAAAAGCATGATCAACCGTGAGCTGAAACGTACGCTAACGGTAGCAAAGTACGCTGTAAAGCGTGCCGCGCTTAAAGCTATCATTGCCAATCCAGAGTCTAGCGACGAAGCGCGCTGGGAAGCTCAGGTTGCATTGCAAAAGCAACCACGTGACGCCTGTCCTGCACGTCAGCGTAACCGCTGCCGTATTACAGGTCGTCCACATGGTGTTTATCGCAAGTTCGGCTTAAGCCGTATTAAATTGCGAGAAGCTGCAATGCGTGGCGATGTACCAGGTTTGGTTAAGTCCAGCTGGTAATAAATTTAGCTCATAATGCTATTGTGAGCTAAAAATATACGATCAAGCCCCTTATGGGGCTTGATTCGTTTGTGCCTTATCAATTAGAATGTCCGGCTCGCAGAGTCTTTACATTTCTAATTGTTTTGCGATAGTGGCCGATTAGGCCTTTTAATTTCTGTATCAGGAGCTACAAGCCCATGAGTATGCAGGACCCGTTGTCAGATATGCTGACTCGAATCCGTAATGCCCAGATGGCTGAAAAGTCTGTTGTGAGCATGCCTTCATCAACATTGAAGCAAGCTGTTGCTAACGTTCTTAAGAACGAAGGCTATATCGCAGACTTTCAGATCAGCAGTGACGCCAAGCCATTGTTATCCATCGAATTAAAGTACTTTGAAGGCCGTCCGGTCATCGAAGAGATCAAACGTGTTAGCCGTCCTGGTTTACGCCAGTACAAAGCGGTTAGCGGACTGCCAAAGGTTCGTGCAGGTCTAGGTATTGCGATCGTTTCCACCAATAAAGGTGTGATGACTGATCGTGCTGCCCGTGCTGCCGGAATCGGTGGCGAAGTTCTTTGTAGCGTATTCTAAGGGGGATAAGCATGTCTCGCATTGCTAAAAATCCCGTCACGCTACCGGCTGGTGTTGAGTTAAAACTTGCTGGCCAAGAGCTTTCGGTGAAGGGTGCTAAAGGCGCTCTAGATTTGACTGTGCACTCTTCTGTTGAGGTGACTCAAGAAGGCGGCGAACTACGTTTCGCAGCACGTAATGGTGATCAACAGTCACGCGCTATGGCCGGTACTACCCGTGCTTTAGTAAATAACATGGTGACTGGTGTTAGCCAAGGTTTTGAGCGTAAATTGCAACTTGTTGGTGTGGGCTATCGTGCTCAAGCCAAAGGACCGATTTTATCTTTGGCTCTTGGTTTCTCTCATCCTATTGATTATGAATTGCCTGAAGGCGTTACGGCTGAAACGCCAAGCGCTACTGATATCATTATTCGTGGTATCGACAAGCAAGTTCTGGGTCAGGTTGCTGCCGAAATTCGTCAGTATCGCCGTCCAGAACCATACAAAGGCAAAGGTGTGCGTTACGCTGAAGAAGTAGTGCGCCGCAAAGAAGCTAAGAAGAAGTAGGGCTAGCAAATGAACGACAAGAAAGTTTCAAGACTGCGTCGCTCTCGCAAAGCACGTCTGAAAATGAACGAGTTACAAGTAACTCGTCTTTGCGTGTTTCGCTCTTCGCAGCACATTTATGCCCAGGTCATTTCGGCCGACGGCAGCCAAGTATTAGTTTCGGCTTCTACTCTGGATTCGCAGCTGCGCGATGGTGCCACTGGCAACATCGAAGCAGCCAAAAAAGTAGGCCAGCTGGTCGCCGAGCGTGCGAAAGCCGCTGGAGTTGCCAAAGTGGCTTTTGACCGTTCTGGCTTCAAGTACCATGGTCGTGTGAAAGCACTGGCTGATGCTGCTCGTGAAGGCGGGCTGGAGTTTTAAGTTATGGCAAATCACGAGCAAAGACGCGATAACCGCGATGACAGCCGCGATGAGGGCTACATCGAGAAATTGGTGCAAGTCAACCGCGTAGCAAAGACCGTTAAAGGCGGCCGTATCTTCACTTTCACAGCGCTGAGCGTTGTTGGTGATGGTAAAGGACGTGTTGGTTTCGGCCGCGGTAAATCACGCGAAGTTCCAGCAGCAATTCAAAAAGCTATGGAAGCAGCGCGCCGCAATATGATTCAGGTTGATTTAAATGGTGTTACTTTACAGTACCCAATTAAAGCTGTGCATGGTGCTTCACGCATCTTCATGCAGCCTGCATCAGAAGGTACTGGCGTAATCGCCGGTGGTGCAATGCGCGCCGTTTTAGAGGTTGCAGGTGTTCAGGACGTATTAGCTAAGTGCTACGGTTCTACCAACCCAGTTAACGTTGTTTATGCAACGTTTAAAGGTTTGAAAACCATGCAATCGCCTGATTCAGTTGCTGCTAAGCGTGGCAAAAGTGTCGAGGAGATTCTTTAACCATGTCTCAAGCAACCGTTAAAGTGACTCTTATTAAGAGCACGATTGGCCGCTTGGCTAATCACAAGGCTTGCGTACGAGGCTTAGGCCTACGTCGCATTGGTCACACCGTTGAAGTTCTGGATACTCCAGAAAATCGCGGCATGATCAATACAGCTTATTATTTGCTTCGAGTGGAGGGCTGATCCATGCAACTGAACGATTTGTGTTCTGCACCAGGCGCCCGTCGCAACAAGCTTCGAGTTGGCCGTGGTATTGGTAGTGGCTCAGGTAAGACTGCTGGTCGTGGTCATAAAGGTTTGTCTTCACGTTCTGGCGGTAAAGTTGCCCCAGGATTTGAGGGTGGCCAACAACCACTGTACAAGCGTCTGCCTAAATTTGGTTTCACTTCATTAAAAGCAATGGATCGTGCAGAAGTTCGTACTTCTGAACTGGCCAAAGTTGATGGTGATGTGGTATCAGTGCAGTCTCTTAAAGATGCCAATATTATTGGTTTGCACGTAAAACGCGTTAAAGTCATGTTGTCTGGTGACGTTACTCGCGCAGTTACGTTGCAGGGTATTGGGGTCACCAAAGGTGCTCGCAGTGCTATCGAAGCAGCTGGCGGAAAAATCGAGGAATAAATGGCTAAGCAAGGTTCTCTCTCTGCGATGGGTGGTGGTGGTTTGTCCGAATTATGGGCACGCTTACGTTTCCTCTTCATGGCGATTATTGTCTATCGTATCGGTGCACATATTCCAGTTCCTGGAATCAACCCTGATCGACTCGCAGACCTGTTTCGACAGAATGAGGGAACCATTCTCAGCCTGTTCAACATGTTTTCTGGTGGTGCGCTTGAGCGTATGAGTATCTTCGCGCTTGGTATCATGCCGTACATTTCGGCATCGATTATCATGCAGTTGATGACCGCTGTGAGCCCTCACTTGGAGCAGTTGAAGAAAGAAGGTGAGTCTGGTCGTCGTAAGATAAGCCAGTACACCCGATACGGCACCTTGTTATTGGCATTTGTACAGGCAATCGGTATGTCCGTTGGTCTGGCCAGTCAAGGTGTTGCATTCGCAACCGACTTCAACTTCTACTTTGTCGCCGTAACAACTTTTGTTGCTGGTGCAATGTTTATGATGTGGTTAGGTGAGCAAATTACTGAGCGCGGTGTGGGCAACGGCATTTCAATGCTGATTTTTGCCGGTATCGTTGCTGGTTTGCCTTCTGCAATCGGACAGTCTTTCGAGTCTGCTCGTCAAGGTGATATTAATATCTTCGCCTTAATTGCAATCGGTATGCTTGCTGTTGCAATCATTGGGTTCGTCGTGTTTATCGAGCGTGGACAGCGTCGTATTGCCGTGCATTATGCTAAGCGCCAACAAGGTCGCAAAGTGTTTGCAGCGCAAACGAGCCATCTACCTCTGAAAGTGAATATGGCTGGTGTAATTCCAGCTATTTTCGCCAGTAGTATCTTGTTGTTCCCGGCGTCTCTTGGTCAGTGGTTTGGCCAGTCTGAGAGCATGTCGTGGCTTGCAGATGTATCGCAAGCGCTGGCACCAGGGCAGCCGTTAAATATTTTGCTATTTAGTGCAGGGATTATTTTCTTCTGCTTCTTCTATACAGCATTGATGTTTAACCCTAAAGATGTTGCTGAAAACCTGAAAAAATCCGGTGCGTTTATTCCGGGTATCCGTCCGGGAGAGCAGTCAGCACGCTACATTGATAGTGTTTTGACTCGCTTGACCGCGTTTGGTGCCTTGTACATGACGGCTGTATGTTTGTTACCGCAATTTCTTGTTGTGGCAGCAAATGTGCCGTTTTATCTCGGCGGGACATCGCTGTTGATCGTTGTTGTGGTTGTAATGGACTTCATGGCTCAAGTACAATCGCACCTCGTTTCTAACCAGTACGAATCCCTGATGAAAAAATCCAACCTGAAAGGCTATGGTGGCAGTGGTTTAATGCGCTAATAGGTCTTCAGGCTATAGGAGTTAGTGATGAAAGTTCGTGCATCGGTGAAAAAGCTTTGCCGCAACTGCAAGATCGTACGTCGCGAAGGTGTTGTTCGCGTGATCTGTAAAGCGGAACCACGTCATAAGCAGCGCCAAGGCTGATTGTGTTGTGTCATGAACCGGGCAGCTAGTGCGCTGTTCGGTTGATTAATAGTTATACAGCAATAGATCTTACTTTCGATCTTGGCTTCCTGAGAGTAAGTAGCTGTCAATTGGAGTTACACTGAATGGCCCGTATTGCAGGCGTTAACATTCCGGATAACAAACACACTGTTATCTCGCTGACTTATATCTTCGGAATAGGTCGGACAACTGCGCAGAAGATTTGCGCTGCTACTGGAGTCAATCCAGCAGCAAAAATTAAAGATCTCTCTGATGAGCAGATTGAGCAGTTGCGTGGCGAAGTTGCTTCTCTTCATACAGAAGGTGATTTGCGTCGCGAAATCAACATGAACATCAAGCGTCTGATGGATCTGGGTTGCTACCGTGGCTTACGTCACCGTCGTAGCTTGCCACTCCGTGGTCAGCGCACCAAAACCAACGCGCGTACCCGTAAAGGCCCACGCAAGCCGATCCGTAAGTAATCGCATTGGTTCTAGATAGGAATTTGATTAATGGCTAAAGCAGCTGCTCGTCCTCGTAAAAAAGTTAAAAAGACAGTGGTAGATGGCATCGCCCATATCCATGCATCTTTTAACAATACAATTATCACAATTACAGACCGTCAGGGTAATGCTCTGTCATGGGCTACTTCAGGTGGTTCTGGTTTCCGCGGTTCGCGTAAAAGTACTCCGTTTGCAGCGCAAGTTGCAGCCGAGCGTGCTGGTCAAGCGGCGCTGGAATTTGGTTTGAAAAATTTAGATGTCAACGTCAAGGGCCCAGGTCCTGGTCGTGAATCAGCAGTCCGCGCTTTGAATGGTTGCGGTTATAAAATCGCAAGCATCACCGACGTGACGCCCATCCCACATAACGGATGCCGCCCGCCGAAAAAGCGCCGCGTGTAAATTAGGAGACAGTGAAAAATGGCTCGTTACATTGGTCCCAAATGCAAACTGTCCCGTCGTGAAGGCACAGACCTCTTCTTGAAGAGTGGTTCACGCGCGATTGAATCTAAATGCAACATTGAATCAGCACCTGGCCAGCATGGTCAGCGTCGCGGACGTTTATCTGAGTACGGTACTCAGCTGCGTGAGAAGCAAAAAGTTCGTCGTATGTACGGCATTCTTGAGCGTCAATTCGCAAGCTACTACAAAGAAGCAGCGCGCCGTAAGGGTGCAACTGGTGAAAACCTGCTGCAACTTTTAGAGTCACGTTTGGATAACGTTGTATACCGTATGGGCTTTGGCTCTACACGTGCTGAGTCTCGTCAGTTGGTTTCGCATAAGTCGATTTCCATCAATGGTCAGACTGTTAACATCCCGTCATACCAGGTTCAACCAGGTGACGTGGTTGCTGTACGTGAAAAGTGCAAAAACCAATTACGTATTTCCCAGGCTCTCGAATTGTGTGTCCAACGTGGCCGCGTCGAGTGGGTTGATGTAGATGCAGAGAAGAAGTCAGGCGTTTATAAAAGCGTTCCTGAGCGTAGTGATCTGTCAGCCGACATCAACGAAAGCCTGATTGTCGAGCTCTACTCCAAGTAAGGGCTAGAAAATAGGTGTATCCATGCAGATTTCGGTAAATGAGTTCCTGACCCCTCGTCAAATTAATGTTGACATGGTCAGCCCGACCCGCGCCAGAATTACGCTTGAGCCTCTTGAGCGTGGTTTTGGACATACTTTGGGTAACGCGCTACGGCGTATACTGTTGTCTTCAATGCCTGGCTGTGCAGTTGTCGAAGTTGAAATCGACGGCGTATTGCACGAGTACAGTGCTATTGAAGGGGTTCAAGAAGATGTCATTGAGATTCTTCTTAACCTTAAAGGCCTTGCTGTGATTATGCACGGTCGTGACGAAGCCACGCTGACTCTCAGCAAAAAAGGGCCGGGCGTGGTGACTGCTGCCGATATTAAGCTGGATCATGATGTGGAAATCGTCAATGGCGACCACGTGATTGCTAATCTGGCTGATAAGGGCGCATTGAATATGAAGCTACGTATTGCACGTGGCCGTGGCTATGAATCAGCTGATTCGCGTTTTAGCGAAGAAGATGAAACTCGTAGTATCGGTCGTTTGCAAATCGATGCCTTATTCAGTCCTGTTCGTCGCGTAGCTTACGTGGTGGAAAACGCCCGTGTTGAACAGCGTACTAACTTGGACAAGCTGATCATTGACCTCGAAACCAATGGCACACTTGATCCTGAAGAAGCGATTCGTCGCAGTGCAACAATTCTGCAGCACCAGCTCGCAGCGTTCGTTGACCTTCAAGGTGAAGCGCAGCCAGTTGAAGAGAAACCGGAAGACGAGATTGATCCAATCTTGTTGCGTCCAGTTGATGATTTAGAGTTGACCGTGCGTTCGGCAAACTGCCTCAAAGCAGAAAGCATCTACTACATTGGTGATCTGATTCAGCGCACTGAAGTAGAGTTGTTGAAAACTCCGAACTTGGGTAAAAAATCCCTGACTGAAATCAAGGATGTTTTAGCCTCGCGTGGTCTGTCCCTCGGTATGCGCCTAGACAACTGGCCGCCGGCAAGTTTGAAGAAAGACGATAAGGCCACGGCCTGATCGCCATTATCACCGAACCGAAGAGTTTGGTAAGGAATTGAATCATGCGTCATCGTAAAAGTGGCCGTCACTTAAGCCGTACCAGCGCCCACCGCAAGGCTATGTTCCAGAACATGGCAGTGTCGCTGTTCGAGCATGAACTGATCAAAACTACATTGCCTAAAGCTAAAGAACTGCGCCGCGTTGCTGAGCCGTTAATTACTTTAGCCAAAGAAGATAGCGTTGCGAACCGTCGTTTAGCCTTTGACCGTACCCGCTCTAAATCAGCGGTTGGTAAATTGTTTAACGATTTAGGTAAGCGTTATGCAACTCGTCAAGGCGGATACCTACGCATTTTAAAATGCGGCTTCCGTGCTGGCGATAACGCGCCTATGGCTTATGTTGAACTGGTTGACCGTCCGGTTACTGGTGAAGTAGAAGCTGCAGAGTAAGCAATATTGCAGTTCAAAAAACCGAGCCTTGTGCTCGGTTTTTTTATGCCTATCTTTGCGGTATAGAGATTAACTATCGTCTGCTTTTGTCGAATCCATTAGGCTCTTGGCGTCTTTTTCGCTACTCTCATGTTGAGTCCATTGTTTGATAGACCAGCAGGAGAAACGCTATGACTGACAAGCCGAAACTCACATCTGTTTCTGGATGTCCGATTGCCAACAACCAAGATAGTTTAACCGCAGGTGCACGAGGCCCGATGCTGCTGCAGGATGTTTGGTTTTTGGAAAAACTCGCGCACTTTGATCGCGAAGTGATTCCAGAGCGCCGTATGCACGCTAAAGGATCTGGCGCTTTCGGTAGCTTCACCGTCACCCACGACATCACGCAGTTCACTAAAGCGACGATGTTTGCTGAAGTCGGCAAACAAACCGATATGTTTGTACGCTTCTCTACCGTCGCTGGCGAGCGCGGCGCTGCCGATGCTGAACGTGATATCCGTGGCTTTGCTATGCGGTTTTACACCGAGCAGGGTAACTGGGATTTGGTCGGTAACAATACGCCAGTATTCTTCTTCCGTGACCCGCTGAAGTTCCCTGACCTGAACCATGCGGTGAAACGTGATCCGCGCACCAACATGCGCAGTCCAACCAATAATTGGGATTTCTGGACCGGATTGCCTGAAGCTCTACACCAAGTCACTATTGTAATGAGTGACCGCGGTATTCCTGCCTCCTATCGCCATATGCATGGTTTTGGTTCGCACACCTTTAGCTTTATTAACGCGGCTAATGAGCGTTATTGGGTGAAATTCCACTTTAAAACTCAGCAGGGCATTAAAAATCTGACTGACCAAGAAGCTACTGATCTGGTTGGGAAAGACCGTGAAAGCTCGCAGCGTGACTTGTATGAAGCGATTGAGCGCAGTGATTTCCCGCGCTGGACCATGTATGTGCAAATCATGCCAGAAGCCGATGCAGCTAAAGTGCCTTATCACCCGTTTGATCTGACTAAAGTGTGGCCAAAAGGTGACTATCCACTGATTGAAGTGGGTTATTTTGAACTGAATAAAAATCCTGAGAATTATTTTGCCGATGTTGAGCAAGCGGCCTTTAACCCAGCGCACATTGTGCCAGGTATAGGTTTCTCGCCAGACCGCATGTTGCAAGGACGACTGTTCTCCTATGGTGACGCCCAGCGCTACCGTTTGGGTGTGAATCACTCGCAGATCCCAGTGAACACACCGCGTTGTCCGTATCACAGCTACCACCGCGATGGTGCGATGCGCGTGGATGGTAACCAAGGCAGTCGCTTACATTATGAGCCAAACAGTCAGGGCGAATGGCAAGAGCAGCCAGATTTCTCTGAGCCACCGTTGGCTTTAGAAGGCGCAGCAGATCGCTTTGATTATTGGGAAACTGAGCCAGACTATTTTACCCAACCAGGTAATTTATTCCGCCTGATGAGCCCAGCGCAGCAACAGGTACTGTTTGATAACACTGCGCGCAACATGAACGGTGTGCCAGATGAAATCAAGATGAAGCACATCTGCCACTGCATGCAGGCTGATCCTGCGTACGGTCAAGGGGTTGCGAAAGCACTGGGCATTGATCTGCCTAAGTAACTCGATCCATGACGCTCAGAGCAACACACAAGCCTCTTAATTGAGGCTTGTGTGTTTTATTGCTTAGAGTTTTTCCTTTAGGAAGCGTCCGGTATGCGAAAGACTATTTTCAGCCACCTGTTCTGGTGTGCCAGTGGCGATAATTTCCCCGCCACCTGATCCGCCTTCTGGTCCAAGGTCGATAATCCAGTCTGCGGTTTTAATCACATCCAAATTATGCTCAATGACCACCACGGTATTGCCGCGATCTCGCAGGCGATGTAAGACATCGAGTAATTGCTGAATGTCAGCAAAATGTAAACCTGTGGTTGGTTCATCGAGGATATACAAAGTTTGGCCAGTATCACGCTTGGACAGCTCGCGAGAGAGCTTCACCCTTTGCGCTTCACCTCCAGACAGCGTGGTAGCGCTTTGGCCGAGACGAATATAGGATAGGCCGACATCAATCAGCGTTTGCAGCTTACGTGCTAAGGCTGGGACGGGATCAAAGAATGCACGGGCTTCTTCAATGGTCATATCCAGTACTTCATGAATATTCTTGCCTTTATAGCGAATATCCAAGGTTTCACGGTTATAACGCTTGCTCTTACAGGTATCGCAAGCCACGTAGATATCAGCCAAGAAGTGCATCTCAACCTTAATCACGCCGTCACCTTGGCACGCTTCGCAACGACCACCTTTGACGTTAAAAGAGAAGCGTCCAGGGCTATAGCCGCGTGCGCGCGATTCCGCCACGCCCGAAAAAAGCTCGCGGATTGGGGTGAAAATCCCAGTGTAAGTGGCAGGGTTAGAGCGCGGTGTACGGCCGATCGGGCTTTGGTCAATATCCACCACCTTATCTAACAGCTCTACGCCTTCTATGGAGTCGTAGGCAGCTGCTTCCAGAGTGGTTGCGCCATTAAGCGCGGTAGCCATCAAGGGATACAAAGTGTTATTGATCAGGGTTGATTTACCTGAGCCGGAAACGCCGGTTACGCAGGTCAATAAACCCAGCGGAATATCTAAATCAACATTCTTGAGATTATTGCCGCGAGCGCCATGTAAGCGCAGCATCTTCTCTGGATTGACTGCGGTGCGCTGCTTTGGATAGGTGATTTGCACCTTACCTGACAGGTATTGCCCAGTGAGTGACGCAGGGTTTGCCATCACTTCAGCCGGTGTGCCTTGGGCAACGATCTCACCGCCATGCACGCCAGCTCCAGGCCCGATATCAACCACGTAGTCGGCCATGCGAATGGCATCTTCATCGTGTTCCACGACGATCACCGTATTGCCGATTTTGCGCAGATGATCCAGGGTGTTGAGCAGGCGTTCGTTATCACGCTGATGCAAGCCAATGGAGGGTTCATCAAGGATATACATCACGCCAACCAGGCCTGCACCAATTTGGCTGGCCAGGCGAATACGTTGGGCTTCACCGCCGGATAAGGTGTCGGCGCTGCGATTGAGAGTCAGATAATTTAAGCCAACGTTAACCAAAAACTGTAAGCGCGCGCTAATCTCTTTAAGTATTTTCTCGGCAATTTCACCGCGCTTACCGGGTAAGCTCAGTGTCGTGAAGTACTCAAAAGCTTCACCAATGGGCATTGCGGTAATGGTTGGCAGCGTATTTTCGCCAACCCAAACATGCCGTGCCTCGCGCCGCAAACGTGCGCCTTCACAGTCAGGGCAGGCTTGGGTACTTAAATATTTGGCCAGCTCTTCACGGACGGTATTGGATTCAGTTTCACGGTAGCGGCGCTCTAGGTTAGGCACTATGCCTTCAAACGGGTGGGCGCGTTTAACGATATCGCCGCGATCGTTGAGGTAGCGAAACTCGATCTCTGTTTTCCCTGTGCCGTGCAGAATGACTTGTTGTGTGGCTTTATCCAGTGACTGGAAGGGCACCTCAAGACTGAAATCATAATGCTGGGCCAGTGAGCTGAGCATTTGAAAGTAGTAGACGTTGCGTCGATCCCAGCCACGGATCGCACCTTCCGCCAAGGTCAGTTCACCATTGACCAAGCGTCGGGTATCAAAAAACTGTTTAACCCCTAACCCGTCACAGCTTGGGCAAGCACCGGCTGGGTTATTAAAGGAAAATAACTTGGGTTCCAGTTCACTGATCGCATGGCCGCAATGTGGACAAGCAAAGCGTGCAGAAAACACCATTTCTTCGCTGCCGTCATCGTCCATTGAGGCGACTAAAGCGATACCGTCGGTAAGACGCAGGGCTGTTTCAAAGGATTCAGCCAAACGTTGCGCGAGGTCGTCACGCACTTTGAAGCGGTCAATCACCACATCAATCGAATGCTTTTTCTGTTTATCCAGTTTTGGCACATCATCGATTTCATGCAGCATGCCGTTGACGCGAACGCGGACAAAGCCTTGTGCGCGCATTTCTTCAAAAACCGATAGATGCTCCCCCTTGCGCTCACGCACCACCGGAGCCAGCAGCATTAAGCGGGTCTCTGCTTCGCGTGCAAGGACCAAGTCGACCATTTGACTGATGGTTTGCGCTTCTAGAGGCACGTGATGATCAGGACAGTGCGGTATACCGGCGCGGGCATAGAGCAAACGCAAGTAGTCATAAATTTCGGTAATCGTACCGACGGTAGAGCGCGGGTTATGTGAGGTTGATTTTTGCTCAATAGAAATCGCCGGCGACAACCCTTCAATGGTGTCGACATCGGGTTTTTCCATCATTGATAAAAACTGCCGTGCATAAGCCGAGAGAGACTCTACGTAACGGCGTTGGCCTTCGGCATATAAGGTATCGAAGGCTAATGAAGACTTACCCGAACCGGACAGGCCGGTGATCACAATCAATTTATTGCGCGGTAAGTCGAGATCAATATTTTTTAAATTATGGGTGCGAGCCCCACGAACTACTATGGTATCCACTGCATTCCTCGCGTTGCGAGTGTAAACGGTTGAGTATACGGGTTAGAGGTATGCTGCGGCAAAGCGTTCTGCCTGTTAGAATCGCGGGTCTAGATAAAGGGGGTGTGATGAACGACCATAATAATGATGCGATGAACGCTCTAGAACGACGTGCGACCGCTGGCTTATCGCTGGTTTTTGCTTTTCGTATGTTGGGAATGTTTATGGTGCTACCGGTACTTGCCACCTATGGGCAAGAGTTATCTGGAGCGACGCCTTTTCTACTGGGGTTAGCCATTGGTGCTTACGGTTTAACCCAAGCATTTTTACAAATTCCGTTTGGCATGCTGTCTGATCGTTTTGGCCGTTTGCCGGTTATCTATATTGGTTTATTGATCTTTGCCGCCGGCAGCGTGGTGGCCGGTTTATCTGATTCGGTGTGGGGCGTAATTGCTGGACGGATCTTGCAAGGTGCCGGCGCTATTTCAGCAGCAGTGATGGCGCTGTTGTCGGATGTCACTCGTGAGCAACATCGCACTAAGGCAATGGCGGTGATTGGTATCAGTATTGGCATCTCCTTTTCCGTGGCGATGGTGGTGGGGCCGTTAGTCACTCGCGGTTTTGGCTTGTCTGGGTTGTTTTGGTTTACCGCAGCGATGGCGATACTGGGTATTTTTATTATTGCTTTGAGTGTCCCTAAGCCTGCTGTGCAGTTGCAGCATCGTGAATCAGGCGTGGCTCCTGCAGCCTTGTCAGCAACCCTGCGTAATGTGGCATTACTGCGTTTGGATTTCGGTATTTTTGTCCTGCATGCCTTATTAATGGCCAGCTTTATTGCTTTGCCTTTGACGTTGGTCGAGCAGGGCGGATTGCCCAAAGAGGAACATTGGTGGGTGTATCTGGTGGCCATGTTCGTCGGTTTTTTTGCCATGCTGCCGTTTATTATTTATGGTGAAAAAAAACGCAAAATGAAGCGAGTGTTCATCGGCGCTATTAGCGTGCTACTGCTCAGTGAATTATTCTTCTGGTGGTTCGGTCAAAACCTGACATTGTTAGTCATCGGCACTATTATCTTTTTTACTGCGTTTAATTTATTAGAAGCCAGTTTGCCATCCTTGATTAGTAAGGTGGCACCCGCCGGCGCTAAAGGCACGGCAATGGGCGTGTATTCGACCAGCCAATTTTTAGGCGCGGCATTGGGTGGTATTTTTGGTGGCTGGCTGTTTAGTTTGGGCGGTGCATCAATAGTTTTTGCAGGATGTGCAGCACTTGCAGCACTCTGGTTGTTTTTTGCTGCTAATATGCAAGAGCCGCCGTATGTCACCAGTCTGCGCTTGCCGGTATCCCCAGCAGCGCTACAAGCAACACAATGGTTGACTGCATTACGTTCACAAGCAGGTGTCATGGATGCTGTGTTGGTGGCAGAGGAAGCTGCTGTTTATGTAAAATTTGATACGCAAATAATAGATCGCGCGACTGTTGAGACGTATTTATAACTGATCGCAGTGTGCAGACCGTTTGGAGAAAGCTATGGCTCGTGGAATTAACAAAGTAATTTTAATTGGTAATGTGGGCGGCGACCCAGAAACCCGTTATTTGCCTAATGGCAATGCGGTGACTAATCTGACCTTAGCGACCAGTGATAGCTGGCGCGATAAGCAAACTGGACAAATGCAAGAGCGCACCGAATGGCACCGCGTGTCGTTTTTCGGAAAAATCGCGGAAATTGCTGGCCAGTATTTGCGCAAAGGTTCGAAAGTTTATATCGAAGGCCGTTTGCAAACCCGTGAGTGGGAAAAAGATGGTGTGAAACGCTATACCACGGAAATTGTTGTGGATATGGGCGGCACGATGCAAATGCTTGATGGCCGTGGTGATAATGAAGGTGGCAGTCGTCCTCCAGCAGCACCGCGTCAACCACAGTCTCAGCCGCAACAGCAGCAAGCGCCGCAAGCACAACAGCGTCCTGCACCAAGCACTCAGCATGATGCACAACCGGCACCGGACTACGATAGTTTTGATGATGACATCCCGTTCTGAGGATGGACCTAGAGAACAAATTATAAAAATATCTCTGAGGGGCTGATATGCAATTGCGCTTGGTTTTGCTGGGTGGTGGTAACGCGTTAGGACAGGCTTTGGTGCGCTTAGGTGCTGAAGACGATATATCTTTTCTGGCCCCTAAGCCGGAACAAGGTGCCTGGGATGCGGCCAGCTTAACCAGCCTGATTGATGATGTACGCCCCGATGCGGTGATTAATCTTGCCTATTACTATGATTGGTTTCAGGCCGGTGCTGTTGATCCGCTGCATTTTGTCCCGCAGGAGCGCGCAATCGAGCGTTTAGCGCAACTGTGCAAACATTACGACTGCATCTTGTTACAGCCGTCCAGTTATCGTGTGTTTGATGGCGCGCGAGCTACAGCGTATAACGAAACCAATGAATGCAAGCCGCTTAGTCCACGTGGGCAAGCGCTAATGCGCATGGAGCAAGGTGTGCGTTCCTTATGCTCTAAGCATGTATTGCTGCGTTTTGGTTGGCTGTTGGATGACAGTCCTGAAGGTATGCTGGGTCGAGTCTTGCGACGCGCTCAGGATCATGAGTTGATTGAAATGGCTGATGATCGACGCGGTAATCCAACGCCGGTTGAAGATGCGGCGCGAGTGATTCTGGCAATACTCAAACAACTCGATTGTGCTGCACCGCTGTGGGGTACATACCATTACGGTGGGCAGGAAGCGGCGAC
>Ga0209075_1001599_pt1 | contig 21198 bp, 13 predicted proteins | sample Stecom2011_FD_187523 | JGI IMG/M metagenome (GOLD analysis project Ga0209075, IMG submission 187523) | Agricultural soil microbial communities from Utah to study Nitrogen management - Steer compost 2011 (SPAdes) (version 2) | ecosystem: Environmental > Terrestrial > Soil > Agricultural land...
CACCCCGGATGCGCCTTCAATACGCCCAAGCGGTATCGAAAGCATGGACGAAAGGCCATTCAGTAGGTATCATGCCGCGCTTACGCACCCGTAGCTCAGCTGGATAGAGTACTGCCCTCCGAAGGCAATACTCATCGACTTGAACCCCGGTGCGGCTAAGTGTCAGAATGCAGCGTTTCTTCTATAACGCACCCGTAGCTCAGCTGGATAGAGTACCGCCCTCCGAAGGCGGGGGTCACAGGTTCGAATCCTGTCGGGTGCGCCATTTCCTTTTAAAATCAATAGCTTGCGACAAACCGCGACTTTTTTCATGCGTCCAAATCGCTGGCCACAGAAAATTAGTACTCATTTTCTCTTTTAACCAGAACACTCCCCGTGACACCTGCCCTCGGCTGAAAGAAATCAGCTGAAATTGCCCTGTGTCCATTCTGTGTCCATATTGTGGCCACGGCTTTTTCCGCACTTGATGGCTGCCCTTCTTTTTGAGTACTGCCCTTTGTGCACAGCTTAAAGCGCTTAACTACTTTTCAATGTATCTCGCAGCGTAATCAACCGGGTTAATGCTCGTCATGAGAGCAGGTACCTCATGGATCAAGTCAGCCATCTTCAGCCTGCTTAATCCATAGGCAACAGATAGCCTGTCGTAATCCTGCTCTTTTAGTCCCGGCGCAATCAAATTGGTTGGTTTTACCAATGGCCGCTGGACAGCACCAAACCAGGAAAATCCTGGGCTCTGCGCTATATCCTGCCGGATTTTTTGGTACAGCCAGAAGCGACTTCCACCACCACAGATGAACATAGGCATTTGTTTCATGTCGTCGTCTGACAGCAGATTTTCCTGCTTAACCTTGGCGTAGGTATTCGCTATGACCTGCTTCTTCACTTCCCTGTAAAGATCAGCATCGACGTCACCATTGTTAAAAGTAATTGCCAGGTCCGTGAAGTAATCATTAATGCTTTCCGGTATCGAATCCAGCGAGTCAGATACCTTTGCAATAGACTCGATTTCCTGATGCAGGCTCTTATGCCCGGGCAGCTCGTCTTTGCAAATTTTTAACATGCGATCCATGCGTTTTTTGTGCAGATTCATTACACCATTGGGTTGCACGGTGGTATTAAAAACCACCAACCTGCTTTTTTGCGTATCTCGGGGTTGCTCAATACGAAAGACCGAAGCATCAAGAGTCCCTGCCCCCACATCCACCATCAGGTAGATATTTTTCCCGTAGGGGTCATAAGCATTCGAGCTCATAAAACCATAGATCTGAGCCGCCACTTCTGGCAATGGCAATACTTCCACATCTTCATGTGGATCAGGCTCGTCCTGTCCATCGATGAGCGCTTTAGCACGACTGAGTGCGCGCATGACGCGTTCAGGTGTTATTTTTTCTTCGCTTGCCGCGATCCATGCTGCGGTAACCAGCTTTCTGAATAATGCACACGTATCCCGGTCGGCGTTATTGGCCACAGGAAGCCCGATTGCCAAATCCCAGAGAATAGGTCCCGGATAGTCTTTAGCATGAGCGGTCAGAAACCAGGCTCGAACCTGCCTGATAGCCAATGCGAGAAAGCCCACCACAGGGAGCTGCTTTTCTACGGATGCCTGCTTTGCAAGCACGGCAAGTTTGAGATCCTGGAACTGAGTAGTGCCACTCGTCAAACTGTAACCCGACTCACCCAACCATACGCAACATGGCAACAAATAACTCTGAACACCCTGCGTCTGCCTGAAGGGCACGGCATAGCAGCTCTCTGCAACGTTATCGTGAATTACCGCCTTGACCGTCGAACTACCGAAATCCAGACCTAAGCGCAGAGCCTTCTCATGGCCACTATCCGATAGCTGGGATGACCGGCCGTCACATGCAAACTTGAGCAATTGGCAGTCTTTCCCCACGCTAGCCGAAGGCCACACCACTCGCGGACGTGGACCCGCTTTCAGCGTGTAGGAAACTTTTTCCTGCTCAGGTTCTGCTGGCACATAAGCCAACTCTGGCTGTTGAATCCGAGTAGATGCAATTTGCCCACGAGTCCGTTTGCGAGGCTTTTCTTTGCTGCGAGTGACCAAAACGCCATTGGCGAGGTACTCGCGTTTAACCTCTCCCTCGTCTTCTTTGGGCGGGTCTGCCAGGACTATTTTTGGTTTTTCCTTGCGAGGAAAAGCAACGGGGCCAACAGGGCGGACCTTTAATACCTTTTTTGTAGACTTTTTACGCCTTGATGCCTTCTTCGTACCAGGCGTACCTGCCTTATGGTGGCTTACCTTGGCTGCCTTTTTTTCTGGTTGCTTCGGTAGCTCTACCCCGGCTTTCTCAAAAGCATCTTCAATCAACCCACGCAGCTTCATAAAGCTCCCTGTCAGTCGACGTTAACCACTCCAGCCACCACATAATTATTTTGAGCTTCCAGCTTTTTCTTCAAATCAAGCTCGGCAACTCGCTGATCTGTCCGCTCATAAATCTTATTGATTCGGCCTCTGGTAGGCTTGATCATTCGATCCTTACCTTCACTATGCAGACGCAAGATCTGCTCTTCAAGCCGGCTCACTTCCTGCTCACAGCGCTTTTTCACCAACTGGATCATCAGATTGATACGATCGGCATTTTCGTCGCGCATGGCTCTGCGGGCATCACGAAACTGCTTGGCTATTTGCTGACTGCAATCATCGTAAGCATCCTGCACCTGCTCGTAATTCAAGGCATTATTGGCAGCGAGCCAGTTATCGCCCTGCAATGCAGCATTATTCACCAACAGCTCGGCTTCTTCAGCGTCAAGAAAACGCTGTGTTGCTAATGATTGCGCGCTGAATACCAAACGCTCTTGCACCTGGGCCCCGGAGAACGACCAGCGATAAACGGTGAATACATAACACCCTTTGGCCAAGCCTCCGCTCTCCATGGCAGACAATCGAATTGCGCTGATCGGATGCCTTTTTACTGCGTTTTCCGGCTGCGCTAGTTGATAGCTGACAAAGCGCACCAACGGGTGGTCTTGCGTAATCCGTTCCAGGGTCGGTGAAGGTGCTCGATAACAGTTATCGAACTCAATGGCAGGGGGGCTAGCGCTCAGCATGCGGCTTTTACCCTGCAGCCCGTTCGCCTGGATGAAAAGATCAAGTTCTACCCTCAGGCGGGCTGATATCTCAAACGTATACAGCCGATCAGAGCAATCCTGAGCAATAAACCGAGTACCTGGGTAGTTGGCTACCAAAAAATCCGTAACATAAGCGTAGAGGTCCTCAGAGCGCACAAAACGCCCGAGCTCTTGGGCTGCTCGGACTTTATTGATAATGAATTCGCCGTGCGCTAGCAGGTTTGGGGCTTCTTCTTCCAGCTGCTCCTGACGGCGCTCCGTCTCGACGATAGCCATGAGCGTCTGATCAATCCGCTGTACTTCCTCTTCTTCGGTCAAGTTATGGCTGAGCAGGTCCTTGGTCATTTTTTTGATCGGGTTACCCATCACCATTTCCATGCTACCCAAGGCCTGTTTGAAAATACCTAAGCGGTCCAGCAAGCGATCATAAATCCGTTCATCGATGGTCCCTCTATGCATCATGTTCCAGATTAAAATTCTGTCTGCTTGCTGGCCAAGGCGGTCAATACGGCCGATACGCTGCTCAATACGCATTGGATTCCAGGGCAAGTCGTAATTGATAAGCAAGGATGAAAACTGCAAATCAATCCCTTCAGAGCCCACTTCTGAAGACAGCAGAATCTGAGGACCAGTCTCAGACTCAAAGGATTTCAAGATATCTTGCTTGTTGCTACCACCCTGCATGACAACGCAGGTAAAGCCGTCTTCAACTAGCCGCTCTGCAAGGTACTGCAAGGTATGTCGGAAAAATGAAAACAAGACCACCTTTTTGTCTGGGTACTCATTGAAGTACTTGCGCAATTGCTGTTTGAGCAGACGATACTTGCTGTCGTTCAAGCGTAACTGCTCGAAGTCGCCAACCTGCTGAGCGATCTGTACCAACTGGGATACCAGAGTACCGAGAGCGGGCGGAGGATTTGCCGCAGCCTCCTCGTCCTCTAGCAGCTCTGACAAGCCTTCATCAGGCTCAAGGTCTTTTTGTTGCGCCAAGCGCTGCTGCCAGGCACGACACGCCGCGGGCATGCAGCTCGACATTTGCCGCTGCGGTGTTGTGAGAATAAATCCCGTCAGCAATCCATTATCTTCACAGTACTCACGGACACGTTGGGTGACTTGATGATAGAACTCACTCTCGATGTCAGACAGCTTGGCACGCAAATCCAAGGGAACCCGGAGCACCCGATTCTCCTGTACCTCACGCTTGAGAGTACGTGTCACCAATTTGCTCAGCGGGTGCAGCCTGTCAAGGCGATCGGCTATTTCAGCCCGAGTGCGTCTGTCTTGCAGTTCCTGGTCACTAGGTAATTCATCGGCCAAGGAAGAAAGTTGCACGCTGTCTTCCAGGTACTGATTGGCCATTGCCTGTGCTATCGCGTCTGCAAAGGTTTTCTGGTCAATCCGCCCCGAAATGACGTCATCACGCAGCTTCACAATGGGGCTGGTAACCTGCATGCTCGAACGGAAAAGGTACTCATTCGGGAAAGCTGATTCATCAAGCAGATTAAGCAGGTTGAAGAGATCGCTATCAGATAACTGGATGGGTGTTGCTGAAAGCAAAACCACGTGCTCTGCCTGCGGCCTCAACAACCTGGCCAGGCGATTAGTCTGGGTACCCGCGTTGCGCAAGTAATGCGCCTCATCAACGATCAGCAAGTTAATCAGCGGCTCCCCACCCGGATCAATCTCATCCAGCAAGCGTGCCAGTCTGGCCGCACCCTGCTTGTTGGTGAGCTCTTCATAGTCCTTGGGCGGTCGCAAGCCTTGCATGCTCGCAATCAAGGCAAAATCTTGTCGCGGCTGATTACGCACCTGCTCAAGCCTGTCTGTAAGTTCGCCTGCATCCACCAGCTCGGCACGAATACCAAAACGATTAAGCAACTCCTCGCGCCATTTCGTACGCAAAACCGCCGGGCAGACCACCAATAAGCGGCGTGCATCAGTCCGAGCACGCAATTCGGTCCAGATCAGGCCCGCTTCAATGGTTTTACCCAGGCCCACTTCATCGGCAATAAGAATGCCGTTACTAGGTGAGTCAAGAAACTGCAGAACCGGCTTGAATTGATGCGGGTAGTACTGCGTATTGGTGGTGTTCAGGCTGTAAATGAGGTTTGCCAGTCTGCCACTCAGACGGTGGTGGGTAATGGTTGCGCGCAGATTGCTTGCCAACGCATAGCTGCCCTCACGAATACAGGTGTACGGTGAATTACTGACCTCTGTCAGGGCCTCTATCGCACTCGGCGGGAAGTGATCGGCAGTCCCGTCATCAAAACGGACCTGAAGGCGCAATCTGCGACCACTACCCTCTGGCTCATTGCCGAGGGTGCCCGTTCGCGTTGGATTATCCCTAAGCCTGACCCTCATGCCAGGTTCGAGGTCTGTCATACCTTGTTCCTTAGATACGTAATGCCACTGGCTTCAACAACATCAAGCTAACGAGCTCACCACATCCATCAACTTGGCATAGTCAGTCACCACATCGTATTTCACCTTATCATCGGTCACCTGCTGGCTGATCTCGTCGAAGAACTTGCGGGCGCAGTCGATCTTTTTCTGTTCGATCTCGCGCAGCTTCATGGATGACATAGTGCCTTTGGTTTCAGCAACGAAGTAGATGTGCTTCACACTGCCGGCACGGAAAGAGATGGCCCAGTCGGGGTTGTAGTCGCCCACCGGCGTTGGGATCAGGAAGCCCCTTGGCAGCTTGGCGTAAACCACTACCTCACTGCTGGTATCGAGTTCGGTGACAAAGCGACGCTCGATCTCAGAATCGGTGATGGCGTAGTCGTAGATGTGGTTTTTGAGCTTTTGCGTGGCTCGGGAGAAGTCTTGTCCGGTTTGGTTGGCGGTGAAGATATCCACATCGTAACGCTCGTCCACTTCATCGTAGGCCAAACGCTCGATTACCATCGCGGCCTTCTGTTCGGTGATCAAGCGGGAGGCCTCGGCGATGAAGTGTTCAGGGTTTTGCCGGAACTGCTGGAATACAGCGGGTTGTATACCTTGCAGTATCCTGGCTGCTGTCTGGCGGGTCAGCTGGGCGTTTTCGGCTACCTTGCCGAGCAGGTCATAGCGGACCCGTGAATGGATTGAATCGCCGTATTCCGTGGCGGTTTCCTCGACCTTGAAGCCATCGCCCTTCTTTAGCTGCTCATCAGTCAAGCCATCCTGCTGGATGCCCTTTTGCACGGTGTATTGCAGCGGGGTGACGCGCAGGCTCTTGTCCAGGGCTGCGATGCACTTGCGGACCAGCTCATCCGAGTCAAATTCGACACGGTACACCGCTTTGCGATTGATCCTTTGCCATAGCGCCTGAAACTCTTTCTTGTCAAAATTGGCGTTGAGGGGATTGGTTTTCGGCTTGCGACCATCTTCGATTTGAGGCAGCTGGGCGTCGCTGAACACGCTGTCGATCAGCGCGAAGACCTGATCCTCGTAGGGCTTCAGCTCTTCCGGCAAATCAGCCAAAGTGCCTTGCTCTTTTGCCTCGTGGTATGTCGACGCTATTTGGTCGGTTTCATCGGTGTAGTCATTCTTCACCAGGTAGCGGTATATCTGCTTGGCCATGGCGGCGGTCACGCTCACCGGACCTTGATCGGTCGTCAGCCGCTTTCCGGTGAAGAAGGCTTCGGTTGCCTGGCGCGGCCGCGCGCTCAAGGTTTCACTTATCTCCTGTTGCAGACCAGCGACAAAATTCTTGTAGCTCTCACTGGCAATCACCGTCAGCACGTTGATGGTGTGAACCACGGCGGGGTTATCCATACGGTCGCCGTGCTGATCCACCGCTAGACGCAACCCGCGCCCTACCTCCTGGCGCCGTGAGATGGTGTTATCACTGTGTTTGAGCATGCACATGACAAAGACGTTGGGATTATCCCAGCCTTCGCGCAGGGCCGAGTGGGAGAAGATAAATCGCGTCGGCTCCTGGAAGGACAACAAGCGTTCCTTATCCTTCAAAATCAGGTCGTAGGCATCCACATCGTCAGAGTCAACTGAGCGTGCGCCAACAGCCGGATCTTTCAGGCGGTTGGTCTTCTTGTCGATGGAGAAGTAGCCGTTGTGCGTGCTCGCCGCGTCGATACCGTCGAGATACTGCCGGTAGGCTTCATTATCGATGGCCAGCTCAGATAAATATTCGTTCTTTAGCAGCTTATATTCTTCTTCGAAGATACGGGCGTAATCGCCCTTCTCATCCGGCTGGTCATAGTCGCGGTACTTGGCCACCTCGTCGATAAAAAACAGCGACAGCACCTTGATGCCCTGAGAAAACAACTGCTTTTCTCTGTCCAGGTGAGCCTTGATGGTTTCGCGGATCTGAATACGCCGGATGTCACTCTCAGACACATCGCCGTTGGCTTCACCGGCCTTCAATACCAACCCATTGGTAAACTCCACGGTGTCGGTGGTGGCGTCGATCTGGCTGATGGTGAAGCCGTCACGGTATTGGTCCAGCTCTCCGGACTCGGCAAACAGATCATCGCGGAACTGCAGGCGGCGGAGCTGACGCTTGATCTCACCGGACTTCAGCTTCACTTCCAGTTCGATACGGGCAACGGGAGCCTGCCTGGATATGTCGATACCTTCCAGATACAGGTAGGCATTGGTGCCAGCCAACCCCCGCGTCTGAATACCACGCACGGCGATCTTTTTGACCAGTTTCTGGTTGTAGGCATCCAGCGCATCCAGGCGGTGAATACGGTTGTGCTGGGTTCGGTGTGTGGCCGAATAACGCAGGATCATCAGCGGCTTGAACTGCGGCAAAGCTTCCATGGTGGCTTTGCCTTCCATCTTCTGCGGTTCATCCAGAATCAGGATGGGCCGGTTGGCGGCGATCACATCGATCGGCTTGCGCGACTGAAAATCGTCCAGCTCATCGTAGATACGTCGGTTGTCTGCGCCTCGGGCGTTGAAAGCCTGGATATTCATCACCATCACATTGATGCCGGCATCCGACGAGAAGCTCTCCAGCTCATGCAGTCGCTTGGAGTTGTAGATGAAGAATCGCGCCTTCTTGCCATAGGTCTCGGTGAAGTGATCAGCGGTGATCTGTAGTGACTTGTATACCCCTTCACGGATGGCAATGGATGGAACCATGATGATGAACTTGCTCCAGCCATAGCGCTTGTTCATCTCGAATATGGTTTTGATGTAGCAGTAGGTCTTACCGGTGCCGGTCTCCATCTCTACGTCGAGGTGGATGCGCGTAGCCGCCAGAGCATCCTTTTTGTAAGCCGCCTTGACGGGCACCCGATTGCCCTTGTTGTCGAAGGTGGTGAACTCGGTCAGCGAGGTTACCACCGGCAGGTTCTGGCGGCGCTGTACTGCCTGGACGTTTTCCAATACCTGGGCTTCGCTGAGCACCAGATCAGCGTTTCTGAAGCCATCTTCGTCGAAGGCGCTGGCTTGGGAGTGCTGACCCGGATCGATCCGGTAGGTCAGACCATCGAGCAGGGGCTGACCGGCAAAGCAGTCGACCACGGACTCGACGGCATGGGTCTGGTAGGCCTGGGTTTTAAACTTCAGCTTCATGACAGTCTCTTTCTGCATGCTTTCTGCAAGGCTTTCTGCACGCAGTTGTGCAGAAAGGACCTGGGTGCGATCAACGCCGCGGATCTTTTTTGCGCTTGCTTTGGGATGATTCCAATTGCTTCAGCTTCATTTCGGCCTCGACGAAGTGCTTTTCCACCTCTGAGGGCTGCTGCAGCCTTTGCTCGCGGAATTTCTCGAACTCCTGATGGGCCTTGTTCAGCGCCTGCTGGTTACTGATCAGGCCGCCGTGGGTCAGGAGCTCACGCCCAGTCATGGTCAGAAATTGATCAAGGCGCTGCTGCCAGTCAGCCATTGTCATGGGCTGGCGGTTGAGCGCTTGTATTTCAGCGAGCTCCAGGTAGGCATTAACAATTCTGTTCAGGATATTGAGTTCTTCTTCCGTCAGGTAGTTTTTGGCGACTTCAACATCTCGCTTCAGCAGGTTCTTGCCCGGAAAGTTGGTGATACCCATATTGGGTGCGCTGGCATCTGCGCGCTGGAAGATCAGCTCGGCCGCCGTATGCCCGTGAGCGGCCCAGTGCATCTTGTTCTGCACCTGCTTAAAGAAAAGCTGGGTTTGTTCCGCCTTGGGGTCATAATCCGTGCTGGTGGCGTAGATATCCAACACCTTGCGCCAGAATACCTTTTCAGAGCTGCGGATATCGCGGATACGCGCCAGCAGCTCTTCAAAATAGCGGTCGTTCTGCGGCTCCTTAAGGCGCTCATCATCCATGACAAAGCCTTTGATGATGTATTCCTTGAGGCGCTCGGTAGCCCAGATCCGGAAGCGGGTAGCGATGGCGCTTTTGACCCGATAGCCCACCGCAATGATCATGTCCAGATTGTAGAAATCCCGCTGACGGCCGACCTCGCGGCTACCCTCGAGCTGAACTGACAAGAATTTCTTGTGAGTTGCCTCCCGCTCCAGCTCACCCTCCGCGTAGATGTTATGAATGTGGCCGCTGATGTTCTGCTGGGTGGTCTGGAACAGCTCAGCCAACTGGTTTTGGGTCAGCCACAGGGTTTCATCCTGCAAGCGGACCTCAAGCCGCAACCGGCCTTCGGCCGCCTCATACAGCAGGACATCCCCTGTGCTACCGGGCTGATCAGCACCTTGGCTCATAGCGCACGGACCTCGGTGCTGGGCGACAGCTGACGGAATATCTGCTCGACGTTGATCTTCACCGCATCAGAGACAAAGCCATTGTCGCGGAATACCACGCGCAGTGGTTCATGTTTGGCCAGTTCCTTGACCAGCTCTTCGGTTATCCCAGTGTCGAAGCAGGCGACCAGGGCATTGTCATCGACGAAGAACACCGTCTTGCCATGCAAGGATTCGCGGCGAATCGGCAGGGTCAGATCCACACCCCAGTCCACCAGCACCTGGAACAATAGATCTTCCGGCGTGCGGTCGGGTTTGACGTTGTCCACAGCATCTAACAAGTCACCCTGGGACAGCTGATCGGGGCGGTAGTAGATGTCCTTCATATTTGAGGTGTCTAACCGAAGAACACGAAATCCGGGGGATTTGCCTCCATCCTTTTGTAGTTCACTAATTACATTCACTAAGCGCACACGACCCATGTCAAAGATGGTTTTCATCCCAGGTTCAGGGGTACGCAGCGGCTCCGCTATCTGCACGCTAATAAATCGTCTGTTTCCGCTATCAATACGGTTTTGTTCAAGCACTGCATGTGCAGTTGGGGCGCTGCCACTGAAAAAATCCATGATTATTGCGTGCTCATCAGGCTTGGTTGCCAGCTGCACGATTCTTTGGAGCAACGCCACAGGCTTAACCGAATTGAGTACGTTTTCAGTATTTTCAAAAGGCACATATTTGAGCAGGGTTTTCTTGGCATCCTGAGTGTGGCCGACATCTGCATAGAACCATAGAGTCTGAGGCGTGCGGCCGGATGAAACTTCTGATAGGAATTTTTTTACCGCCGGTGAGTTGTTGCCTTCCTTTCCCCACCATATACGGTTATCAGCATCTAGCTCCGAAAACTTTTCCTTGCTAATGCGCCAGTATGTTCCTGTGGGTGGTCCGTCTATTTTTCGACCAGATGGCGAGACAATGGGGTAGATTCCAGCGTCGTAAGGGTTACGAGCAGTCATGTTCTCAGCTTTCCAAGGCCCCCTTGGATCATTGTCAGGGTTTTTATATCTGGCCTCCATTTCTTCAGTTCTTGGAAGCGCATTGGGGGTCCAGTTCTCTTTATTCTTTGCAAAAACCAGAATAAAGTCATGGTCCTCAGAAAACCATTTGGCAGAGTTTTTAGGTGCATATACTTTCTGCCAGATAATCGTAGCAATGAAATTTGATTCCCCAAAAACTTCATTGCCCAGCTTGCGCAGGTTATCGACCTCATTATCATCAATTGAGATAAAAACGACACCGTCGTCGGCCAACAGGTTTTTGGCCAGTCGCAACCTCGGGTAAAGCATGGAAAGCCAGTCTGAGTGGAAGCGGCCATTCGCTTCTGTATTAGCTAATAAGCGACTGCCCTCTGAACTCCGCTGCCCAGAAGCATCAAAGTATTCTTCAGTTGTTTTTGAGTAATCATCGTCATAGATGAAATCTCTGCCGGTATTATAGGGTGGGTCAATGTAAATCAGTTTTACCTGTCCGAGGAAAGATTCTTGGAGCGCCTTCAGTACTTCAAGGTTATCGCCTTCAATCAGTAGGTTATCTGCGTTATCAAAGTCAATGCTCTCATCCCATACAGGACGCAGGGTCTTCAAACAAGGCTTATTGGCTGAAACCAATGCCTCCCGCTTCCCTGGCCAATCCAACCGATACCGCTCCTGCGGCCCCTCCACAATCGAATCACTCAGCTCCTGGCGTAACTGATCAAAATCAACGGCAAGGCGCAATTCCCCTGTTGCCTCATCCCGTGTCTCGGTCACGCAGCCGGGGAACAGTTCACGAATTTTGGCAATATTGTCCTGACTCAGATCAGGACTGTGCATTTTCATTTTTTCCATATTTACTCACCTTACGGATGCTCATACGTTCGTTCCCAAGCATCCTGATTATCTTTATAACTGGCTAAACTCCGAGAGTGCCCAATTAGAACGGTATGTCATCGTCGAAATAGTCTGTCTCGTCATTAAGTTCACTATCGGCCAGTTCTATTGGATCTGTTTGATGTCGCTGGACTTGCTGCCAGTCTGCCGCGATAGCCGGCCAGTCAACGGTACGCTCTATTGGATTGCCTTCAGAATCCTTGTCCAACCCTTCTCCGGACCATACTGACCAGAAATCGGGATCATCCGACTTTGGCCGGTGATCGGAGTGCAAGCTATTCATCTTGACGAGAATGGGCAGCTCTGACGCCCATCCCAGCAAGATGGCATGCTGGGACGGCAGTGATGGTAGGTCCCTTAACAGGCCACGCAGATTGTCAGGGACCAATTTATGCACCAGCTCTTGGTCACGATCATTGCTGATGCGGTGCAGAAGATAGGTATTGCACTGAGATAGAACTGTTGGCGAAAGTTCGCTGGGACGCTGTGATGACAGCACCAGCCCCAAGCCAAATTTTCGTCCTTCCCGCGCAATCTTTTCGAAGACCTGGCAGCACATTGCGGCCGAACTCTGGTTCTCTGCGTCGTCAGAGTAACGGCGGATAAAGGTGTGAGCCTCTTCCATGACTAGTGCTGTGGGTAGTATCTTGCCGTGATGAAGTCTACGATAACGCTGCAGTGCTTCCAACGTTATGCGGGCAATCACGGCAGTAATGATATGTACTACCTCAGCTGGAACCAGCGACAGGTCGATAACCGTGACCGAACCATCGGTGGCTTGGTCTCCACCAATGTGATTATTCAGCCACTCGCCAAGGGTGACGCCCTCCTGATTGGATATGATCGAGCTCATTCGTGTGTCAGACAAGAGGGTGCGTATACGCGACACAAGAAAATCAACAAACTGGCTCACATTTTCTTGTTCTGCCAGAATTTCAAGATGATCCGGTAGTTCTGAACCAACAAATGCTATAGGTACATCCTCATCGGGGCCTTCTTGATAAACAATGCCGCCTAGTGTGCCTAAAGATGCTTCAAGGGCTGCGATAATTGCCTGGACTTGGGGTTCATTGAATGCGCGATAATATTCAATGGTTTTTCCCGCTTTCTGGAAGCTATCGTACGCCGAAGAAAGAGCACTCTCTATAGCTGCCAGAACGTCATTCAGTTTGTTTTGATTGTGTTCGCTAATTTTATCTTTTATGTCTGTAACTATAGCTCGCAGACGATAACCAAATTTTGTTGACTCTGTCTGTATCTCGCCAGAGAAAATGCCAGCCCTTATTGAAATTAATCGAGATGATAGATAACGGCGTAAAGCAAGCTTCTTATCCTCGGGCGAGTTAGTTGAAATTGTTCTCCCGGCTTTAATATCACGCAACGCTTTTCTTAGTAATGGGCGCTGTGTTTTTGCGCTGGCTTGGGTGAAAGCACTCCATTCACTGCTGTTCCAAAACCAAAGGGGTACCTGCAACTGCTCAACTTGGTCCCCGGGCTCCACAGCGAAAACGCGAACATTTCCCATATCCTTGAAGGTGCTGGCATATTCGCCGTTGGGGTCAAGTACGATAAAGCGAGCATTAGGGTTGCTTCCACGTTTCTTCTTTGCAGCCTCCAGAGACCAGCGGATCAAACCTGCGACAGAGCAAGACTTCCCACTCCCGGTATTGCCCAGCACCGCCAGATGGCGTCCAAACAGGCGATCTGGATCAACGCTGACTGTGGCATTGGCAGCCAATGGGCTTGTCCCAATCTTGATATGGCGGTTGTCGCCTGACTCTACGATGGACTTGAGCTGTACTTCAGTTGGCAGTAATACGGGGTCACCGACCGTAGGGTACGACTCCACGCCACGCTTGAAGCTGAATTGTTCGACATTCTCCTTTGTACCTTCATAAACAAGGCTACCCAAAGGGTTCAGGCTCATTTTGCGCAAAGGGTATGGCAGGTCTACCAATCCGAAGTCCTGCATCCCCTTGCGCTTGGGGTACTGCGAGCGCTCGATGGTAATCCATTCGACTTGAGCCACCAGGTGGCCTTGATCACTGGGAATGAGTACATAGCCGTTGATACGCGGAAAAGGCCTTGGCGTTCCTGTATTCAGGGCAACGCCGTCAGGCGTTTCAATATCCAGCAACACCTTGATTTCGTCAGGGGAGACAAAGTCCACGATGCCGACACGAAGCGAGTCGGCATATGCCAAGGGGGATAGGCTCACGAATTATCCTCCCTGCTTTCAGCCTCTGCGTTCGTTTTCTTTTCTGAGTGGTCGGTGCCATAACGCTGCTTGAGTAGTTCGGCCATGCGGAAGGTAGTCCGGTCGATGGCAGCTTTGGGCAGAAAGTGCTCAGTTAAGATCTGCAAGTCTGCCAATTGTGGACCTACCAGTATGCTCACCTGGGACTTTCTTTCATTAGCGAGCGCCTGGATGCGACCGAGATTGTCATCCATTGAAATCACTACCAGGTGCGTGGATGGTATGGTCAGCATATCCCGGATCACCCGATTTATATGCTCGTCACCAAAGCTATATCCATAGGTCACTAGAGTGCTATTGGGGCGGCAAATTGCAGCGGCCAAATCACGAAAGAGCTCAACGTATGGATATTCCGCGGTTTCCCTATCCTTTGCGGCGTTCGGGTAGATCATCAATTGATTTGACGACATCTGCCCCATGCCTGGGGCCGCCAAGAAGGCATCTACATTGTCTGCGCCAAACGGCAGCCCAATGCGGCGTATATCGCGCTCCGTTTGCACCCAATCCACTGAGCCATGTAACTTTGTAAAGCGCGACACGCCTTCGAGATAGCGCGGTTCACCGCGAATCCCTGGTGGGTTGTAGTGCATATCCAGGTCCAGTCGAGAGGAGCGAAAGATCGGCATCAGGTTGCCAACAAATCTATCCAAAAGGTGCAGTCCGGCAAGCTCTGCGCCCGCCTCTATCAACCGGTCGTAGTTAGTTGTAAATATATTCAGTCGATCGCGTGTGCCTGTTCGACTTGAAAAGCTCATAAGAAAGGTGATCAGTGCATTAAACGCGCGTTCTCGCTCATCTTCCTTTGCTTCTGCAATTCTTTTTTCACTTTGAAGAACGGCAGTGGCGAGGCTTGCTAAGGCTTCTGAAATGTCCTTCCGGAGCAACGCTGCTTTATCCTGCTGCTGCACTATCTCTAGACCGCGTAATAGCTCATTGGCAACTCGTATCTGATCCTCAATGTTGCTGCTATCTCTGCCAGAGGCCTTGGCTGACTCATTAGCTGCAGCGATGATTCTATCTTTGTAGCTGCCCTCGCTAACGTTACCTGCCATTCCTGCGGCCAGCTTCCCGGTGGCGATCATATGAACCGCGTGGGTCAGTCCTGATCCGGCGAGAAGGGAGAGGTGCTCTGATTGGAAGAGCGCCGTTAGCCACGGCTCAATGTGTTTCCTGAGTGCCTTGTAATCCAGCTGACCACCATCCAGCCATGATGCACCTGTTTCGGCCCTCAGTTCGAATGCGTCGGCGTCTGTCTTGGAGAAATACAAAGGGGCGCTATCATCTCGCACCTTCAGGATGTTGTATTTCTTGGCTGGCTTCGCTGCTTGCGTTAAGTCGTTAGACACCGTCATGCTGCCCCCCCATTCACTCTGATCGACTCAGCTCTGTATATTCGGTTTTCAGCCTGCGCAATGTAGCGTTCAGTTCAACTTTTCGATTGAACTGTTTCTCACGCTTCAATTGCGAAGTGATTCTGTCTATTTCGCGCTGCTTAGCCTGTACTTGCTCGGTGCGCTCCAGCAGCTCTGCCAGCGGCTCCTGGGGGCGAGGAATCAGGGGGCTAAGGTGATACATCAGCTTTTCATAAAGCACGCCAAGATTCAGTGCCACCGGAAGCGGCTGACGCGGAGAACTCTCCGGCTGCCAATCTGTTTCGAAGTAGCTCCCTACCACCAAGGGGCTACTGCCCGCATCACTTTTGGGTTTCTGCGCGGGCCGCTTATAAGCTGCAACCAGTTTTATACGTCCACCCTGTACCAGCTCAAAAATCAGCGGAAAAGGAATAGCGCGGTCGATGGCTTTGAGCACCTCATGGTCCAGACTGGCACCCTTGAGGCCGAGACGAAGCACGTGGATCTCTGTCACCGCAGGCGTAGCTGGCAGATTGACCGTTTCCGGGGCCAGTTTGTAGGCCCAGTTGATCTGCTCTACCTGCAGGACAAAGCGTTCCTTGAGGGCGGCACTGACGGCAGCATGCTCGTATATCTTGCTCTTGGGCACCACCCGGCCAAAGGCCGCCTGTTTCGGCCAGGCAAACAGCGTCATTCGGCATTGCCCTCAATGACCAGAAACGCGATCAGCTCAAAATCATCCAGTCCCTGTATCGTGGCGGTCAGGGCAGTGGTGCGACCGCCACCAAACAGACTGTCGATGTCCTTTTCTTCCTTCACCTCGATCATGCTGCGAATGGCCTGGCTGAGCAGGTCGGAGTAGGGCTGCATATTGCGCCCGTCCTGGGTCCGCTCATTGAAGAGCTGGCACAGGGCGCGGATGGGTTCATCCTTGCCCTTGCAACTACTGCGGATCAGGTCGAGTAGACGTTTGACCTCGGTATGGTCGGCAATCACTTCACCGTCGTTCCCGATATACACCAGGTAATAGGGGTGCAGACGGTTCTGCTGGTTGACGTTGACGCTGTCGTGGATGTTTTTCAGGGCGAAAATAACGCCAGGCAGTAGGCCGACGTCTGGTTGCGCTGGAACGATGGCGTGCATGCCGAAAGGCACGTTATCCAGCTCGCCGTTGGCTTTCACATAGTTCAGCAGATCCATACGGAAGTCGTTCAGACCCAGGTCGGTAATCGAGATGCCGGCCTTGACGTCTTCCAGCTCGATGACTTCATCCTGCAGACGTTTGAGCTGCTCCTTGCGGTAGGCAATGTCACTGGATTTGGCGGTGAGCACGTTGTCATCACCGGTGGCAGTGACATCGGCGATTACCATGCGGTTTTCTACCCGCTCCTTGAGGTTGATGTATTCATCCAGGCTGATATCCGGCCAGTAGTTGACCAGCTGGATCTGCTGGTTGGGCGATCCGATACGGTCGATACGTCCGAAACGCTGGATGATGCGCACGGGGTTCCAGTGAATGTCATAGTTGATCAGAAAGTCGCAGTCCTGCAGGTTCTGGCCTTCGGAAATGCAGTCGGTGCCAATCAGGATATCCAGCTCGCCTGGCTCATCGGGCAAGACAATGGCCTTTTCCTTGGAGCGTGGCGAGAACAGGGTCAACAGACTCTGAAAGTCGTAGCCTTTGCGCAACGTTGACTTGGGTGCGTCAGATCCTGTCACCTTGCCGACATGCAGTCCGCGCTTCAAGGCCATCGGGACAAGGTTGTCATACAAGTAATTGGCGGTATCGGCAAAGGCTGTGAAGATCAGCACCTTGCGGTTGCCGGGGTTCAGCGGCTGGTCGATCTTGCCGTTGATCAGTTTGAGCAGGTGCTGCAGCTTGCTGTCATCCGCTGGAGCCACCTGGCGCATGGACTCCAACAGGTTGTCGATCAAGGCCAGGTCGGCTGCCAGGTCGTGACGCCAGGAAGGCAGGTCCATATCCGCCAGGCTGATCTGGACTTTTTTGCCTACGCTAAATTCATCCAGGCCCGAGAAACTTTCATCGTCGCCGTCAAAGGCGTCGATATCATCCAGATAGTCACCCACTTGACCGGCTTTGCCGCTGGACTCGAAGGCATCAATTGCTTCCAGCGTGCGGGTAATGTTGCCGCTGAGCGACGCCAATGTCAGGCGGAAGGCGGCCACGGAGCTTTCCAGACGTTTGAGCAGGTTGGTGGTCATCAGGGCCTGCAGGCTGCGCTCACGGTCGGCCTGGCGCAGCTTGCCTTTGCCACCTTCTACCTGGGTATCGTACAGCTCTTCGTACTTGCGCAGCCGGCTGGGCAGGATGTAGCTGATGGGGGCGTAGACGGAGAGCTTGAGCACCGATAACTGGCTGAAAATCTCGTTGAGGTCAGCCACATCCTGACGTTCAGTAATCGGGCAATGGAACGACAGCGGCTTACGGCGCTCGGGGAAGTGACCAATGTCGGTGGTGTCGTAAAAGGTCTGGATATGCTTACGCGAGCGGGCAATGGTGACCGAGTCCAGCAGCTCGAAAAAGTCGAAGTCCAGGGCTTTGAGGATGGACGCCGCGGTGCGCTGTTCAGGGGGCAAGTCCGACCAGGCGTTGAAAGCCTTCTGTGCCCGGCGGAAAATCTCTTCTACGCTGGTGTTGGTTTTCAGGTGCTTGCCAAGAGCGTCGGACTCCCCCTCATAGGCCAGCGCCAACTGGTTGCGTAGATCGCCGAAGCGGTTGTTGACCGGCGTGGCAGACAGCATCAGAACCTTGGTTTTCACCCCGGCGCGGATAACCTTGTTCATCAGCTTCTGGTAACGGGTTTCACGGTCCTTGTAGACGTCGTTGTTGCGGAAGTTGTGAGACTCGTCGATTACCACCAGGTCATAGTTGCCCCAGTTGACCCGGTTCAAGGGCATGCCGAATGACTCGCCCGAGGTGCGGGACAGATCCGTGTGGCAGAGCACGTCATAGTTGAAGCGGTCCTTGGCGAAGATATTGGTGGTCAGGTTGCTGTTGTAGTTGCGCCAGTTGTCCGCCAGTTTCTTCGGGCACAGCACCAGGACTGACTTGTTGCGCAGCTCGTAATACTTGACCACGGCCAGGGCAGTGAAGGTTTTGCCGAGGCCTACGCTATCGGCCAGGATGCAACCGTTATAGGTTTCCAGCTTGTTGATGATGCCGGTGGCTGCGTCCTTCTGGTAGTTGAACAACTTGTTCCACACCAGGGTATCGCGATAGCCGGTCAGCTCATTCGGCAGCACGTCTTCGTCAACATCTTCCAGGAAATCTCGGAAGATGTTGTAGAGCATGATGAAGTAGATACGCTCGGGGGAGTTCTCCTGGTAGACCGATTCGATGTGGTCGCAAATTGCAGCGGTAACGTCCTCTACCTTGTCAGGATCGTTCCAGATCTGGTCGAACAGTTGCAGGTACATCTGCGCATGGGCTGGCTCGTCCATGCGATTGACGAAGTTCGAGACCGCATTGCCTTGCTGGTAACCAAGATCTACAGCAGTGAAGCCATTGACCGGCATATAGGCAGTCGCCTGGTCACGGTTGGCAACATGCACAAAGGGCTGCATGGGGGCCTTGGTCTTGTTAGACCGGAACCTGGCCTTTTGGCGTATCCATTGCGCGCATTCGCGTGCGACCGCCCGCTGAGTTAGCTTGTTGCGAAGCTGAATCTCAAATTCGGTGCCATATAGCCCACTTTCGCGCTGGGACTTTGGGATGAAGAACTCCCGGCGCTCTTTTCTCAAGCGGTCCGTGACTTCGTTGGGTACGAAGGTGGGGGCGGTGAAGATGAACTGCAGGCTCTCCACCCCGGTCAGCTCTTTTTTCAGCGCTTCAAAGGCATAGATGGAGAAGCAGGAGGCGGCGATCTTCAGCCTGGCACCTGGGGTGACGGTCGCTTTGAGGTCGTCGCCCAAGAGACGGTTGATGTTGTCGATCATTTCCATGTTAAGCCCCTCATGGGCATACAGCTCCATGTCGTGTAATCACACAAGCAGAATAGGGGGGCACGATGTTGAAGGCAAACTCTTGAAGGCTTTCAAAAAAAGCGCAAACAACTGCAGGAGCGATTCACACCAACCAAAAACGATACACTCATACCGATAATTTTTGCCCTCCGAAGGCGGGGGTCACAGGTTCGAATCCTGTCGGGTGCGCCACTCCCCTTTAAAATCAACAACTTACATCCTGACCACCCTGTTTTCATGGGTCCAAAATCTCTGATCACATAAAATAAGTACTCATTTTCTTCTTTCAACCAGAACACTCCCCGTGACACCTGCCCCAAACTGATAAAAATCAGCTGAAAATGCCCTGTGTCCAAAATGTGTCCATTCTGTGGCCGCGTATTTTTTTGCCCTGTCGTCGTCTTGGCGGTTTTGAGTATTGCCCTCAAAACCCACCGCGATACAAATGGCCACCGAGTATTGACCGCTTCACAGCAAAACCTACGCACAGTCACCCGTAAACTTATTTTACACCCCCAGTCTCCTGTCTCACGCCGGCATGATGCCATAACTGTTTACTACTAAGATGGACACCGACTGGATGGCGACCCTCAAACCCGATGTCACACAGCGTTTAAAAGCCTTAGAGCTGATTGCTCTCTGGCAAGGGCGCCTGGTCACCAATAGACTCAGTGACTGGTACGGCATCAGTCGCCAGCAGGCCCCAGGTCGCCTTTGATGCAGGAGCCAAGCGCGTGGTCCTGCCCAATATCCCGGCGGAGCTGTTCACCAAGTTTCAGACGGCCTTCTATGCCGATCCGGTGGATGCGGTGATGGAGGTGCTTGGGGCAGACTGAGCGGACGGGCTACTGCGACGGCTGGTTTTGTAGAGCCTGGTATGGATTGAGGTATGGGCTATCAAGCTCATACCCCTTATAAGAAGTAGGTAACCGACGAGTCTCCTCACAGCGCGGGGCTTACACTTACCAATAGAACTTAGCTGTACAGCTGCCTACTGTTCCTGCGGTTCATCCTGAAGCTCGAACAAATCCCCTACCTCGCACTCCAGATACCTGCATAGCGCCTCGATCACATCGAGGTCCACACGTGTCGCCGTCTCGTGATAGAGACGCGTAATCGTCCCGCGATTGATGCCGGTATCCCTGGCAACGTCAACAAGTTTCAGCTTTCTAGCGCCCATCAATGTGGACAGGTGGCACTTGATCATGTCCCGAATAAACCCATTTTGATCTGTAGGAGAACAAAAAAGCTTGCAAAAGATCTTTTAATGTTCATAATGGTCTGCAGGAGGGCATTTTGACCATCAAAGCATCGTTATGCCCTTCAACAGAAAACCATAGCAAAGGACACAGTCTATGTCACAGCTTTATCTCACTACAGAAGAACTGGCCGCCCGTATCAAATATGACGCCCGGACCATTCGTGAACGTCTGAAGGACTCAGTATTGCTGGAAGGCAAGCATTACTTCCGCCCTTTTGGTGGCCGGAAGATTTTGTACATCTGGGAGACGATAGAGCAGGACATGCTCTGTTACTCGAACCAACAAGCTATTGGCATTCCAATGGCTAGTGGAGGTGTCTGCCATGGGTAAGATCGTTGCACGGCCGGAAAACAATAAGCTGTTCTTCGATTTCCGCTACAAGGGCAAACGCTGCCGCGAGCAGACCTTGCTCAGCGATACACCTGCCAACCGGCGCAAGCTGGAAGGCATCCTAAAGAAACTCGAAGCTGAGATTACACTCGGGACGTTCGAGTATGCCAACTATTTTCCGGACAGCCCGAATGCCGAAAAACTGGCAGTGAATGCAGGGCGTCAAGCAGCAAAGACGGTAACGCCACTCTTCAGCGAGTTCAGCGATATCTGGTTTGCGGAGATGGATATTCAGTGGCGCCGGTCCCACAGCGACACTATCGCTGGGACTTTGCGTAATTACCTGCTCCCTGAGTTTGGGGAGAAA
>Ga0209075_1001600_pt1 | contig 21190 bp, 19 predicted proteins | sample Stecom2011_FD_187523 | JGI IMG/M metagenome (GOLD analysis project Ga0209075, IMG submission 187523) | Agricultural soil microbial communities from Utah to study Nitrogen management - Steer compost 2011 (SPAdes) (version 2) | ecosystem: Environmental > Terrestrial > Soil > Agricultural land...
GCCTGATCGCCTTCGCCTCCATCTTCCCTATCGTGACCGTGATGAGCTATGCCATCCTGATGGAACGGGTGGCCCACTGGAGAGAGAGGCAATCATGAAGTTTTCCCTGCTGGTGGCCATCGTGCCCGAGGAACTGGAGCAGGAGTGCATCGATGCGGCCACCGAGGCCGGCGCCGTGGGCATGACCCTGATGTCCGGCCGCGGCATCGGCGGCGAACGCAAGAAGACCTTCTTCGGGCTGACCTTCGAGGGCAGCCAGAGCGTCATGCTGCTGACCCTGGAGAAGGGGCTGTCGCTCAAGGTGCTCAAGGCGATCCGCGAGATCCTCACCCCCTCCGGGGAGGACTCCAAGGGGCTGGTCATGACCCTGCCCATCGAGCATCTGGGCGGCATCGACATGGCGCAGGTCAAGCGCTTCGAGGAACGTCTCAGGCAGGAAATCTGAGCGCCACCCACTGACGGAGAGAGACAATGCTGGTCAAGGACATCATGATGCGCGACGTGGTGACGGTGTCACCCTTCGCCACCCTGCGCGACGCCCTGGCGCTGATGAAGAAGCACAACCTCAAGTGCCTGGTGGTGGAGCAGCAGGACCCCCACGACGCCTGGGGCCTGATCACCTACACGAACATCCTCAAGACCATCGTGGCCGAGAACGGCGACATCGACCTGATCAACGTCTATGACGTCTGCGCCAAGCCGGCCATCGGCGTCGGCGAGTCCCTGGACGTGCGCCACGTGGCGCGGCTGATGACCGACAGCATCGTCAAGCGCGTGCTGGTGCTGGAGGACAACCGCCTGCTCGGCCTGGTGACCATGGACGATATCGTGGGTACCGTCATGGATCTGATCGAGTAGCGGAGTCCCGGGAACATGGAAGAGTTCTTTACCTGGATCGGCCAGACGCTGGGCCAGATCATCCGCTTCGTGGTCGACCTGCTGACCGGCTTCTTCGCCAATATCGGCAACTCCGCCCGCAGCTTCCTGGACGGCCTCTCCGGGGCTCTTGGCATCTCCACCTCCTTCGTCAGCCTGGTGGTGCTGGTGGTCGGGCTCTGGCTGCTCTGGAAGGGGTTCCGGGCGCTGATGCGCCGGGCGATCCTCGCCACCCTGATCTGGCTGCTGCTGGGCATGATCGTGTTGAGCTGGCTGATTTATTAACCACCGTCTGAAGCCATGTGCCGCCCCGAAGGGCGGCACTTTTTTACTATCAGGAAATTACCCTTTCCTCACGCGAGAGCCTTCTCGACGACCTCATAAACATTCGGCGAGAGCTCCTCGGCGCGGATACGCTCGAGCTCGCCCTTCATCAGCGCCTGGCGGGTCTCGTCGAAGCGCGCCCAGCGGGTCAGCGGGGTGATCAGCCGCGCGGCGATCTCCGGGTTGAGGCGGTTGAGCTCGATCACCACGTCGGCCAGCAGGCGGTAGCCCGCGCCGTCCAGACGGTGGAAGTTGACCCGGTTCTGACCGGCGAAGGTGCCGATCAGCGCCCGCACCCGGTTGGGGTTCTTCAGGGAGAAGGCCGGGTGCTCCATCAGGAACTTGACCCTGTCCAGCGCATCGGGCTGCGGCCGAGTCACCTGGATGGCGAACCACTGGTCCATCACCAGGGGGTCGTGGGCCCACTTCTCGCCGAAGGCCCTGAGGGCCGGCTCGCTGAATTCGTCGCGGCTGCTGTGGGTGAGCAGGGTCAGGGCGTGGCGCACATCGGTCATGTTGTGATCCGCCGCGAACTGCTCCCGGGCGAGCTCGATGCCCTCCTCGTCCTCGATGGCCATCAGGTAGGAGAGCGCCACGTTCTTCAGGCTGCGCCGGGCGATCTGCTCCGGGGTCGGCGCATAGGGCTCGTCCAGGCGGTTCTCCCGGTAGACCCGCAGGAAGTCATCACGCAGCGCCATGGCCAGGCCCTGCTTGACGAAGGTGCGGGCCGCATGGATGGCGTCCACGTCCACCAGCGGCTGCTGCTCGGCGATGTAGGCCTCGCTGGGCAGCGTCAGCATCTCGGCGAGCACGGCGCGATCCTCGGGCTCCCCCTCCAGCAGGGTGCGGAAGGCCTCGATCACCCGGCTGTCCATCACCTTCTCGACGCCGTTGCGGTGGGCGGCGATCAGGTCGTCCAGGGCCAGCATGGTCAGGCGCTGGCCGGCATCCCAGCGGTTGAAGCCGTCGGAGTCGTTGGCCAGCAGGAAGGCGAGATCCTCCCGGCCGTAGGGGAAGCGCAGCTTCACCGGGGCCGAGAAGCCGCGCAGCAGCGAGGGCACCGGCGCCTCGGCCACGTCGGTGAACAGGAACTCCTGCTCCGCCTCGCGCAGGTGGATCACCGCATCGCTGCCCAGGGCCTCGCCCTCCAGAGTCAGCGGCAGGTCGCGGCCGCTCTTGGTGCCGACGAGGCCCAGGCGCACCGGAATGTGGAGCGGCTGCTTGTCGGACTGCCCCGGGGTGGCCGGGGTGCGCTGGGCCAGCCGCAGCCGGTACTCGCACCTGGCATAGTCATACTCGCCGAAGGCGTCGATCTCCGGGGTGCCGGCCTGGTCATACCAGCGCATGAACTGCTCGAGATCGAGCCCCGAGGCCTCGGCCATGCAGCCCACGAAGTCCTCGATGGTCACCGCCTGGCCGTCGAAGCGCTCGAAGTAGAGGTCCGCGCCGCGGCGGAAGGCCGCCTCCCCCACCAGGTTGGCCAGCATCCGCACCACCTCGGCCCCCTTCTCGTAGATGGTCAGGGTGTAGAAGTTGGTGATCTCGATGTAGTGGTCCGGGCGCACCGGGTGGGCGGTGGGGCCGGCGTCCTCGGCGAACTGGGCGGTGCGGAAGAAGGAGACGTCCTCGATGCGCTTGACCGCCGCCGAGTTGGTGTCGGCGGAGAAGCACTGGTCGCGGAACACCGTGAAGCCCTCCTTGAGGGAGAGCTGGAACCAGTCGCGGCAGGTCACCCGGTTGCCGGACCAGTTGTGGAAGTACTCATGGGCCACGATGCTCTCGACCCGCTGGAAGGCGGCGTCGGTGGCGGTGTGGGGATGGGTCAGCACCGCCGCCGAGTTGAAGATGTTGAGCCCCTTGTTCTCCATGGCGCCCATGTTGAAGTCGTTGACCGCCACGATCATGAAGAGGTCGAGGTCATACTCGCGGCCGTAGGCCTCCTCGTCCCACTTCATGGCGCGCTTGAGCGATGCCATGGCGTGGTCGGTCTTGCCGAGGTTCTCCTCCTCCACCCAGATCTGCAGGGTCACCTCCCGCCCGCTCAGGGTAGTGAAGGTGTCCTCGACCTTCTTCAGGTCGCCGGCCACCAGGGCAAACAGGTAGCTCGGCTTGGGGTGCGGGTCCTCCCAGGTGACGAAGTGCCGCCCGTTGGGCAGTTCCCCGCGCTCCACCGGGTTGCCGTTGGAGAGCAGCACCGGCTCGCGGCCGGCATCGCCGATCACCGTGGTACTGAAGGTGGCCATGACGTCGGGGCGGTCCGGGTAGAAGGTGATGCGCCGGAAGCCCTCGGCCTCGCACTGGGTGCAGTACATGCCGCTGGACTGGTAGAGCCCCTCCAGGGCGGTATTGGCCTCCGGGGCGATCTCCACCTCGGTGTCGAGCAGGAAGCGCTCCGGCACCCGATGCACGGTCAGCCCGCCGGCGTCGATCTCATACTCGTCCGCCGCCAGGGGCTCGCCGTCGATGGCGATGGCCTTCAAGGTGAGCTGTTCGCCGTCGAGGCGAAGCGGCAGGCCCGACTCGCGCTCCGGGTGGCGCTCCAGGTGCAGGCGCGCCTTGACCCGGGTGGCGGCGGGGTCGAGGTCGAAGGTCAGCTCGGTGCGGGTGACGCGGTAGGCCGGGGGACGGTAGTCGCTGAGATGGATCGCCTGGGGGTCGGACATTCGGGATGCTCCTGTACGGAAATGGCCACCATTGTACGGCGCCCACCTCCCCGAGCTCAAAGTCGCATTCATGGCCTCCCGAGCGCGGGCTCCGGACGGGTGATGATCCACAGCCCCAGCAGGGTCAGGCCGCCGATCAGGGAGAGCTTGAGCCACAGCAGGCTGACCGTGAGCGCCAGCACCAGCATGGAGAAGGCCAGCATGCCCGCGGCCAGGTACTTGGCATGGCGGGGGATGGCGCGCTCCCCCTCCCAGGCCACCACGGCGGGCCCGAAGCGCGGATGCTCGCGGATCCAGAGGGCAAAGCGGGGCGAGCCCTTCGAGGCGGCCCATACCGCCAGCAGCATGAAGCAGGTGGTGGGCATCAGCGGCACGAAGACGCCGATCACCCCGAGGCCGAAGCTCAGCCAGGCGATCAGCAGGAAGGCCAGGCGGCGCAGGGATGACATGGCAAAGCCTCCGGTGACGTTTCAGCCTTCATTGAAGCCCAGCCGCGGCCGCCACGCCAATCGCCATCGCCTATAAGGGCCATGGGCGGCCGCAGGCCAGATGCAGCGAGGCCCGCTTGCGCGGGCCTCGGGGAACGGGACGGCCGATCCGGGGATCAGTCGCGGAAGTTGTCGAACTGCAGCGGCAGGTCGGGGCCACCCTCGCCGCGCAGCAGCGCCATCACCGCCTGGAGGTCGTCGCGCTTCTTGCCGGTGACGCGCACCTTCTCGCCCTGGATCTGGGCCTGCACCTTGAGCTTGCTCTCCTTGATGCGCTTGACGATATCCTTGGCCTCCTTCTGGTCGAGGCCCTGCTTGAGCTGGGCCTCCTGGCGCGCCTTGACCCCGGAGAGCACCGGCTCCTGGACGTCGAGGCAGCGCGGATCGATGCCCCGAGCGATCAGCTTGTTACGCAGGACATCGAGCATCTGCTTGAGCTGGAAGTCCACCTCGGCCTCGAGCTTCACGCTGTCGCCCTCCAGGGCAAAGCTGGCATCGACGCCCTTGAAGTCGAAGCGCGACTGCACTTCGCGGTTGGCCTGGTCCACGGCGTTGCTGGCTTCGTGCTTGTCGAACTCCGAGACGATATCGAAGGAGGGCATGGCGGCTCCTGGGCTGTAATGGAAGACGCCGGCCATTCTATCAGCCCGCGCGGGCCACCGCGTCCGGTTCGAGCCCCTTGACCATCTGCCAGCCGGCGCAGCCATCCTCGTAGTAGGCCGGCAGCCAGCGCTCGAGGCGAAAGCCCATGCGTCGATAGAGCCCCAGCGCCACGCGATTGTCGGCGCGCACCTCCAGGCCCAGCCGCTCGATGCCGCGCGCCTTCACGGCCGCCTCCAGCGCCTCCAGCAGCCGGCGCCCCAGGCCGCCGCCGCGAGCGTCGGGGTGCACGCAGAAGGAGTAGAGCCGCGCCCGGCGGCTGCCCTGGCGAAACAGCAGGGTACCGTAGCCCAGCAGGCGACCGGGCAGAAGCGCCTCGGGGCATTCCAGCTCCTCGATCACCCAGGTCTCGGCATGGGCGCGGTTGAGCAGGTGCCACAGCTGGCGGCGGGAGAAGCGGTCGCCGGTAAAGGCGCCCTGTTCGAGGCGGTAGAGGGCGTCCAGGTCATGGGAGGTGGCCGGACGCAGGCGGATGGTCATGGAGGGCTCCTGAGGTCGATGGCGCCGATTCTGCTCAGCCTTCTGCACAAAGTCACCGTGCCGGATCATGAAATCTTTTCACCGTCACCGCCGATTGTCTGCCGCGGCGTCCTGGCCCATGCTGTAGCTCCTCAGCCTCTCCCCCTTCCCCCCGCTCCGGATGCCCCCATGTGCCCCTTGCGAATCGTCGTCGACCGCCTCGATGACTGGCAGCCCTACTACCCCTCCGAGGACCTGATCAGCGCCGCCGACTTCCTGGCCCAGGACCGTCGCCACCGCGTCACCGAGGAGCAACAGGACCGCGCCACCCATGTGCTCAACCTGTGCGGCGAGCTCGACTACCTGGGCAGCGGCTACTATGTCTCGCTGCTGGCCCAGGCCCGGGGCCAGCGGGTGCTGCCCACGGTGGAGACCCTCAACGAGCTCTCCCGCAAGGCGCTGATCGACCTGCAGCTCGACACCCTGGCCCCGCTGCTCGGCGAGCTGGCCCGGGACGGCGCCCTGATGGGCGATACCCTGACCCTGCGGGTGCTGTTCGGCGAGTGCCGGGAGCCAGGCCTCGAGCGCCTGGCCCGCAAGCTCTTCGAGCGCCTGCCCTGCCCCCTGCTGGAGGCCCGGCTGGTGCGTCGCCACGACCTCTGGCGGCTGGCCCGCCTGCGCCCCCTGCGCCTGCGCGACCTGGGCGAGGAGGAGCAGGACCTGTTCGCCAGCGCGCTGAACCGCCACTCCCGCCAGGTGTGGCGTACCCCCAAGGCGAGGCGCCGCTACCGCTTCGACCTGGCGATCCTGGTGGACCCGAAGGAGGCCATGCCCCCCAGCAACCGCGGTGCGCTCAAGGCCTTCATCCGCGCCGGGCGCCGGCAGGGCATCGACGTCTCCCTGATCACCCGCCGCGACGCCGGGCGGCTGGCCGAGTTCGACGCCCTCTTCATCCGCGAGACCACGGCGCTGGACCACCACACCTACCGCATGGCCCGGCGCGCCGAGCACGAGGGGCTGGTGGTGATCGACTCGCCCCGGGACATCCTGCGCTGCACCAACAAGGTCTACCTGCACGCCCTGCTGCGCGCCCGGGGAGTACCGGCACCGGAGGGGGTGCTGCTGCAGCGCGGCGACCGCCGCCCCCTGGCCGAGCGGCTCGGCGGGCTCGGCTTCCCGCTGGTGCTCAAGGTGCCGGACGGCGCCTTCTCCCGAGGCGTGGTCAAGGTCGCGGACCTTGCCCAGCTCGAGCGCGAATCGGCCCGGCTCTTCGGCGACTCCGCCCTGCTGCTGCTCCAGGAGTGGCTGCCCACCGAGTATGACTGGCGCATCGGCGTGCTCGACGGCCAGGTGCTGTTCGCCAGCCGCTACTACATGGCCCGGGGCCACTGGCAGATCTACGACCACTCCGGCGTCCGGGTAAGGAGCGGCGGCTTCACCACCCACCTCCCCGCCGAGGTGCCGCCCGCGGTGATCAAGGCCGCCCTCAGGGCCTGCCGGCTCATCGGCGACGGCTTCTACGGCGTCGACCTCAAGCAGTCCGGCGAGCGGGTGGTGGTGATCGAGGTCAACGACAACCCCAACGTCGACGCCGGCATCGAGGACGCGGTGCTGGGCCGCGCCCTCTATGAGCGCATCATGGGCGTCTTCCTCGCCCGCATGGAGGCCAGGGTGCGCCGGGAGAGCTGACGCCCGGGGCCGTCTCGCGTAGACTCGCAGCTTTTGACAAACCCTGTACAGATGATGGACCCATGATGAAAGATCGCGATACCCGCCACCAGCAGGCGATGCAGAAGCTCAAGGCCCACGTGGACGAGAAGGTGGCCGCCGCCACCGAGCAGCGCGGCCTGCTGCTGGTCTTCACCGGCAACGGCAAGGGCAAGACCACCGCCGCCTGGGGCACGGTAACCCGCGCCCTGGGCTACGGCTACAAGGTGGGGGTGGTGCAGTTCATCAAGGGGCAGTGGGAGTGCGGCGAGCGCGAGCGGCTGGTCGATGACCCCAACCTCGAGGTCGCCATCATGGGCACCGGCTTCACCTGGGAGACCCAGAACCGCGAGGCCGACACCGCCGCCTGCCGCGAGGTGTGGGCCGAGGCCGAGCGCATGCTCGCCGACCCCGAGGTCTACCTGGTGGTGCTCGACGAGATCACCTACATGCTGAAGTTCGGCTACCTGGAGATCGAGACGGTGAAACGCGCCCTCGAGAACCGCCCGCCGGAGCAGACGGTGATCGTCACCGGGCGCAACGCCCACCGGGAGCTCCTCGCCATGGCCGACACCGTCACCGAGATGCAGGAGGTGCGCCACGCCTTCAACGCGGGGGTCCAGGCCCGCCGCGGCATCGACTTCTGACGGAAAGCGGCAGCTGGCGGAAAGCAGAAGGCCCCGCATGCGGGGCCTTCTGCTTCCTGCCTGCGGACCGGCCGCAGGCGGCCGGCGGCGCTCAGCCCTCGAAGGGGTTGCGCAGCACGATGGTCTCGTTGCGATCCGGGCCGGTGGAGATGATGTCGATGCTGACGCCCACCTTCTCCTCCAGGTAGCGGATATAGGCCTGGGCGTTGGCCGGCAGGTCCTCGACGCGCTGGGCGCCCAGGGTCGACTCGCTCCAGCCCGGCAGGTCCTCGTAGAGGGGCTCGATGGCCTCGTAGCCTTCGGAGTCCACCGGGGTGTCCAGCACCTCGCCATCCTTGCTGCGATAGCCCACGCAGACGCGGATGTTCTCCAGGCCGTCGAGCACGTCGAGCTTGGTCAGGCAGATGCCGGAGACCGAGTTGATCTGCACCGCATGGCGCAGGGCCACGGCGTCGAACCAGCCGCAGCGACGCGGACGACCGGTGGTGGCGCCGAACTCGTGCCCCTTCTCGGCCAGGTGACGGCCGTGGTCATCGAACAGCTCGGTGGGGAAGGGGCCGGAGCCGACCCGGGTGGTGTAGGCCTTGGTGATGCCCAGCACGTAGTCCAGGTAGAGCGGACCCACGCCGGAGCCGGTGGCGGTACCGCCGGCGGTGGTGTTGGAGCTGGTCACGAAGGGGTAGGTGCCGTGGTCGATGTCCAGCAGCGAGCCCTGGGCGCCCTCGAAGAGGATGTTCTCGCCCGCCTTGCGGTAGTCGTGGACCAGGCCCACGGTGTCGCACACCATGGGGCGCAGCTCCTCGGCCATCTCCATGGCCTCGTCCAGCACCTGCTGGAAGTCCACCGGCTTCTCGCCGTGGTAGTTGACCAGCACGAAGTTGTGGTAGTCCAGCACCTCGCCGAGCTTGGAGGCGAAGCGCTCCCGGTGCAGCATGTCGCCCAGCCGCAGGCCGCGGCGAGCCACCTTGTCCTCGTAGGCCGGCCCGATGCCGCGCCCGGTGGTGCCGATCTTGGCCACGCCGCGAGCCTTCTCGCGGGCCTGGTCGAGGCGCACGTGGTAGGGCAGGATCAGCGGGCAGGCCGGCGACAGGCGCAGCCGCTCGCGCACCGGCACGCCCTTGGCCTCGAGCTCGCGGATCTCCTTGATCAGCGCCTCGGGCGAGAGCACCACGCCATTGCCGATGACGCAGGTCTTGTCCTTGCGCAGGATGCCGGAAGGAATCAGGTGCAGGACGGTCTTCTCGCCGTCGATCACCAGGGTGTGGCCGGCGTTGTGGCCGCCCTGGAAGCGCACCACGGCGGCGGCGGATTCGGTCAGCAGGTCGACGACCTTGCCCTTGCCCTCGTCACCCCACTGGGTGCCCAGTACCACTACGTTCTTGCCCATTGCTCTCTCGTCTCTCGTTGCCGCGCGCCGGCAGGCCGTCGCGCCCAAGGTTTAACCCAGTCTACAGTGCCACGGCCTGCCAGTGGCCATCGATGCACACCAGCTCGCGATCGCAGCGGTGCTCGGCGGGCCCGGTACGCTGGCCCGGCAGCGCCTGGACCACCCGCTCGCCCCGGGCGCGCAGGGCGATCACCGCCTCGTGCAGGCCCTCGCCCTCGGCCGGCGCCCAGACGCCGTCGCACGGGGGCTCCGAGGGGCTGAGCCCCGCCAGCTGCTTGAGGTCCATGGAGAAGCCGGTGGCCGGCCGGGCCCGGCCGAAGGCCCGCCCGGTGTCGTCATAGCGACCACCCTTGGCCAGCGCCTGGCCGTAGCCGGGCACATAGGCGCCGAACATCATGCCGGTATGGTAGGCGTAGCCGCGCAGCTCGCCCAGGTCGAAGTAGGCCTCCACCTCGGGGTGGCTGGCCTGGACCCCCAGGTGCAGGGCGCGCAGCTGCTCGAGGGCCGCGCCCACGGCGGCAGGCGCCTCGGCGAAGGCCTCGCGGGCCTCGTCGAGCACCTCGACGCCGCCGTGCAGCCGCCCCAGGGCCAGGAACATCTCCGCCAGGGTCGGGTCCGCGACGCTCTCGGCGACCCGCTCGGCGATCGCCCCCGGGCTCTTGAGCTCCAGGGCCGCGAACAGCGCGCGCTCGGCGTCACCCTCGAGGCCGGCGGCCTCCACCAGGCTGCGGTAGATGCCGATATGGCCCAGCGCCAGGTGGATCTCCCGGGCGCCGGCGGCGGTGAGGCTCGCCAGTGCCAGGTGGAGGATCTCCCGGTCCGCCTCGATGCCGGCGTGGCCGAACAGCTCGACCCCCACCTGCACCGGGCTGCGGCCGCCCTGGTGCTGGTCGGCGGTGGCCCGCAGCACATTGGTGCAGTAGCAGAGCCGCACCGGCCCCTGTCGCTTCAGGGAGTGGGCGTCCATGCGCGCCACCTGGGGTGTGACGTCGGCGCTGACGCCCATCATGCGGCCGGTGAGCTGGTCGGTAAGCTTGAAGGTCTGCAGGTCCAGGTCGGAGCCGGTGCCGGTGAGCAGGGAGTCGAGGAACTCCGCGGTGGGCGGCATCACCTGGTCGTAGCCCCAGCGATGGTAGAGATCGAGCAGCGCCCGGCGCAGCTCCTCCATGCGGCTTGCCTGGGGCGGCAGCACCTCGTCCATGCCGTCGGGCAGCAGCCAGCGGTCAGCGATGGTCATGTGAATCATCCTGCAAGGCAGTGAAAAGGCCGTGGAAAGACGCTCGAGCCGAGGCCTCGGCGAGCATCCACGCGCGACAGGGCTTGCGCGGTCTTGCGATAGACGGCCACAAAAAAACCGGGCCACGCCCGGTTGCAGGAGTCTACCACGTTTGCGCCGGGGATGAACCCCGGCGCAAACCGCCGTTACTGCCCGCTGCCGGGCATGGCGCTCTTCAGGTAGCGGAAGAAGTCGCTGGAGGGGTCCAGCACCAGCATGTTGCCGTCGCCCTCGAAGCTCTCCCGGTAGGCGTTCAGGCTGCGCCAGAAGGCGAAGAACTCCTGATCCTGGGAGTAGGACTCCGAGAAGATGGCCGCGGCCTCGGCGTCACCCTCACCGCGCAGGGTCTCGGCCCGCTCGGTGGCCTGGGCCAGCAGCACCTGGCGGCGGCGGTCGGCGTTGGCGCGAATCCGCTCGGCCTCCTCCTGACCCTGGGCACGCCACTCGCGGGCCTCCCGCTCGCGCTCGGAGCGCATGCGGTCGAAGACCGCCGCGGAGACGTCGTCGGGCAGGTCGATCCGCTTGACGCGGACGTCGACGATGGCGACCCCGAGCTCCTCGCGCAGCAGGGCATCGAGGTCCTGGGTCGGCCCGATCATCAGGTCGTCGCGGCGCTCGGCGATGATCTGCTGCAGATCCAGACGACCGAACTCGTTACGCAGGCTCTCGTCGACCCGCGGCTGGATCAGGCGAATCGCCATCATCTCGTCGCCGGCGGTGGCCTCGTAGTAGCGAGTGGGGTTGACCACCTGCCACTTGACGTAGGAGTCCACGATCACCGCCTTCTGCTCGAGGGTCAGGTAGCGGCTGGTGTCGGTATCCAGGGTCAGCACCCGGGTGTCGAACTTGCGGATGGTCTGGGTGATCGGCACCTTGAAGTGCAGGCCCGGCTGGATGTTCTCCTCGATGACCTCACCGAAGCGCAGCTTGACGGCGCGCTCGGTCTCGTCGACCACGTAGAGGCTGTTGCTGGCCAGCCAGGCCACGGCGGCCAGGCCGCCGACGATGAGCAGGGAACGATTATTGATCATTTAGCGGCCCTCCCTGCGGATTCCACTGTTGCTGCTGGAGCTCGTCCCGGTCTGGCCGGAGCGCAGGCGCTCCAGCACCCGCGGATCGAGCTCGCCTTCCTCGCCCAGGCGCTCACCGGAGGACGCACCTGCCGAACCACCGCCGTTGCCCATCTGGTCGAGGGGCAGGTACATCAGCGGGCTGTCGTCGGCGACATCCACCAGCACCTTGGGCGTGCTGCCGAACACCTCGGCGATGGCGTCCAGGTAGAGACGCTCGCGCATGATCTCCGGCGACTGCTGGTACTGGGAGAGCAGCGCGTTGAAGCGGTTGGCCTGACCGCGCGCTTCCGCCACCACCGACTCGCGATAACCCTGACCCTGTTCGACCAGGCGCTGCGCCTGACCCTGGGCCTCGGGGATGATGGCGTTGGCGTAGGCCATGCCCTGGTTGATGGTCCGCTGGCGGTCCTCGCGGGCCCGGATCACGTCGTCGAAGGCGTCGATGACCGGCCCGGGCGCCGAGGTGGACTCGATGTTGATGGTCTGCAGGCGGATACCGGTGCCGTAGCTGTCCAGGTAGGACTGCAGGCGGCTGGACACGGAGCTGCCGAGGATCTCACGACCGGAGGTCAGGATCTCGATCATGTCGGTGCCGCCGACCACGTGGCGCAGCGCGGAGTCCAGCGCGTTCTCGATGGAGAGCTGGGGGTTGCGCACGTTGAGCACGAAGTCGCGGGGATTGGCGACCTGGTACTGGGCCGAGATCTCGACCTCGACGATATTCTCGTCGCGGGTCAGCATCGACTGGGTCTGGGTCAGGGAGCGCACCCGGGTCACGTTGACCATGCGCACGTCGTCGATCAGCGGCGGGTTCCAGTGCAGGCCGGGGCTGACCACTTCCTGGAACTTGCCGAAACGCAGCACCACGCCCCGCTCGGACTGGTCCACCAGGTAGAAGCCGGACGCCGCCCAGATGGCCAGCGCCACGATGATCAGCAGGCCCGGCAGGGCGAAGACGTTGCGCGGCTTGCCGCCACCGCCCTTGCCACCCTTGCCGCCGCCGCCCTTGCCGCCGCGGCCGCCGAGCATGCCGTTGAGCTTGTCCTGAAACTTCTTCAGGGCCTCGTCCAGGTCGGGGGGACCCTGGTTGCCGCCGCGGTTGCCACCGCCGCCACCATTGCCACCGCCTCCGTTGCTGCCGCGTCGGCCACCACCACTCCAGGGGTCGTGCTGGTTACCACCGCCACCAGGCTCATTCCAGGCCATAGGTCTTCTCCATAGTGCGTTGATGCCCCGGCCGGCAAGCCGGTCGGGGCCTCGGTTGCGATCCTGTCGGCACCCCTGCCGAGGCGGGGCGCCCGTCGACCTTGTCGTTATCGTCGTCCGCCTGCCGGCGCCTACCTGCCTTCCTGAAGCGCCTCCTCCCAGGCCTCGCGGTCACGCAGGGTCTCGGGGAGATAGTCGTCGGCGCGCTCGCCGAGCCGCGCCATCAGCTGCAGGAAGTCGCGGCGAGGCAGCCTGACCTGCAGCCGGGTCCGGCCGTTCTCGTCGAAGGCCTCGTCGCGCACCGCGCCCAGCTCGTGCAGGGCGGCCCGCAGCCGCCCCTGCTCCGGGGCCAGGCTGAGGGGGAAGTCGAGGACATCGTCCGCCAGCCGCTCGGCCAGGGCCTGGGCCAGCAGCTCGAGCCCCCTGCCCTCCTTCGCCGAGAGCCACACCACCTCGGGCCGGCCCTCGCCGTCGCGTTCGATGCGCGGCGCGCTGTCGAGCAGGTCGATCTTGTTCATCACCTTGAGCACCGGCACCTCCAGGGCACCGATCTCGTCGAGCACGGACTCCACCTGCTCGACGTTGAGCTCGCGGTCCGGGTCGGCGGCGTCGATCACGTGCACCAGCAGGGTCGCCTCGGCGGCCTCCTGCAGGGTCGCACGAAACGCCTCCACCAGCTTGTGGGGCAGATGGCGGATGAAGCCGACCGTATCGGCCAGCACCACCGGCCCCACGTCCTCGATCTCCAGGCGCCGCAGCGTCGGGTCGAGGGTAGCGAAGAGCTGGTCGGCCGCATAGACCTTGGCTTCGGTCAGGGCGTTGAACAGCGTTGACTTGCCGGCGTTGGTGTAGCCCACCAGCGAGACGCTGGGGATCTCGGCACGGGCCCGGGAGCGGCGGTTCTGCTCGCGCTGGCCGCGCACCTTGTCGAGGCGCTTGTGGATCGCCTTGATCCGCGCCCGCAGCAGGCGGCGGTCCGTCTCGAGCTGGGTCTCACCCGGGCCGCGCAGGCCGATACCGCCCTTCTGGCGCTCCAGGTGGGTCCAGCCGCGCACCAGGCGGGTCGACATGTACTCCAGCTGGGCGAGCTCCACCTGCAGCTTGCCCTCGTGGGTACGCGCCCGCTGGGCGAAGATATCGAGGATCAGGCCGGTGCGATCGAGGACGCGACACTTGAGCTCGCGCTCGAGGTTGCGCTCCTGGGACGGGCTCAGGGCGTGGTTGAAGATGACAAGCTCGGCACCGTGGACCGACTTGGCCTCGCGGAGCTCCTCCAGCTTGCCGGAGCCCACGAAGGTACGCGGGTCCGGCCGCTGGCGGCTGCCGGTCAGCAGGGTGGCCGGTTCGGCACCGGCGGAGCGGACGAGTTCGAGAAACTCGCCCGCATCCTCGCGCTTCTGTTCGTCCTGGAAATCCACATGGACGAGTACCGCCGTTTCACCGGCGTCGGGACGTTCGAAAAACAATCACTACCTCACTGGCTTTCCTGCGGCGCAGCAGGATCCTGGGCCGGCAGGCGCACGTTGCGCGACGGCACCACGGTGGAGATGGCGTGCTTGTAGACCATCTGGCTCACGGTATTGCGCAGCAGAATGACGAACTGGTCGAAGGACTCGATCTGGCCCTGCAGCTTGATGCCGTTGACCAGGAAGATCGATACCGGGATGCGCTCCTTGCGCAGGATGTTCAGGTACGGATCTTGAAGGGACTGCCCTTTGGACATGTTGCTCTCCCTGAAATTGTCTCTTGGGGTTGATGTTGTATCGTTTATGGCTGATCAAGCCTGATCGGCATCTCGGCGGCCTGGCGCGGGCCGACCGCCTGGCTCACGAAAGCGTTATCTTACGCCAAGTGCCGAATGGGCGCACGAGTTTCAGCACCGCCGCCAGCGGGTCAGGCCCCAGGGTATCGACCCATTCGAGCCCTTCCCAGCTGCGCATCCAGGTCAGCTGGCGCTTGGCCAGCTGGCGGGTCGCCACGATGCCACGCTGGCGCAGGGCCTCTCGATCATACTCGCCATCGAGGTGCTCCCAGGCCTGGCGATAGCCGACGCTCTTCATGGAAGGCAGCGCCAGGTGAAGGTCGCCCCGGGCGCGCAGCCCGGCCACCTCGTCGAGAAAGCCCGCCTCGAGCATGGCATCGAAGCGCCGGGCGATACGCTCGTGGAGCACGCCGCGATCCGACGGGGCGAGCCCTATCGACAGCGTGCGCCAGGGAAAGGTTTCCGCGCGCTGTTCGGCCCACAGCGCGCTGAGGGAGCGACCGCTGAGGCGGTAGACCTCCAGGGCGCGCATCAGCCGCTGGGGGTCGTTGGGGTGGATGCGCGCCGCCGAGGCCGGGTCGACCCGGGCGAGCTCGTCATGGAGGGCGGCAAGGCCGCGCGAATGCGCCTCGGCGGCCAGCTCGGCGCGCACCGCCGGGTCCGAGGAGGGCAGGTTGGCCACCCCGTGCAGCAGCTGCTTCAAGTACATCATGGTGCCGCCCACCAGCAGCGGCACCCCGCCGGAAGCGCTGATCTGGCGCATCTCGCGCAGGGCATCCTCGCGAAACTCCGCCGCCGAGTAGGGTTCGGCGGGGTCGCAGATATCGATCAGCCGATGGGGAGCCCGGGCCAGCTCCTCGGGGCTGGGCTTGGCGCTGCCGATATCCATGCCGCGGTAGACCATGGCGGAGTCGACGCTGATCAGCTCGCAGCCCAGCCGCTCGTGGAGCGCAATGGCGAGATCGGTCTTGCCGGCGGCGGTGGGTCCCACCAGCAGGATGGCGGGCGGACGGGTATCTGGCATGGCGTATCGGCGGCTCTTGTCATTCGATGTCGTGGAAGTAGACCTTCTTGTCGCGCAGGCGTTGCCTGCGAGGTCGGCTGAGGCGCCCCACTCTCAGTGGGAGACCGGCTCTGCCGAGCGAATGGCGCCGCAGGCGCCCGGCGGTGTTGCCACATGATGCTGTGGCCTCCGCTCAATCGCCCCGCAAAGCGTGGCTCCCACCAGAGTGAATACGCGCTGGCGGACCCTGAGGGGCGGCCTCGGCGTAAGCACCGGCCCTACTGCCCCCTCATAAAGAGGCGGTCCAGGTCCTTCATGCTCATCTCGGTCCAGGTGGGGCGGCCGTGGTTGCACTGGCCGCTGCGCTCGGTGCGCTCCATGTCGCGCAGCAGGGCGTTCATCTCGGCCAGGGTCAGCTGGCGGTTGGCCCGCACGCTGCCGTGGCAGGCCATGGTGGCCAGCAGCTCGTTGACATGGGCCTCGAGGCGATCGGAGCGGCCGTAGCGCTCCAGGTCGCCGAGCATGTCACGGATCAGCGGCTCCACGTCGGCGTCACTGAGCAGCGCCGGCAGCTGGCGCACCAGCAGGGTCTCGGGGCCGGCCACGTCGAGCTCCACGCCGAAGCGGGCGAAGGCGTCGCGCTCGGCTTCGGCGGTGGCGACCTCGGCGGCGCTGGCGGAAAGCGACACCGGCACCAGCAGCGGCTGGGCATCGAGCTGCCCGCCGTGCACCTGGGTCTTCATGCGCTCGTAGACGATGCGCTCGTGGGCGGCGTGCATGTCCACCAGGATCAGGCCCCGCTCGCTCTGGGCGAGGATGTAGACCCCGTGGAGCTGGGCGATGGCGTAGCCCAGCGGCGGCGCCCGGGTGTCGTCCGCCTCGGGCAGGGCCGGGCGGCGGGCGGCCTGGGCGGCCTGACGCTCGGCCAGGGCCAGGCCGGCGGCGCTGCCGCCGACACCGCCACGGTCGGCCACCGGGGCCGCCGGCTGCGGCGTCAGCAGCGTCTCCTCATGGTTCGGGTGCAGGCTGCGGTAGCCCTCCATGAAGGCGCGGACGCGATCCGGCGTCACCCGCTCGCCCTCCTCTCGCCCCGGCAGCGCCATGGGCTGCTGCTGCCAGCGGGCGTCACGCTCCCGGACCTGCCCTGCCGCGGACGCCTCGCCGCCGGCCTGGGCGGCCTCGGCCGGCTCGGCCTCGTCGCCCTGGCCGCCCCCCGGCTGGCCGGCCCGCGCCTCCCCCAGGGCCCGATGCAGGCTGGAGAAGAGGAAGTCGTGGACCAGGCGGCCGTCCCGGAAGCGCACCTCGTGCTTGGTGGGGTGGACGTTGACGTCCACCACCGCGGGGTCCACCTCCAGGTAGAGCACGAAGACCGGGTGGCGGCCGCTGAAGAGCACGTCGCGGTAGGCCTGGCGTACCGCATGGGCCACGAGGCGGTCGCGCACCACCCGGCCGTTGACGAAGAAGTACTGCTGGTCGGCCTGGGCCCGGGAGTGGGTGGGCAGCCCGACCCAGCCCCAGAGGCGCAGGCCGGAGGCCTCGAGATCCAGGTGCAGGGCGTTCTCCAGGAACGCCTTCCCCAGCAGCGCGGCGATGCGTCGCTCGCGGCTGGCCTGGTCGTCCCCGGGACGCAGCTGGTGGAGGGTCTTCTGGTTGTGGCGCAGGATCCAGCCGATGTCGTAGCGGGAGAGCGCCTGACGGCGGAAGGCCTCCTCCACGTGGCTGAACTCGGTTTTCTCGGTGCGCAGGAACTTGCGCCGCGCCGGGGTATTGAAGAAGAGGTCGCGCACCGTCACCGAGGTGCCGCGGGGGTGGGGCGCCGGGCTGACCCGGGGCTCCATGTTGCGCCCCTCGGCCACCACCCGCCAGCCGGCGGTGGGGTCGTCATCGGCGTTGGAGGTAAGCTCCAGCCGCGACACCGAGCTGATCGAGGCCAGGGCCTCGCCGCGAAAGCCCAGGCTTGCCACCCCCTCGAGCTCCTCCAGGGAGAGGATCTTGCTGGTGGCGTGGCGCGACAGGGCGAGCGGCAGGTCCTCCTCGGCGATGCCGCTGCCGTCGTCGCGCACCCGGATCAGGCGGGCGCCGCCGGCCTCCAGCTCCACCTCGATGCGCGAGCTGCCGGCGTCGATGGCGTTCTCCACCAGCTCCTTGACCACCGAGGCGGGGCGCTCCACCACCTCGCCGGCGGCGATCTGGTTGGCGAGACGGGGGTCGAGGACACGGATGCGGCGCAGTTCTGACATATCACTCCAGGGAAGCCGAACGCTCAGGAACGGGGGATGCGCAGCACCTGGCCCACGCGGATCACGTCGCCGTTGAGCTCGTTGGCCTGCTTGAGCCGGCTCGTCGAGACGTTGTGGCGGGCGGCGATCTGGGACAGGGTATCGCCCGGCTGGATGCGGTACTCGTTGCCGCTGGTGCTGCGGTTGTTGTCCCGCTGCCAGGCCAGCAGGCTGGCCGGCGGCGGGTTGCGACGGAAATGGTCCTGGAGGCCGGAGAAGATCGCCCGGGCCAGGCCCTGCTGGTGGCTCGAGTCGCGCAGCCGGCGCTCCTCGTCGGGGTTGGAGATGAAACCGGTCTCGATCAGCAGCGAGGGGATATCCGGCGACTTGAGCACCATGAAGCCGGCCTGCTCCACCCGGCTGCGGTGCAGGCGGTTGACCCGCCCGAGCTGATCCAGCACCTGCCCGCCGATGGAGAGCGAGTCGTTGAGGGTGGCGGTCATGGTGAGGTCGAGCAGCACGCCGCGCAGCACCTCGTCCTTGTCGCGCAGCGAGAGGTTGCCATCCACCCCGCCGATGAGGTCGGCCCGGTTCTCGCTCTCCGCCAGCCACTGGGCGGTCTCGGAGGTGGCACCGCGCTGGGAGAGCGCATAGACCGAGCTGCCGTTGGGGCGCGGGCTGGTGAAGGCGTCGGCATGGATGGAGACGAAGAAGTCGGCCTTCTGCTCCCGGGCGATCTGGGTGCGCTGGCGCAGCCCCACGTAGTAGTCACCGTCGCGGATCATCACGGCCCGGAAGCCCTCGGCGTCATCCACCAGCCGCTGCAGGCGGCGGGAGATCTCCATCACCACGTCCTTCTCGCGGGTGCCGCCGGGGCCGATGGCCCCCGGGTCCTCGCCGCCGTGGCCGGGGTCGATGGCGATGATGATGTCGCGCCTGGGGTGGGGCTGGGCCTGCTGAAGCGCCACCGCCGGCTCGGACGCCACCTCGGCGGGGGCGCCGCCGGACTCCGCCCGGGCCCGGTTGGCGGCAATCTCCTGCTCGCGGATCATCGCCTCGATGGGATCGATGGGATCCTGGACCGCGCTCTCGCCGGGGTACTCCAGATCCACCACCAGGCGATGGCCGTACTGGTCGTTGGGCGCCAGGCTGAAGTGGCGCGGCTCCACCTCGCGCTCGAGCTCCAGCACCACGCGCAGGCCGCCGCCGTCACGCACCCCGGTGCGGATGCGGCTGATGGCGCTGCCGGAGAGGTCGATCCCGGCGACGTCCGCGGCCATGCGGCTGTCGTCGAGGTCGACCACCAGGCGCCGCGGGCTGTCGAGCCCGAAGACGCTGGCGCTGGCCGGCGCGGTGAGGTCGAACACCAGGCGGGCATGATCCGGCGCCGCCCAGAGGCGCACGTTCTCCACCTCGGCGGCCTGGAGGCCGGCCAGGGGGAGCCAGAGCAGGGTTGCGGCCGCCAGGCCGCGCAGCATCCGCATGATCATCGTGCCGTCTCGTCCTCCTCCGACGTGTCGGCCTCACCGAGGCAGCCGGCCAGCTCCGGCATCGCCGCCAGCCGCTCCAACACGCCCTCGCCCCGCTCGCTGCCGGCCTCGAGACGCGCCTGCCGGCCGCTCCCGGCCAGGGCCAGGGTGATCCGCAGGTCGGGCTCGGGCAGCCAGCCCTCGCCGCGGCTCGGCCACTCCACCAGGCAGAGGGCATCCGCCTCGAAGAGGTCCCGGCCGCCGATGAACTCCAGCTCTTCCGGGTCGCCGAGGCGGTAGAGGTCGAAGTGGTGGACGCGAACGCCGTTGAGCTCGTAGGGCTCCACCAGGGTATAGGTGGGACTCTTCACCGCGCCGCCATGGCCATAGGCGCGCAGCACCCCGCGGGCCAGGGTGGTCTTGCCCGCGCCCAGCTCCCCCTCGAGGTAGACTCGCCCACGCCCCTCCAGCAGACGCCCCAGGCACTCGCCCAGGACCACCTGGCGCGCTTCATCATCGAGTCGCAGCAGCATCGCACCTGCCCATTGTCGGATTGACCAGAATTCGCGCATAGGATGCCAGATCACCGGCCAGCAGACCACGCTCCCCGGCGTCCGCGGCGGCGAGATCCGCGGCCCGGGCGTGCACCAGCACGCCGAGCCGGGCGGCGGCCTCCAGCGGCACCCCCTGGGCCAGCAGCGCCCCGAGCATGCCGGAGAGCGCATCGCCCATGCCGCCGCTGGCCATGCCGGGGTTGCCGAAGGGGCAGACGGCGAGGCCCTCGGGCCCCGCCACCAGGGTCCCGGCCCCCTTGAGCACCACCACGCCACCGAAGCGCTGGCGCAGCGCCAGGGCCGCGGCGGGACGATCCGCCTCCACCTCGGCGGCTGTGCAGCCCAGCAGGCGGGCGGCCTCCCCGGGGTGGGGCGTCAGGATCCAGTCGTCGCGGCGCCTTCCCGAGAAGCGCTCGGCCAGCAGGTTGAGGGCATCGGCATCCACCACCAGCGGCCGCCCGGCCTCGAGGGCCGCCTGCAGCATGGCCTGCCCCCAGCTCCCCTGCCCCAGGCCCGGGCCCACCACCAGGACGTCGGCAAGGCCCGGCAGCGCACCGAGATCCGCCGCGCCCCGCACGCCGTGGGCCATCACTTCCGGGCGTCGTACCAGACTGGCCGTGACGTGTTCGGGGGCGGTGGCCAGACTCACCTTGCCGGCGCCCAGCCGGGCACAGGCCTCGGCGGCCAGCAGCGCCGCCCCGCCGAAGCCCGGCGCCCCGCCGAGGATCAGCACATGGCCGCACTCCCCCTTGTGGGCGCTGCGCGGACGCGGCGGCAGCCAAGCGTCGATCAGCGAGGCATCGAGCAGGCGGGCGGCGGGGAGCAGGTCCGCCTCGGCCAGGGCCTCCACGCCGAGCGCCCGAAAGGCGAGCTCGCCGACATGGTCCGCTGCCGCCCCGGTGTAGAGCCCCAGCTTGTCGCCGATGAAGGTGACCGTGGCGCTGGCACGCACCGCCTCGCCCAGCACCGCGCCGGTGTCGGCGTGGAGTCCGGAGGGGATGTCGATGGCGTACACCGGCAGGCCGCTGGCATTCACCGCCGCGATCGCCTCTCGAAAGGCGCCGCGCACCTCGCCTGAGAGCCCGGTGCCGAGCAGCGCATCCACTACCAGCTCGCCGGAGAGCTCCATGCCGACCTCCCAGGGCTCGGCGCCCACGCCGGCCGCCGTGGCCATCTCGGCGGCCAGGCGGGCGTCGCCTGTGAGCTCGTCGATGCCCTTGAGCAGGATGCGCTGCACGGCGAGCCCTTCCGCGGCGGCCAGGGCCGCCAGCACATGGCCGTCGCCGCCGTTGTTGCCGGCGCCGCAGAGCACGCTGAGCGAGCGCACCTCGGGCCAGCGCTGGCGCAGCCGCTGCCAGGCGGCGGCGCTGGCCCGCTGCATCAGGGCGAAGCCCTTGATGCCGCCGGCGATGGTGCG
>Ga0209075_1001601_pt1 | contig 21169 bp, 19 predicted proteins | sample Stecom2011_FD_187523 | JGI IMG/M metagenome (GOLD analysis project Ga0209075, IMG submission 187523) | Agricultural soil microbial communities from Utah to study Nitrogen management - Steer compost 2011 (SPAdes) (version 2) | ecosystem: Environmental > Terrestrial > Soil > Agricultural land...
AAAAAGGCCGCATAAGCGGCCTTTTCATCGAACTTCGGAATAACCCAAATCAGGCAGGAGTACTCTGGGAACCGGCGCCGCTGCGTTCGAGCATGCCCTTGAGCCGTTCCAGCGTCGTGGCCAGCTGCTCTTCCTGTTCCAGATTGCTCAGCTGGAGGTTGTCGTTCTCCTCCCGCAGCTGCAGCAGTTCCCGCTCCAGTCTGGCGATCGTCTCCTGCTGCGCGCTGTTCTGCTGCAGCAGATCATCCAGCAGACGTTCCAGTTGTGTAAGCGTGGTTTCCAACATCTTGAGCCCCCGGCAAAAAGCCGCAGAGCATATAGCAAAGCGCGACAGGCAACCAGCGGCGGCCCTCTGCCAGCAGCCTCAGGCCGGGCCGTAGAGCCTGAGAAACAACTCGACTACACCCCCGACGTGCTCCTGGAGCTGCCCCTGGTCCATGGCCGGCGCGAATCCGATCAGCAGCCGGAAGTGGGGATCGCCCTTGAGCAGGGTGAAGAAGTGGCGCGCCGCATCCATCGGCTGGTCGATGCACAACTCCCCGCGCGCGCAGGCCTGCTCGAGGATCAGGGTCATGCCCTCACATACCCGTTGCGGACCGGCCTCGTAGAACAGCTCGGCCAGCTTGGCATCCTGCCCGGCCATCCCCACCAGCAGGCGGTGCAAGGCCAGGGACTCGGGACTGTTGACCAGCGCACAGAAGGACAGCCCGATCCGCTCCAGGGTCTGTCGGATATCGCATTGCGGCGCTATACCACTGTAGAGGTCGGGCAGTTGCGCCTCGCAGACCAGTCTGATGGCAGCGGCGTAGAGTGTCTCCTTGTCCCGGAAGTGGTTGTAGACAGTGAGCTTGGATACGCCGGCCTCGGCGGCGATCGCATCCATGCTGGTGCCCTCGTAGCCATTGCGCAGAAACAATTGCTGCGCTGCCTGCAGCACCGCGGCACGCTTGGCGGGGTCCTTGGGACGCCCGGGACCCGGAGCAGGAATTTTCGCGTTCGACATATCTTGCCAATACTGGACTGGTGGGTTCACTATTTATACTATACTCGCCAGTACACTTATTCCACTCTGATTCAGGCACACGACCATGCACCGCTATCTTGCTTCCCTTGGCGTCATTGCCCTTCTCTGCTCGATGCTGTCAGCCTGCAGCGATCCACAGACGGTGGACGAGCAACCCCGCCCGGCACTGGTCACCCAGCCCCAGCCCGCCAGCGCCCAGGTACTCAGCTACCCCGGAGAGGTGCGGGCCCGCCACGAACCGGAACTGGCGTTCCGCATCGGCGGCAAGGTCACCCGGCGCCTGGTCGAGGTCGGTGATCGGGTGAAAAAGAACCAGCCGCTGGCGGAACTGGATCCCGAGGATGCGCGCCTGCAGCTGGAAGCGGCACGGTCGCAGGTGGCTGCCGCCGAGGCCAACCTGAGTCTTGCCCAGGCCGAACGCGACCGCTACCGCACCCTGCTGGAGCGGCAGATGATCAGTTCCTCGCAGTATGACAACGCCGAGAACAGCTACCGCTCCGCCGCCGCGCGACTGAAGCAGGCCCGCGCCGAGTTCGACGTGGCACAGAACCATGCCACCTACAGTGTGCTGCGCGCGCCGGAGGACGGGGTCATCACCCGCCGCCTGCTGGAAAGCGGCCAGGTCGTCGCCGCCGGCCAGACGGTGCTGGTAATGGCCGCCGATGGCGAGCGCGAGGTGCTGTTCAGTCTGCCCGAGGGCAGCCTCGGACAGCTGCAGCTGGGCCTGCCGGTGCAGGTGCAGCTGTGGTCGCGTCCCGATCAGCTATACCCGGGGCGCCTGCGCGAACTGTCCCCTTCAGCCGACCCGCAGTCCCGCACCTTCGCCGCACGGGTCGCCTTCGAGGCGCCCGAAGCGGAGATCGAGCTGGGCCAGAGCGCTCGCGTATTCATCGAGAACCCCGGCCAGAGCGCCCTTGCAGTCCCCCTGGCGGCAGTCAGTGCCGAGGCAGGCCAGAGTTTTGTCTGGGTGGTGGAGTCGGAGTCCCACCGCCTGCGCCGCCAGCCGGTGCAGGTCGGCAACTATCAGCACGACCGCGCCACCATTCTCCAGGGCCTGGAGGCAGGCGACTGGATAGTGGCCGCCGGGGTTCACATGCTGCTTGAGGGCCAGCAGGTTCTGCCGGTCGACCGGCAGAACCGCAGCGTCCAGATCGCCGGGGAGTGAGCCATGAATTTCAACCTCTCCAGCTGGGCGCTGCGTAACCGCCAGCTCGTGCTCTACTTCATGCTGGTGCTGGCGGTGGCCGGCGTCCTGTCATACGGGCAGCTGGGCCAGAGCGAGGACCCGCCCTTCACCTTCAAGGCCATGGTGGTGACCACCCAGTGGCCCGGCGCTACCGCCGAGGAGGTAGCCCAGCAGATCTCCGACCGCATCGAACAGAAGGTCATGGAGACCGGGGACTACCAGCAGGTGGTGTCCTATTCACGCCCGGGGCAGTCCACCATCACCTTCGTCGCCCGGGACGACCTGCCGCCCCGGGAGATTCCGGAGCTCTGGTACCAGCTGCGCAAGAAGGTCGGCGATATCCGCCATACCCTGCCGCCGGATATCGTCGGTCCCTTCTACAACGACGAGTTCGGCACCACTTTCGGCAACATCTATGCCCTGACCGGTGAAGGCTTCGACTACGCCGTGCTCAAGGACTATGCCGAGCGCCTGCAGTTGCAGCTGCAGCGCATCCGCGACGTCGGCAAGGTCGAGCTGATCGGCGTGCAGGACGAGAAGATCTGGATCGAGATATCCAACCCGCGGCTGGCTACCCTGGGCCTGTCGATGCCGGCAGTGCAGCAGGCACTGCAGGAGCAGAACAATCTGCGCGAGGCCGGCTTCTTCGAGACCCCGGATGAGCGGGTACGTCTGAGGGTCTCCGGTCAGTTCCGCAGCGTCGAGGAGATCCGCCGCTTCCCCCTGCGGGTCGGTGACCGCACCTTCCATATCGAGGATATCGCCGACGTCTTCCGCGGCTTCAACGACCCCATGGCCCCGCGCATGCGCTTCATGGAGCAGGATGCCCTGGGCCTGGCGGTATCGATGAAACCCGGGGGCGACATCCTGCAACTGGGCGATGCCCTGGAGGCCGAGTTCGATCGGCTGCGCCAGACCCTGCCCCTGGGCATGGAGCTGCACAAGGTCTCGGATCAGCCTGAAGCGGTACGCGACAGTGTCGGCGAGTTCGTCCGGGTACTGGCCGAGGCGGTCATCATCGTACTGGTGGTGAGTTTCTTCTCCCTGGGCCTGCGCACCGGCCTGGTCGTGGCCCTGTCGATCCCGCTGGTGCTGGCGATGACCTTTACCCTGATGAACCAGTTCGACATCGGTCTGCACAAGATCTCCCTGGGCGCGCTGGTACTGGCGCTGGGCCTGATGGTGGACGATGCCATCATTGCCGTGGAGATGATGGCGATCAAGATGGAGCAGGGCTTTGACCGCATGAAGGCAGCCAGCTTCGCCTGGACCAGTACCGCGTTCCCCATGCTGACCGGTACCCTGATCACCGCCGCCGGTTTCCTGCCCATTGCCATCGCCGCCTCGGCCACCGGGGAATACACCCGCGCCATCTTCCAGGTGGTGACCATCGCCCTGCTGGTGTCCTGGATTGCCGCCGTGATCTTCGTACCCTGGCTGGGCTACCGGCTGCTGCCGGACATGGCCGCCCTGCATGCGAAGAAGCACGGCAGCCACGCCGAGGGCCAGGATCCCTATGCCACCCCCTTCTACCGCCGAGTGCGGGCCACCATCGTCTGGTGCGTGAACCACCGCTGGCTGGTGCTGCTGCTGACCCTGGCGCTGTTCATCGGTTCGCTGCTGGCGTTCCGGCTGGTCCCCCAGCAGTTCTTCCCACCCTCGGGTCGCCTCGAGCTGATGGTCGACCTGACCCTGGCCGAGGGCTCCTCGCTCAAGGCGACCGAGGCACAGGCCAGACGTCTGGAGGAGCGCCTGCGCGATCACCCGGGCATCGAGAACTTTGTCGCCTACATAGGCACCGGCTCCCCGCGCTTCTACCTGCCGCTGGATCAGCAGCTGCCGGCCACCCGTTTCACCCAGTTCGTGGTCAAGGCCCGTTCCATCGAAGATCGCGAGGAGATCCGCAGCTGGCTGATGGAGGTCTTCGCCCGCGACTTCCCCGAGGTGCGCGCCCGCATCTCCCGGCTGGAGAACGGCCCGCCGGTGGGCTATCCGATCCAGTTCCGTATCTCCGGCGAGCATATCGATGAGGTGCGCCGTGTGGCCCGGGAGGTCGCCGCCCAGGTACGGCGCAACCCGGCGGTCAACCATGTCCATCTGAACTGGGAGGAGCCGAGCAAGATAGTCCACCTGAACATCGATCAGGAGCGCGCCCGGGCCCTGGGCCTGAGTACCGCCGATGTGGCCGGCTTCCTCGCCAGCCAGCTCACCGGCAACCGGGTCAGCCAGTTCCGCGACGGTAACGAGCTGATCGAGATACTGCTGCGCGGTACCAGCGAGGAGCGGGACCAGCTGCAGCACCTGCCGAGTCTGGCCATTCCCACCGGGGACGGACGCAGCGTTGCCCTGGAGCAGGTCGCGACTCTGGAGTACGGCTTCGAGGAAGGCATCATCTGGCGTCGGGACCGGCTGCCCACGGTGACAGTGCTGGCAGACATCCCAGGCGCCGAGCAGCCGGCCACCGTGGTGAAGCAGATCCTGCCCAGCCTGACGTCGATCCGCGAGCAGCTGCCCAGTGGCTACCGCATCGATACCGGCGGCACCGTGGAGGATTCGGCGCGGGGGCAGAAGTCCATCATCAAGGGGCTGCCGCTGCTCGGACTGGTCATCATGACCCTGCTGATGATCCAGCTGCGCAGCTTCTCGCTGTCGGCCATGGTGTTTCTCACCGCGCCCCTGGGCATCATCGGAGTCACCCTGTTCCTGCTGGTGTTCCGTGAACCCTTCGGCTTCGTCGCCATGCTCGGTACCATCGCCCTGTCCGGCATGATCATGCGCAACTCGGTGATCCTGGTCGACCAGATCAATCAGGACATCGCCGCCGGCCATGACCGCTGGACCGCCACCATCGAGGCGACGGTGCGCCGGTTCCGGCCCATCGTGCTGACGGCCCTCGCCGCCATCCTGGCGATGATCCCGCTGTCGCGCAGCGTCTTCTTCGGTCCCATGGCAGTGGCCATCATGGGCGGTCTGACGGTCGCTACCGCGCTTACACTGCTGTTCCTGCCGGCACTCTATGCCGCCTGGTTCAGGGTCAGGCCGCCGCAGCACAACTGATCCAGGGGCCACAGGCCCCCTCACCCTGCTACGGCACCGCGTACAGGCGGTTGCCGCGGCGATCGACCCGATCGCCGACGGCGAACTGCGCTGTCGGTGAGCGCACGATATCCAGCTCACCCATCCCGTCGCGGACCTGATAAGCGCGCTCCTCCAGCCCGCCTGCCTGCTGCACCGTCCTGCCCAGCCAGAGCCCGGCACCGGCACCCACCAGCGCGCCCAGCGGACCACCGGCAGCGCCGCCGACCATCAGCCCGGTGCTCACGCCCAGCCCAGCGCCGACTGTGGTATCACCCACTTCCGCCACCACCTGCTCCGCCATTGCGGGGATACTGCCCAGAGCAAGTACCGCTGCTACCACGCCTGCTTTCACCTTCATGCCATTTCTCCTGTGGATACGTGTACCGGGACCTATTCAGGAAGCATGCCAGTGGCGGATTTGACCAAAATCAAGGATATGCGCCGGTGAAGTCGTCACATTAACAACCACCAACCGGGTAAGAACGCCCAGACGATGTGGAAAACACACCCATGAGCCCCTCGCCACTCACCGCGCTGCTGCCACTGCTCGACGACCTGAGCCGTGACCTGCCCCAGGCCGAGCGCTACCGGCGCCTGCTGCAGACACTGCAGGCCTGCCTGCCCTGTGACGCCCTGGCGCTGCTGCGGCTGGACGGCGGTCGCCTGGTACCCGTGGCGGTGCTGGGGCTGAGTACCGATACCCTGGGTAGACGTTTCCACGTGGATGAACACCCGCGCCTGCAATACATCCTCGAGCAGCAGCGGGCCACCCGTTTTGCCGCCGACTGTGATCTGCCCGATCCCTATGACGGCCTGATCAGCGGCACCAGCGGGCCGCTGCAGGTGCATGACTGCCTGGGCTGCCCGCTGCACATCGATGGCAGAACCTGGGGCGTGCTCACCCTCGACTCGCTGAATCCGGCACGCTTCGGCAGCATCAGTCTCGATACCCTGGAAGCTTTCGGCCATCTGGCCGCCGCCACGGTCAAGGCCAGCGAGCGCATGCGCTGGCTGACCCGGGTTGCCGAGCAGCAGAAGCGCTCGGCACAGACCTGGCGGGATGCCGCCACGCCGATCGCGGCCCCCGAGCTGATCGGCGACAGCCCGGCCCTGCACCACCTGCAGAGCGAGATGGCACTGGTAGCGCGCAGTCACCTGACCGTCCTGATCTGCGGCGAGACCGGAACCGGCAAGGAGCTGGTCGCCCGGGCCATACATCAGCAGTCCACGCGCCACGACAAACCCCTGATCAGCATCAACTGCGCCGCCCTGCCCGAGTCTCTGGTGGAAAGCGAGCTGTTCGGCCATGTCCGCGGCGCCTTCACCGGGGCCACCGCGGCGCGTGCCGGCAAGTTCGAGCTGGCCGATGGCGGCACCCTGTTTCTCGATGAGATCGGCGAGTTGCCGCTGCCGGTCCAGGCCAAGCTGCTGCGGGTACTGCAGAGCGGCCAGCTGCAGCGCCTGGGGTCGGACCGCGAACATCAGGTAGATGTGCGCATCATCGCCGCCACCAACCGGGATCTGGCCAGCGCGGTGCGCGAGGGACGCTTTCGCGCCGACCTCTATCACCGCCTCGGTGCCTATCCGCTGCAGGTGCCGGCCCTGCGTGAGCGCGGAACGGACGTGCTGCTGCTGGCCGGGCATTTCATCGAACGGAACCGGGCCCGCCTGCAGATCCGCAGCGCCGGCCTCACCGAAAGCGCCAGGCAGGCACTGCTGGAACACGGCTGGCCGGGCAACGTGCGCGAGCTGGAACACCTGATCGGCCGCGCCCTGCTCCGAGCCCGGGCCCAGGGCAGCAACCTGCAGCTGACCGCCACAGACCTCGGGCTGGATGAGGGCCTGTCGGCCTGTGGGTGGGATCCAGCCCCCGATGCCGTCCTGCCGGTCAATGGCCTGCGCGAAGCGGTGGATGACTACCAGCGTCGCCTGATCGGCACCCTGCTGCAGCACAACAGGGGCAACCTGTCGGCGACCGCCAGGGCGCTGAAGATCGACCGGGGCAACCTGCACCGGCTGACCCGCCGCCTGGGACTGGAAGGAGCATCACCGGGCGGCCGAAGCAAAAACTGAACCGAATTACCGAGCCGTTCTCCCGGCGATTTGACAGGACATTGATGCTGAGCAAGTCTCAAGCATGCCGGGATAACGATAATGAACCCCTGAACACGGGAAGTGTCTGCCATGAACGCGTCGCGCACTGCCACAGGACCCAGCCGATGGTTGCTGTGCCTGGTACTGATGTTGTCTTTCTTCCTCACCGCGACGGCCTCCGCCGAGCAGGCACTGATAGAGGAACGCATCAGCCAGTTCTTCCCGCAGGTGACCGCCATTTCCGAGCCCGAAGGCGAGTATGGGATACGCACCCTGGCCGATGGCGTGGGTACCGTCTACGGCTATGCCTTCGAGAGCATCAACGTGCTCAACATTCCCGCCTATTCAGGCAAGCCGATCAACATGCTGATCCTGCTGGACACCGAGGGCGTGATCCAGGATGCCTATGTGCTGGAGCACCATGAGCCGATCCTGCTGATCGGCATCCCCGAGCAGCGCCTGCACGATTTCAATGCCCTGTACCACGGCATTCGCGCCGACCAGCGGGTAGTGGTCGGACGCTCGAAGGATCCCGATGCGGTCACCGTCGACGCGGTTGCCGGGGCCACCGTGACCGTCATGGTGGTCAACGAAATAGTGATGCGCGCCGCCCAGGAGGTGGGCGCAGCCCTTGGTCTGGTCAAGAGCAATACCCTGGCCCGCAGTCGCCCGGCCACTGTGCTCGAGGAGGTCTATCGGCCAGCCAGCTGGACCGAACTGATCGGGGATGGATCCATCCGCCGCCTGCTGCTGAGCAATGCCGAGGTCAATCAGGCCTTTGTCGGCACCGCTGCCGAACAGGTCGATCAGGTGCCGGCGGACCAGCTTGAAGAGACCTTCATCGACCTGCACGTGGCCTACCTGAATCCGCCGACCGTCGGCCGCAACCTGCTGGGCGACAACCAGTACCGTTTCCTGATGCAGGATCTCAAGCCCGGCGAACACGCCTTTGCCGTGCTGAGCAATGGCCGGTACTCCTACAAGGGCTCTGGCTTTGTCCGCGGTGGCATCTACGATCGCTTCCAGATCCGACAGTTCGGCAACATCCACAGCTTCCGCGACCTGGATCACCAGCGCCTGTATGACCTCATGGCCGACGGCGCGCCGCGCTTCCAGGAGCTGGGGGTGTTCATCCTGCGTGAGGATGCTCTGTTCGATCCGGGCACCCCCTGGACCCTGGAGCTGCTGGTACGCCGCCAGACCGGGCCGGTAGACAGCACATTTGTCACCTTCGAGCTGCCTTACCAGACACCCGAGGACTACATCCAGCGCCCCGAACCCACCCCCGAGGAGCTGCGCGCCATCGAGGAGGCCAACCGGCCGATGTGGGTCAACATCTGGTACCAGAAGAGCTTTCAGGTCGGCGTGATCCTGGTTGCCCTGCTGCTGCTGACCATCATCCTGTTCTTCCAGGACAGCTTCGCCCGGCACCCGACCTTCCTGCGCTGGCTGCGCCACGGCTATCTGACCTTCACCGTGGTGTTCATCGGCTGGTATGCGCTGGGGCAGCTGTCGGTGGTCAACGTGCTGACCTTCGTGCATGCCCTGGTAACCGAGTTCCGCTGGGAACTGTTCCTCAGCGATCCGGTGATCTTCATCCTCTGGACCTTCACCGCCGCCAGCATCCTGCTCTGGGGCCGCGGCGTGTTCTGCGGCTGGCTGTGCCCCTTCGGTGCGCTGCAGGAGCTGATCAACGAGGTCGCGCGCAAGTTGAGAATTCCCCAGTACGAGCTGCCCTTCGCGGTGCACGAGCGGCTGTGGGCAATCAAGTACATCATCCTGCTGGTGCTGTTCGGCATCTCCCTGGAATCGATGATGCTGGCCGAGAAGGCCGCCGAGGTGGAGCCGTTCAAGACCGCCATCATGCTCAAGTTCGACCGCCAGTGGTGGTTCGTGCTCTACGCGGTGATCCTGCTGGTGGTCAACATTTTCACCCGCAAGGTGTTCTGCCGCTACATGTGCCCGCTCGGTGCGGCGCTGTCTGTGTCCAGCCGGGTGCGCCTGTTCGACTGGCTCAAGCGCCGCAAGGAGTGCGGCAACCCCTGCCAGCTGTGCGCCAAGGAATGCGAGATTCAGGCCATCCACCCGGATGGGCATATCAACCACAACGAGTGCCATTACTGCCTCGATTGCCAGATGACCTACCACAACGAGAACAAGTGTCCGCCGCTGATCCTGAAGAACAAGCGCAAGACACGTGGCAAGAAAGCGCCGGATGAGCAGCTGATTCCGGTAGTGCAAGTAGTAGAACCCTGACCAACGTCAACCAAGTGTGCCAACAAGGAGCTTCAACATGAGCGACAAGATCAACAATCCTCCGGCCAGTCCGGAAGCCAGGGGCCTGAGCCGGCGTGGTTTCCTCGGCGCCAGCGCGGCCACCGGTGCGGCAGTGGCCGCTACTGCCTTCGGCGGCGCGGTGATGAGCCGTGAGGCCTGGGCCCAGGCCGTCAGCGACGCCCAGAAGAAGGCGATGGACAAGATCCATGTCGGCCCCGGCGAGCTGGATACCTACTACGGCTTCTGGTCCGGCGGCCACCAGGGCGAAGTCCGCGTGCTGGGCATTCCGTCCATGCGCGAGCTGATGCGCATCCCGGTGTTCAACCATGACTCCGCCACCGGCTGGGGCATGACCAACGAAAGCAAGCGGATCATGGGGGACAGTGCCAGGTTCACCAACGGCGACTGCCACCACCCGCACCTGTCGATGACCGATGGCAAGTACGACGGCAAGTACCTGTTCATCAACGACAAGGCCAACAGCCGCATTGCGCGTATCCGTCTGGACATCATGAAGACGGACAAGATGGTCACCATCCCCAACGTCCAGGCCATCCACGGTCTGCGTCTGCAGAAGGTGCCCCATACCAAGTACGTGTTCGGTAACGCCGAGTTCATCATCCCCCATCCCAACGATGGCAAGATCTTCGCCATGGATGATGAGAACAGCTACACCATGTACAACGCGGTGGACGCGGAAACCATGGAAGTGGCCTGGCAGGTGATCGTCGACGGCAACCTCGACAACACCGACATGGACTACACCGGCCGCTTCTGCGCCTCCACCTGCTATAACTCGGAAAAGGCCCTGGACCTGGGCGGCACCATGCGCAACGAACGCGACTGGGTGGTGGTGTTCGACGTCCACGCCATCGAGGCCGAGGTCAAGGCCGGCAACTTCATCACCCTGGGTGATTCCAAGGTACCGGTGATCGATGGTCGCAGGAAGGATGGCAAGGACAGCAAGGTCACCCGCTACATTCCGGTGCCCAAGAACCCCCACGGCCTGAACACCTCGCCGGACGGCAAGTACTTCATCGCAGCGGGCAAGCTGTCGCCGACCGTCTCCATCATCGCCATCGACAAGCTGCCTGATCTGTTCGACGGCAAGATCAGCGACCCCCGTGACGTGGTCGTGGCCGAGCCGGAACTGGGCCTGGGGCCGCTGCATACCACCTTCGACGGCCGCGGCAACGGCTACACCACCCTGTTCATCGACAGCCAGGTGGTCAAGTGGAACATCGAGGAGGCGATCCGCGCCCACAACGGCGAGAACGTCAACTACATCAAGCAGAAGCTGGACGTGCACTACCAGCCCGGTCACACCCACGCCTCGCTGACCGAAACCAGCGAAGCCGACGGCCAGTGGCTGGTGGTGCTGTCCAAGTTCTCCAAGGACCGCTTCCTGCCCACCGGCCCGCTGCACCCGGAGAACGACCAGCTGATCGACATCTCCGGCGACGAGATGGTGCTGGTACACGACGGCCCGACCTACGCCGAGCCGCATGACTGCATCATGTGCCGCCGCGACCAGATCCGCACCAAGAAGATCTGGGATCGGGACGACCCCTTCTTCGCCGAAACCGTGAAGATGGCCGAGGCCGATGGCATCAACCTGACCACCGACAGCAAGATCATCCGTGATGGGAACAAGGTCCGGGTGTACATGGTATCCATGGCGCCGTCCTTCGGCATCAACGAGTTCACCGTCAAGCAGGGCGATGAAGTCACCGTGATCATCACCAACATCGACCAGATCGAGGACGTGTCCCACGGTTTCGTCATGGTCAACCACGGTGTGAGCATGGAGATCAGTCCACAGCAGACCTCGTCGATCACCTTCACGGCCGACAAGCCCGGTGTCTTCTGGTACTACTGCAGCTGGTTCTGCCACGCGCTGCACATGGAAATGTGCGGTCGCATGCTGGTCGAGCCGGCATAAGCCGGGGATCCGGGCGCGCTGGCCGCGCCCGGATTGCACCATCCCCGATCCACTCAACCGGCATGAAGGAATGCAGCATTGTTCACGCATCTGGCTACAGGCCGGCACCTTGCGGCACTTGTGATCGCCTGTGGCCTCTGGGCGAACGCCCAGGCCTCACCCCTGCCCATCGACAGCCTGCCGCTGCAGGCTGATGGCGAGATTTCCGTTCTGCCCGCCGGCACCCATACCGGCAACTTTGTACTGGAGACCCCGATTCACCTGCGCTGCGCGCCGGAGGCGGTGCTCGATGGCGGTGGCCATGACAACCTGCTGACCATACGGGCGCCGGGCGTCACCATCGAAGGCTGCACCCTGCGCAACTGGGGCTCCAACCTGACCGAGATGAACGCCGGCATCTTCGTCGAGCCCAGCGCCACCGACGTGACCCTGCAGGGCAACCGGCTGCGCGGCCCCGGCTTCGGCATCTGGTCGGACGGCACCCGCAATCTGGTGGTGGAGAACAACCAGGTCGAGGGCGACACCGATTACCGCTCCCAGGACCGAGGCAACGGCATCCACCTGATCAATACCAATGAAGCCAGGGTGCTCAACAACCGGGTGCGCCATACCCGCGACGGCATCTATCTGGGCAACTCGAACAACAACCTGATTCAGGGCAACCTGATGGAGGACCTGCGCTTCGGCATCCACTACATGTTCTCCCAGAGCAACCGGGTAATCGGCAACACCACCCGCCGTACCCGTACCGGCTATGCGCTGATGCAGAGCCGCATGCTGACGGTCGAGCACAACCGCTCCGAAGATGACCGCAACTACGGCATCCTGATGAACTTCATCACCTACTCGACCATCACCGACAACTTCGTCTCCAACGTGCAGCGGGGGCAGACCGGTGATGACAGCATGATCAAGGGCGGCGAAGGCAAGGCCCTGTTCATCTACAACTCGCTGTTCAACACCATCGCCAACAACCACTTCGAACGCAGCAACCTGGGCATTCACCTGACCGCCGGTTCGGAGAACAACAGGATCAGCAGCAACACCTTTGCCGGCAACGAGCAGCAGGTGAAGTACGTGGCCACCCGCACCCAGGAGTGGTCGGTGGAGGGCCGCGGCAATTTCTGGAGCGATTATCTGGGCTGGGATCGCAACGACGACGGGCTCGGCGATGTGCCCTACGAACCCAATGACAACGTTGACCGCCTGCTGTGGATGTATCCCCAGGTGCGCCTGCTGATGAACAGTCCGGCCATCCAGGTGCTGCGCTGGGTGCAGCGGGCCTTCCCGGTCATCAGGATGCAGGGCGTGCAGGACAGCCACCCCCTGATGCGGATGCCCACCACCCATCTGATTCAACCTACACAGGAAACCCGCTGATGAATGCCGTTGATATCCAGGGCGTCAGTCTGCGTTACGGCAAGATGACCGCGTTGCGCCAACTCGACCTTCATCTGGAGGAAGGTGAGGTGCTGGGGCTGTTCGGTCACAACGGCGCCGGCAAGACCACCACCATGAAACTCATCCTCGGCCTGCTCACCCCCAGCGAAGGGCAGCTGCGGGTGCTGGGTCAGGCGCCGAATGATGCCGATGTCCGCCGCCGCATGGGCTATCTGCAGGAGAACGTCATGTTCTATCCGCAGCTGACCGGCCGCGAGACTCTGCACCACTTCGCCCGCATCAAGGGTGCGGCGCGGCAGCAGGCCGACCAGCTGCTGGAACAGGTGGGGCTGGCCCACGCCGCCGATCGCCGGGTGAAGACCTACTCCAAGGGCATGCGCCAGCGCCTGGGTCTGGCCCAGGCCCTGCTCGGCGAGCCTCGCCTGCTGCTGCTGGACGAGCCCACCGTGGGTCTGGATCCCATTGCCACCCAGGACCTCTACCTGCTTATCGATCAGCTGCGCCAGCAGGGCACCAGCGTGATCCTCTGCTCCCACGTGCTGCCGGGGGTGGAAGCCCACATCAACCGGGCGGCGATACTGGCCGGCGGCCAGCTGGAAGCCGTCGGCACCCTGACCAGCCTGCGCACCGGCGCCGGTCTGCCCTCGCGCATCCGCGCTACCGGCCTCAAGCAACGCGAGCAGGTGCTGCAGAGCTTCAGTTCGCTCAATGGCAACGCGCGGCCGCTGGGGGGCGACGGCATAGAGCTGACCGGCAGCGCCGCCACCAAGATGAGCCTGCTGCGTCAGCTGCTGGACCGGGACCAGCCCGGCGATATCGACATACTGCAGCCCTCGCTGGAGGATCTGTACCGCTTTTACACCGAACGCGCCAGCCGCGCGCGTGCGGCGGAGGACAAGGCATGAACCAGGTATGGAACATTGCGCGCAAGGAACTCAGCGACGGCCTGCGCAACCGCTGGTTGCTGGCCATCAGTGTGCTGTTTGCGGTACTGGCGGTGGGTATCGCCTGGCTCGGCGCGGCGGCGTCAGGGCAGCTGGGCTTCACTTCGATTCCTGCCACCGTCGCCAGTCTGGCCAGCCTGGCCACCTTCCTGATGCCGCTGATCGCCCTGCTGCTGGCCTACGATGCCATCGTCGGTGAGGACGAAGGCGGCACCCTGATGCTGCTGATGACCTACCCCATCAGCCGCGGGCAGATACTGCTCGGCAAGTTCGTCGGTCACGGCCTGATCCTGGCGCTGGCGGTACTCATCGGTTTCGGCTGCGCGGCAGTCGCCATCGGCGCCCTGGTCGAGGATATCGAGCTGAACCTGCTGGTCTGGGCCTTCGGCCGCTTCATGCTGTCCTCCACGTTGCTGGGCTGGGCCTTCCTCGCCCTGGCCTACCTGCTCAGCAGCCTGGTCAGCGAGAAGTCCAGTGCCGCCGGACTGGCCCTGGGGGTCTGGTTCCTCTTCGTGCTGGTATTCGATCTGGTGCTGCTGGCCCTGCTGGTGTTCAGTGAAGGCAAGTTCAACCCCGAACTGCTGCCCTGGCTGCTGCTGCTCAACCCCACCGACATCTACCGGCTGATCAACCTCGGCGGCTTCGACGGCGGCAACGCCATCGGCGTGCTGTCGCTGGCCGAGGATCTGCCCGTGCACGGCGCCGTGCTCTGGGCCTGTCTGCTGGGCTGGGCCGGCGCCGCCCTGTTGCTGGCCTGGGCGGCCTTCCGCCGTCGGGCTGCCTGATTTCAAGGAAAGAGGAAAACTGTCATGAAACTGCGATACAACCTTCCCCTGGGGCTGATCCTGGCAGTGCTGCTGGGCCTGGCCGGTTGCGGCGACCGGGAAGAGGCCGAGGTATCCCTGGACCCGGTGGCCTTCCACAGCGAGGACGAATGCCATGTGTGCGGCATGGTGGTGATGGATTTCCCCGGGCCCAAGGGACAGGCAGTAGCCCGCGACGGGGTGCGGAAGTTCTGCTCCACTGCGGAAATGCTCAGCTGGTGGCTGCAACCGGAGAACCGTATCCTGCAGCTGCGCCTCTACGTCCATGACATGGGTCGCAGCCACTGGGATCAGCCCGACGACGCGTACCTGGTCGATGCCACCCAGGCCTGGTACGTCACCGGCACCGGGCTGGAAGGCGCCATGGGCGCATCGCTGGCCTCCTTTGCCGAGCGCGAGGCCGCCGAGGCACTGGCCGCCCGACACCAGGGCGCACGGGTAGTAGCCTTCAGCGACATCGACGAGCAGTTCCTGCAGCAGGCCGCAGCTGCGCAGCACGGCGGTATGGGGCATGACATGCACTCCCAGCCGATGGATCCACACAGTCACACCGGCCACTGAGGTCGGTACCGAGGAGTTCAACGAGATGATGGGTATCAGTATCTGGCAACTGGCAATCATTCTGCTGATCGTGGTGCTGCTGTTCGGCACCAAGCGCCTGCGCGGCCTGGGTTCGGATGTCGGCAGCGCCATCAGCGGCTTCCGCAAGGCCGTCAACGAGGGTGACAGCACGCCCGCAGCGCTGGAAAGCGACAAGCTCAAGAGCCAACAGCATTCCTGAACAGGCTTCGCGCCTATCGGGTCGGCAAGTCCGATCGCGGCCCGCGGGCGCACGCCCCGTCGCCTGTTGCCCGGGGTGCAGCGCACCCGCGCTGCGCCTGCACAGCCTCAGGCGGCAGAGACCCCGTCGTCGAGCGGGTGTTCGACATCCCGACGGTGTCAGCGGCACCCATGCCCTTCTCCGTTGTCTGTAAGAGGTAACCCCGTGGCAACCGCTCAAGGGCACGCCTCATGGATTCACCTCGACCGCTCCCCTGGGAGCCCGATCCGCGCTACCGCAAGGCCGTGGCCTACTTCTCGATGGAGTACGCCATCGATCAGGCGTTGAAGATCTACGCCGGCGGGCTGGGCTTTCTGGCCGGCTCGCACATGCGCAGCGCCCACGATCTGCAGCAGAACCTGATTGGCATCGGCATCCTCTGGAAATACGGCTACTACGACCAGGTACGCCAGGACGATCAGTGCATGCGGGTGCAGTTCATCAGGAAGTACTACCCCTTCCTGCAGCCGACGGATCTGCGCGCCCAGGTCAGCGTCAATGGTCATCCGGTACATATCCGGGTACTGCGTCTGGCGCCGGAGACCTTCGGCACTGCCCCCGTCTATCTGCTGACCACCGATATTCCGGAAAACGACTACCTCGCCCGCACCATCACCCACCGCCTGTATGACACGGAACCGGCAACCCGGGTGGCCCAGAGCATAGTTCTTGGCATCGGCGGTGCCCAGGTGGTTGAACAGCTCGGTGGCGCGGCCATTCACCACCTCAACGAGGCGCATGCGCTGCCCCTGGCCTTCCATCTGCTGGCCAGACTCGGTGATGTGGCTGAGGTCCGCCGACGCGTGGTATTCACTACCCACACCCCGGAGAAGGCGGGCAACGAGGAAAGCGACCCGCAGTTCCTGCACGGCATGGGCTACTTCGCCGGGCTGCCGCTGGAGACCGTCAGACAGGCTACCGGGACCGATGGCGCCCTGTTCAGCCACACTCTGGCCGCCCTGCGCCTGGCCGCACGGGCCAATGGCGTGTCCCGGTTGCACGCGCAGGTGGCCCGGGACATGTGGGGCGACCAAGCCGGAATCTGTCCGATCATCGGCATTACCAATGCCCAGAACGCCCGTTTCTGGCAGGACCCGCAGCTGCGCCAGGCACTGCACACCGATGACGATGCGGCGCTGGTGGCACGCAAGCAGGCCATGAAGCGGGCGCTGTTCGAGGAGGTGGCCGATCAGACCGGCAAGCTGTTCGACCCACAGACGCTGACCCTGGTATGGGCCCGCCGCTTTGCCGCCTACAAGCGTGCCGACCTGCTGCTGCACGACCTCTATCGCTTCAATCGGCTGCTGGAGCAGCAGGAGCGTCCGGTTCAGATCATCTGGGCGGGCAAGCCCTTCCCCTTCGATCAGACCGCCGTGGACATGTTCGACCAGCTGGTGCGTCTGACCTGGCGCCATCCCCGGATCGCGGTGCTCACCGGCTACGAGATCCGCCTGTCGCGCTTGCTCAAACAGGGTGCGGATATCTGGCTGAACACGCCGCAACGGCTGCGCGAGGCCTCGGGCACCAGTGGCATGACTGCCGCCATGAACGGTGCGGTCAACCTGACCATCTGCGACGGCTGGGTACCGGAGTTCGCCGTGGACGGGCACAACTGTCTGCTGATACCGCCGGCTGATCCGACCGGGGATGCCGAGGCCCAGCGCGCCGAAGACGCCCTGCAGCTGATGGAGTTGCTCGAGAACCGGGCTCTGCCCATGTACTACGATCAACCTGGACGCTGGTTGCAGCTGATGAAACAGGGCATGCGCGATGTACAGCCCCGCTTCGACTCCGACCGGCTGGCACACCAGTACTACGAACTCATGTACAACCCCTGAGGAGAACGACATGGCCACAGGTTGGGCGCAGGACGGTGCCGTTCAGGAACAGATAGAAGACAGCATCCAGGATGCGGTGGACAGGGCACGCAGCCAGTTGCCGGCGGGGCCGAGCCTGACCCACTGCGAGGAATGCGGCGACCCCATTCCGCAGGCCAGACGCGAGGCACTGCCCGGGGTGCGCCTGTGCGTACCCTGCCAGACCGAGCATGATGCCGACCAGCGCCAGTCCGCCGGTTACAACCGCCGCGGCAGCAAGGACAGTCAATTACGTTGAAATACCGGCCCGATACCGGAAGGAGCTTTGCTTGCATACAGCCGTTCCCGAAACCCCTGCCGTGGCGGTCCAGCTGACCGGCCGCGAACCCCTGTTCCTGGTCATGAACAGCCGCTCCGGCAAGCAGGATAGCGAGGCCACACGCCAGGCCATAAGGACAGCCTGTGCCGAGGCCGGGCGCCGCTGCGAGCTGCTGGTGGTGGAGCGCGGCGCCGACCTGGCCAGCGCCGCACGGAAGGCCGTGACCCTGGCCCGTGAACAGGGCGGCATAGTGGTCGCCGTCGGTGGCGACGGCACCCTGAATGCGGTGTGTCAGGCGGTGGTGGGCCAGGGCGTGCCCTTCGGCGTCCTGCCCCAGGGGACCTTCAACTATTTCGGCCGCGCCCATGGCATTTCCCAGGACACCGGCCAGGCGATGCATGACCTGCTCAACGCCCGTCTGGAACACATCAGTCTGGGTCAGATCAACGGACGCTATTTTCTGGTCAATGCCAGTCTCGGCCTCTATCCGCAACTGCTGGAGGACCGCGAGGAGTACAAGCAGCGCTACGGTCGCAGCCGCTGGATCGCCCTGGTCGCCGCCCTGGTCACCCTGGCGCGGGCCCATCGCCAGCTCGACATCACCCTGGAGCATGGCGGCCGCCACGAGCGCCTGCGCACGCCGACCCTGGTGGTCTGCAACAACGCCCTGCAGCTCAAGCACATAGGTGTGGATCCGGCGCTGCCGGACAATCGCGACCATCTGGTGGCCCTGGCCTCCAGACCGGTGGGCACCGGCGCGCTCTACCTGCTGCTGTTGCAGGGCCTGCTCAGCCGCATGGGTGAAGCGGAGAATGTCATCAGCTTCGGTTTCGAAAACCTGACGGTGCGCCCCAATGCCCGGCCGCGGATGGTCAAGGTGGCGGTGGATGGCGAGATACTGCGCATGCGCACGCCCCTGACCTTCCGCATTGCCCCGCATGTGCTGCCGCTGCTCATTCCGCGCAGCGCCCCCACACCGGAGCATCCATGACCCGTCTGCTGCACCTGTCAGATCTGCACTTCGGCACCGAGGATCCCGGAGTGGTTCAGGCCCTGCTGCAACTGGAGCAGCAACTGCGGCCGGATCACTGCCTGCTCAGCGGCGACATCACCCAGCGGGCGCGGCGCGGCCAGTTCGCCGCCGCCCAGGCTTTCGTGCGGCGTCTCGGCGCCCCGGTGATGGCCGTGCCCGGCAATCACGATCTGCCGCTGTTCAATCTGGCGGCACGTCTGTTCAATCCCTACGGCAACTACCGCCAGGCGTTCGGGCAGGATCTGGAGCCCGTGCTGGACACGCCACGGCTGTTGGTGATCGGCGTCAACAGTACTCGGCCAGCGCGACACAAGGACGGTCAGGTGTCCGCCGCCCAGGTGCAGCGGGTGAGCCGGCGCCTGCAACAGGCCGCACCCGGACAGCTGCGCATAGTGATGCTGCACCATCCGGTTCGCGCCATAGAAGAGTCGGACCTGAGCAACCTGCTGATCGGTCGGGAGCGGGCAGTACCGGAGTGGGTGGATGCCGGGGCGGATCTGCTGCTGGGTGGACACATTCACCTGCCCTATCTGGTACCGCTGCAGGGCAGCCAGCCCGAGCGGCGCGGCTGGGCAGTGCAGGCGGGCACGGGGCTCTCGACGCGCATCCGCGGCGCCGTGCCCAACTCGGTGAATCTGATCGAATACGACGCCGGCGTGCCGCGGCGCTGCTGCCTGACCCGCTGGGATTATCTGGCGGGTCAGGGCTTCGTGGAGGTCGAGCGCAGCGAGCTGCGCCTGAGCGACCTATAGCTCGGCGTTGTGGTAGACGTTCTGCACGTCATCCAGATCATTGAGCATGTCGAGGAAGCGGTCGAACATGGGTCGATCCTCCTCGCCGATGGCGGTGAAGGTCTGGGGCAGGAACTGGATCTCGTCGACCTCGAACTCCACCTCACCCAGGGCCTCGGTCAGCGCCTGGCGGGCCTTGGCATATTCGGTGTTGGGAGTGAAAACGGTGATCAGGCCATCCTCGTTCTCGATGTCGGTGACATCCACATCAGCCATCATCAGCGCCTCGAGCACGGCTTCCTCGTCGTCGCCCTTGAAGGCCAGGATAGCGCAGTGGTCGAACATGTGGCTGACGCTGCCGGGGGTGCCCATCTTGCACTTGGTCTTGGTGAAACAGTGGCGCACATCGGCAATGGTGCGGTTGGGGTTATCGGTCAGACACTCGACAATCACGATGCAGTTACCCGGGCCAAAACCCTCATAACGCGCCACCGAGAAATCCTCACCACCGCCGCCCTTGGCCTTGTCGATGGCCTTTTCGATCACGTGGGCCGGCACCTGATCCTTCTTGGCCCGCTCGATCAGGCCACGCAGGGACAGGTTGCCTGCGGGGTCGACACCGCCGGACTTGGCACAGACATAGATCTCCCGTGCGTATTTGCTGTAGAGCTTGGTCTTGGCGTCGGCCGTCTTGGCCATGGATTCCTTGCGGTTCTGATAAGCGCGTCCCATCCGGCGGTCCCGTTTGATTGAAAAGCCGTCATTCTACGTCAGTTGCCCGCTGCGCTGGAGTATTTTCCACTCCCCGCCCAGCGGAAAATCCGGTCTGAACTCCCGCGTCGTTTATCCAGTCAGAACTGATACCCATTCGAGGTGCTGACGATGATGCTGCATTCCCTGACTGACGGCTTCTTCAGGCCGCTCACCACGGTCCTGGCCCTGACCATGATGCTCACCGGCTGCCAATGGCCCGCCGATCCCGAACGTTCCCTGACCGCGGCCCGGGAACGGGGCGCCCTGCGTGTCGGTGTGGTGGCCAACCCACCCTGGGTTGAAGTGCCGGACCCGGCGGCGCCGGTCGGTCTGGAAAGTGAACTGGTGCGCGAGTTCGCCGAGCGTCAGGACCTGGACATCCAATGGCATCATCACGGGGTCGAGCAGTTGGTGGAGTCCCTGCGTCGACATGAACTGGACCTGCTGATCGGTGGTTTCTCCGCCACCCACCCCTGGCGCGCCGAGGTCGGCCAGACCTTTATCTATTTCAACGAACGCAACCAGCAGGGCACACTGGGTGAACATGTCATCCTCACGGCGCCCGGCGAGAATGCCCTGCTCCTGACGCTGGAGCGTTTCCTGTTCACCCGCCAGGACCCGGAACACTACCTGCCCACGCTGCGAGCCGCCGGCCAGCCATGAGGGTACGTCAGGGTTATCGGCTGCCCGCAGACCGGGAAGCCCTGCTGCACAAGGCGATCCGCCTCGAGTGGATCTCGCTGGGCTTCGTGCTCAGCATAGTGCTGGTGATGTACCTGAGCATGGGTTCTTCCCAGACGATGAAGATGGCCCTGCTCGAGGATCTGCTGGCCCTGGTGCCGCCGGTGGTCTTCCTGCTGGCCATGCGCATGCGCAAGCGGCCTCCGGACGAGCAGCACCCTTACGGCTACAGTCGCGCCATCCTG
>Ga0209075_1001602_pt1 | contig 21161 bp, 14 predicted proteins | sample Stecom2011_FD_187523 | JGI IMG/M metagenome (GOLD analysis project Ga0209075, IMG submission 187523) | Agricultural soil microbial communities from Utah to study Nitrogen management - Steer compost 2011 (SPAdes) (version 2) | ecosystem: Environmental > Terrestrial > Soil > Agricultural land...
CTGCTGGGCGGGCTTGTAGGTGGAGAAAGTGGTCTGCTGGGCGGCCTGCTTGACCTGGGCGGACTGGGCGGTGGCTCCAGCGTTGATGCCGTGGCGGTTGGTAACGCTGCTGCACTTAACGCGGACGGCCTGGTCAACAGCGTGATTGATGGCATGAATGGCCTTGTCAACACCACGCTCAACACCACCTTCGACGGCGTGCAGGGGCTGGCCGAGAGCACCATCGTCAGCAGCGCCGGCGCCATGAACTCCGTTGCAGAGAGCGCCATTGCCTTTACCGAGCAGAGCAGCACCAAGGCTTTTGACTCTGCAGGCAACCTGGTCTCTGAAAGCGCTACTCTGAGCACAGCGCCCGGCGCCGAGATCATGCAGAGCTATGCTGCCGAGACCCTCGGTCCGCTGACTGCCGGCGTTGGCAATGGCATCGACGGCATGCTGAGCGGCGTTGGTGAAGGGGCCGGCCAGGCCATGGCTAACCTGGGCAGCGGCATTCCGGAAATGCTGCCGGGCACCGTGTCTGCGCTGGGTGCCGACATTGTCAGTGCATCCGACAGCGGTGGTCTGCTGACCAACCTGCTGAACGTTCTGATCTAAGCCAGACAGGGCTCTCTCGGTTTACGAGAGAGCCCTGATTTAACAATGGCTTATAGCTAAAAGCCGTTATTTAATTTAATCATTTTCAAAAAATGCTGAGGCATTACGGTGGCCAAAACTGCCCAGCCAGACATTTTTACAGCTAATTCTTGACGTTCCTGGTTAGCGACTCTCCTCACCCACTCAGCCTCCAGCTCAACGGCTTCCATATTGCTGCCAAAACCATGCCTGGCTCTGGCTCGGTGTAGCTCCATCGCTTCACGAGCACTGGCTTCAGAGTTTTTTATAATTTCAAGCTCTTGCCGGTTCGCGCGCAAGTCGCTCAATGCCTCTTGAGCTAAATCGATAAGTTCGTGCTGTAGCTCATCATACCGCAACTGGGCCATGCGTAATGCTGATTGCGAAGAATCGATGTTTGCTCGTTCTGATGTAAAAGGCCCTAATGGCTGTTTCAAGGATAGCCCAATAATAAAGTTGTCTCGCCCCATGTCATCTATAGCATTCATTGCGCTTTGCGAGTCAACACCGATAAAGGAGTAGTTTGCAATCAGAGAGACCTTGGGGAGGATGGTTCCCCGCGCAGAATCCAGTTGCCGATGCGCAGAGTCTATGCGATTTTTTGCTGCTTTAAGCGACGGATGTTCTGCAATATGAGCCTTAGGTTGAACAAGGTGCATTACTGGAGGTGTGGGTATGGTGCCTATGTCTGCATAAATTGTATTTCTTGCTGTTCCGATGCCGGGAGTGCCAAGATGGCGCAGGAGGCGGGCAGAAATATGCTCTTGTTGCATCTGGCCTTGAAGAAGCTCTGACTGTGCGTCAAGCCAATCCGCTTCCGCTGATTGTACGACAGTCTTGGCTAAGCGGCCTTCTTTGAAACCCTCTTTTGCAAGTGACAGCCTTTTTTCAAAGAGAGCTGCCCGATGTCTACTGGAGCGTGTGAAAACTTCTGCACTAGCCAGATCAACATATAGCTTTAGTGCTTGTAAAAACTCGTTTACTACAATGGCGTCTAACTCTGCTTCGTTGGCGGCAAGATCCGAGGTGGCCGCGCGAAAACTGGCTTGATGCTGCCCTCCATTGAAGAGGCTAAGCTCAGCGGAAAGCGCAGCATAGCTGTTGTAGAAGCTCTCGCTGGCGTCAATGACGCTGCCGCCAACAATAGTGCTGCCACTGCCGGAATAGTTTTGTGACCTGAGTGTTTGAAGCGACAGATCCAGTTGTGGAAGGAAGGCACCCCTAGCTTGGCTTTTGCGAGACTCTGCCTGAATGATTAGCTCTTGCTGCTTCAGCATTGCCGGGGTGCTAGACGCTACCTTATCAAGCACTTCTTGCAGCGCTATACGATGAGCCGGTTGCACCTGTGCCTGAAGTGTAGTGTTCGCACTAGCACTGATCGCACTGGCTACGGCCGGGGCTGAGTAAAGCGGAAAAAACGCCAGCAACAGGGCTGTAAATCTTGGCTTGATGCCTTGTGTCATACGAAAGAAACGTCCAAGTCCGCAGGGGAAGTCATTTCTAACAATGATAGTGTCTGTAGAGGTATCTGATTGGCGAAAGCAGGCATTTCGGTTGAAATCAGGTTTCCTGTGTCTTGAAGAAGTGCTTGAATGTCATTTGCAGACTGTTGTGCATCAAGGCCAATTCGATTGTCCAAGCCGTTGTTGATTCTGTCGATGGCATGATCATAATGGAATCGTTCTTCAATAATGACTCCACCATCTTCCTGAGGAGTGATGCTTGTCTCCATGGTGCCCCGCTGCATGTTCGCACCTAGCAGAGCATGTAATGAGACTGCACTACTTGAAATTCCGCCTAGGCTGATGAGGTTGGCCTCCAATAAGCTTTCGCTTATGTCTTGATTGAACTGCATAGCCATGCGGTCAATGGTGGAGTTAATTGTTTGAGTAGTCAGTGAGGTCAGGCTGTTGCCAAAACCATGTGAAATAAGTATTGACATGGAAGCTCCTCGGTAAAGCAGAATTGGTCGGCGCCAATTGATGGCGCCGACCTCGTTGGGAAGCCCGTGTTGGGAAGCCCGTTAGATCAGAACGTTCAGCAGATTAGTCACCAGGCCACCGCTGTCGGATGCACCGACAATGTCGGCACCCAGCGCAGACACGGTGCCCGGCAGCATTTCCGGAATGCCGCTGCCCAGGTTAGCCATGGCCTGGCCGGCCCCTTCACCAACGCCGCTCAGCATGCCGTCGATGCCATTGCCAACGCCGGCAGTCAGCGGACCGAGGGTCTCGGCAGCATAAGTTTGCATGATTTCGGCGCCGGGCGCTGTGCTCAGAGTAGCGCTTTCAGAGATCAGGTTTCCGTTGCTGTCAAAAACCTTGGTAGCGCTCTGCTCGGTAAAGGCAATGGCGCTCCCTGCAACGGAGTTCATGGCGCCGGCGCTGCTGACGATGGTGCTTTCCACTAGCCCCTGCACGCCGTCGAAGGTGGTGTTGAGCGTGGTATTGATCAAGCCGTTCATGCCATCAATCACGCTGTTGACCAAGGTGTCTGCGTTAAGTGCAGCAGCGTTGCTGACGTTAACGGCTTCACTGGTGCCTTGGCCGCTATTTCCGCCGAGCAGGCCACCGAGAAGACCATCAAGATTAAGAAGACCGCCGAGAAGTGCCATGTTTTATTTCTCCTGGAAATAAATTAAGCTTAGCTATTCTAGCTTTTTTGATGCTGGTTTTTTTGATGCATGGCAAAAGCCGTGCTTTGCCGGTTTTTCCCCGAAGGCAGCAGCTGCACACCACAGGGTCCTGTCATCATTTTAAACCGGTACAAAAGCAATTGAAATATAGCAACAAAGCCATTGAGATAAACCCTTTCATTTGTGAATAATTGATGCATGTGTTATGAGATCAAGCCTCTGATGTTCTGTTTTGTTTCAAAGTTTTTTTAAACGTTTATCTCACGCTTATGCCTTCGCTGATGTTGCGCGAGAGGGGTGAGAGGAAAAACTCAAGAATCCTTCTCTCTCCTGTGTTGACATCGACTGACGCAGTCATGCCAGGGCGTACCGTGACGCGCTCGTTACCCCGCTCAAGGTAGTGTTTGGTAGGTTCAACCCACGCCCGATAGTAGCCTTCCTGGCCGCTGGCTTGCGCGTCTGCGCTGATCCATACCAGTTTGCCTGGCAATACGCCATACTGGGTGAAAGGAAAAGCTTCAACCTTTATTTCTACATGCTGGCCTACTCTAACAAACCCAGAATCCCTATCAGAAAGCTCTAGCTCAACAAGCAGTGGCGCCTCATCAGGGACAATCTCGATAATGCTGGATCCGGCTGTAACAACCTCACCAGGCGTTGAAACATTGATGGATTTTACTGTGCCAGCAACAGGGGCATGAAGGTTTCTGCTCTCTAGAGCGTGGACCGTATGAGATTGCTGTTCAGTTAGCTGATATGACTCACTGATGGCCCTTTCCAAGCTGGCCAGTAGATCAAGGCGCCGCTCAGCTTCAATCTGTTCGAGCGCCTCATGTGCGTTAACTAGGCGTTCTCGCAAGATTTTTATCTTTTCTCTAGATGAGTCTATATCACTCTGCAGAGCGATGCTGTCTTCGCGAAGCATGATATATTCATTTCGAGCGATAGCGCCAATTTCAGCCAGTCGGCGAGCACTTTCTGTCCTCTGGTCAACCAATTCCTGCCGCTCCAGTTGGCGGTGAAGCCGCGACTCACTGGATCGTAGCTCAGCCTGAACTTCACGGATGCTGGAGTTCATCGTCTTGCGAAGGCTGGCATGGCGAGCTTCTTCGGTTTTCCATATGTCCTGGTTCAGTGAATATATTTCGTCTGCTTGATGACTATTAGGAGCGTTGCCGCTCAGGCTGCTTTTAAGTCTGTGCTGCCGGGCCATGTTAAGCCTTGCTGCCTTTTCAATTGACTCGTTACTTGCTGCTGCCAGCGTTTCGTCGAGCCTCACCAGGAGCTGGCCGGCCTCAACGCGCTGCCCGACCTCGACCAACACTTCCTCGATAGCGCTAAGCTCCATATTTTGTACCACCTTGTTGCGGCCGTCAGGTATAAATCGACCATTGGCAGTGGCTGCAACATCAATGCGTGAAAACCAGGACCATACAAGTGCCAGTAGCAATAAAATCAGTAGTGCCCATAGCACTCGTCTCCTTCCGGCCGGAGGCTCGGTTTCTTGAATGGACCTCAGCGGGTCAAGAAACTCTCGCTCAAGCTCATTAAGTTTCTCGATTCTGCGTCGCTTTGTGTTCTCGCTATGCCGTGAAGATAAAATGCGGGCCAGGCGAGAGAGCAAGCTCATGGTTTTAGCCAAGCCTATACCTCCTGGAAAAGGTTATAAAACATACCTTTTCTTTCCATGAGTTCTCTGTGACTTCCCGACTCGACGATCCTTCCATTATCCATGACTAGTATCGTGTCGGCATGCTGAATAGCTTCCAATGAATGCGCAACCATGAAAACGGTTCTACCTTGGCGGACCTTTTGAATGCTAGCCTCAATGGTGCGCTGCGCAGCTTTATCAAGTGCGCTAGTTGCCTCGTCGAATATTAGTATCCGGGGGTTTGCCAGCAGGGCGCGCGCGATAGCTAGACGCTGCCGTTGGCCTCCGGAAAGTATGGCGCCACGTTCGCCAATCGGTGTGTCATAACCTGCTGGCAGATTTTCTATGAATTCTTCCGCTCCTGCAAGTCTTGCAGCGGCGATAACGCTGCTCATGGGGGCGTCAGGAAGGTGAATTGAAATGTTTTCGCGAACAGTGCCTGCGAAAAGGCTACCCTCTTGTGGCACGACTCCTATCTGGCGCCTGAGCCAGCGAGGATCTACTTCGTTAAGATCTATATTGTCAAAGCGTATTTTCCCAGAGCTAGGAAGGTAAAGGCGCTGCAGTAGCTTTGCCAGAGTACTTTTTCCCGACCCGCTGCGCCCCACAATACCGACAAAGCTTCCTGGTTGAATGGTAAAGCTGACGCCCTTTATTACAGGCTCTAGGTCAGGGCGGTAGCGGTACTCGACACCTTCCATCTCCACTTTTCCCTGCAGCGGCTTGAGATTTTGCCGGCCAGTGTTAAGTATGGGCTCTTTGGGGGTGTTCATTAAGTCACCCAGCCTTTCAATCGACAGCCCAACCTGCTGAAGTCCTTGCCAGGTTTGCACCATGCGAAGTACTGGGCTAGTGACTTGACTTGCAATCATGTTGAATGCAATTAGCTGGCCGGCAGTAATGGATCCATCAAGCGCAAGATTTACACCGTACCATAGAATGGACAGTGTTATTAGCCTTTGCATGACTTGTCCGATAGAGCCGACAATGCCAGAAAGAGAGTCGCTTCGATATGAGGCAGTAGCGTAGCTGGCGAGCAGGGAGTCCCACCGTCTTGCCATCTGTTTTTCAGCAGCAAGGGACTTAATGGTCTGTATGCTGCTTATGGTTTCTGTAAGAAACGACTGATATTCCGCGCTTTTCTCAAGGCGGTCGACCATGCGCTTTCTTATGGTAGGGTAGGTGATGACAGATAGCCCAACCAGCAGTGGCAGCATAGCAATAACCAATAGCGTGAGCTGATAGCTGATCAAGAACATGACAAGCAGAAAAACACCTACAAAAAGTAGATCAATTATCGCCATCATGCTGGAGCCAGTAAGGAATTGGCGTATTGTTTCCATTTCCTTGACTCTGGCAACTGTGTCACCCACTTTGCGCTGTTCAAAGTATCGCAGTGGGACGCTGAGAAGGTGTTCGTAAACCTTCATTCCTAGTGTTGCATCTACGCGATATGTCGTGCGCGTCATCAACTGAGCGCGAAGCACGCCTAAAACTGCCTCGAAAAGAAGAATAGCCAGCATGGCGCCAGCTAATACGTTAAGAGTAGAGATAGAACGGTGGACCAGTACCTTGTCAATGATAAGCAAGGTAAAAAGGGGGGTGGCCAGAGCGAATATCTGAATAACAAAGGCAGCTATTCCCACTTCTGTCAGGCTGGACCTGTACCGTTTCAGCATGGGAAGGAACCAGGCAAATCCAAATCGTGGATTTTCTGTACTCCACCCGATCTTAGGGCGCATCAGTACCAGGTTTCCGGTCCAGATTTCTTCCAGCTGACTACGCGTTGCAATAAGTGGCTTCCCTTGGCGGGGCTCCACCAGAACAGCTTGCTCTGACTCAACGCGGGCAATTACCAAGAATTGCCCATTTTTCAGTTCCACTATTGCAGGAAAACTTTGTCGTTCAAGGTCTTCCCATGTGAGATTTACCTGCTTTGCCTTGAAGCGGTGCCTAGATGCTAAATTTATAAGGTCTTCCGTTCCGACTGTTCCTCTATTGATTCCCTCTGTGATTGCGAGTTGCTCAGGATCTAGTGGAGAGTTATGAAATGCCGATACAAGGCAAAAAGCATAAACTGCTGAATGTGACTTTTCAGCATTGGCATTGCCTATTCCAGAGCCTTGCTCCTGAGGTTGAGCTTCTATTGCGCTCACTTTGCCCTCCGTTGCCTGGGGCGTTTTCCTACGTGATCGGGGTGGTCATATAGTTGATGCTTGTGCATTTTTTCCCATAATACCTTTCGGCTTATACCAAGGTCCATGGCAGTCTTTTTGCGAACCCAGTTATTTCGCTGTAGTGCATCCAGTATTTCATCTCTCTCCATAGATAGGCTATGGTTGGTTAAGTTCGAAGCTTCTGGTGCCTGTGCTTCTGATTCCTTTTCTATAATTGGAAGGACTGCTTTTTTGCTCCAAGTTCCACTTACGCGATACTTGAGGAATACTCTCTCTGCGGTGTTCATCATTTCCCTTATGTTTCCTTTGAACACCCTGTTGCCGACTGCGTTCATCAGCCAGTCAGGTAAGGTTGCAAGGTTTATTCCCTCTTTTTTTGCAATAGAGGATAGGAGGTGGAAGAATAGCTGGCGTTTTTCCATCCTCCCTCTTGCTTCCAAGTCGGGAAGATCGAGTACGGCGACTGCGATCCTATAGTATAAATCGGAGCGAAATTTTCCTTCACGCACCATGGTATATAAGTGGCGGTTAGTTGCGGCAACTAGCCTGAAGTCAAGCGGTATTCTTCGCCGTGATCCCAGCGGAGTAATGGATTTCTGTTCTATGACACGTAGTAACTTGACCTGCTGATATAGGGGTAGGTCACCAATTTCATCCAGAAAAATGGTTCCACCGTTTGCCTGCTCAAAATATCCAGCATGGCTGCGAGAGGCGCCAGTGAATGCCCCTGGGGAGTAGCCAAAAAATTCTGCTTCAAAAAGGCCTTCAGGAATAGCTCCACAGTTTACGCATACAAATGGTCCGCTGCTTCGCTGATTGTTGTAATGGTGAAGTAGTCTGGCTACCATCTCCTTTCCGGTTCCAGTTTCACCTAGGATGAGCGTATTTACTTCAGAGTTTGCATATAGTAGTGCCTCTCTATAGAACTCGCGCATTATTTTCGAAGAAAAATAGATGTGCCCATTGTTACAGCCCATCTTGATACATGTGCCAAGTGAAGCCGCTTTTTTTATCCCCTGTTCCAGTTCCTCAGTAGAGAATGGTATGTCAAGGTGTAGTGAGGCATCTGAACACGAGCTGCCCCCTAGCCGAAGGGTTGGTATTTTTATGCCGTGTGGTTGGGGAATAGGGTCTTCCTGCATGACTATCAGGCAGTCAGGCAGTATAGAGGTACGTGAATGTATGCAGCGTGAGCTGTTATACGAGATCAGGTTTTCAACTCCAGCCTTTCGGACTTGGGTCTCAAGCCATTTTTCGTTCTCACTGCATTTGCTGAAAATAGCGACATTGATGTCGTTTGGCTCAAGGCTCATTCCTGACTGACCAAGAGGGTGATTTTGTGTGCGTAGGTAGGATCATGAATAAGGTGTGGCAATTTTGGCTCCATGCCTAGCTGTTGACAATGAGCAGTCCTTCAGCGGCTGCTATGCCAGCATGAAACCATACTGGCATATGCGCTCATAAACAGAGAGCCCGGAATGCAGCCTCACGCGGTGCTTTCCGGACTCTGTTTTCATACCGTTGTGATTAGCCGTGGACCATGTGGCTCATTGCGTCATTTGCTAGCTCATCTTGATGCACAGCCAGTACCGAGCCTACATCCATGTGTAAGTCCGTTGCCATTGTGCCGACGCCCTCCATCTCGGCCTTGTCAAATGCGTCTCCTGATTCATCAATCAAGACGTCATCGGCGCTGGATAGTGAAAGCGTTTCATCTTCTCCAGCATCAAAGGTTGAGCTGTACTGGCTTTCTTTCAGCTCGTTATGCTCAGTGTCTGCTTCCATAAGGTCGAAGCTGTCACTGAGGTCATCAAAGCTGAACATTTGCCGGGCGGCCATCTCGTTAATGCTGGGAGCCGCGTCCTTCAGCTCAACTTGTAGGCTGATAATTTCGCTGCGACCATTAGCATCCTCAAGCCTATAGCTAAGGCTGTCTCTCTGGCCAATATTGTCAACGTTAGCATCAGGCTCATAGCGGTAACTGCCATCGCTTTGGACAAGGAAGGTGCCAAATTGTCCCGCAATGCTGGTCTCGCCATCCACTTGAACCCAACTGCCACCTTGGCTGACAAATATGTCAGTTGCGTCAGGATCAATAGCCATGAGCTCTCCCTTGCTGTCCAGCAGCAGGTTGCCTTGGGCAGCACCTGTCGTGGGGTCCCCAGCATCAGGAATGGAGACAGTTTTTACATTGATGTCACTGACTTCAATCCTCTGCAGGGCCCCTACAGCGCCTGGGCGGTAGCTGATGGCCAGCTGATAATTTCCCGGCTCAAGGCCTTCGAAGCTGGCTTCTGCTCTGTTTTGAGACAGCAAGGCAATAGACAGAAGCTGAGAGCTGCCGTCAACAGTGCTATCGACCACTTCAAACTGACCATTGCTGCCTTGTTTGAGAAGGCTGATGTTCAGCTTAGGCTGTGCGCCAAGCAAACCGACGTCTGCCAGCTGCGTACCTTTCAACGAAAAGCTGATCTCCCCAACGCCTTCTTCTATGGAGAAGGAGCGACTCAGCGAGGTGCTGCCTAATGTAATCCCGAGTAGGCCAAGCAGAATATTCACTGAGCCGTCATCCAGGGTCTCAACACTTTCCTGGGGCTCGCCGAGTTCTGCGGGGGTAATTTGTGCCTGAGCTTTTCCGTCCTGGCCTACGATGGAAACTTGTGCTTTTGCCGGCTCCGAAACATTACCGCCGGTATCCCGCTGTGTAACATTCAGCGTTGTGCCCAAGGCCTGAGCAGGAACCAGGCTGATTGCAAATTCACCATTTGCATTGGCGTGACCAGCACCGGCGAATACGCCTGCTTCAGTCTCTACATGAACTGTCGAGAAGGGCTCTGCTTCACCGGTAATTATCTTGCCGTCAATAACGGCGAGGCTGCCCGGAGCATCGGGAACGTCGGCATCCGCATCCGCATCCGCATCCGCATCTGCGTCGGCATCCGCATCTGCGTCGGCATCAGCGTCCGCGTCGGCATCCGCATCTGCGTCGGCATCGGCGTCCGCATCAGCGTCTGCATCGGCATCGGCGTCCGCATCCGCATCTGCATCGGCGTCCGCATCGGCATCGGCGTCCGCGTCAGCGTCGGCATCGGCATCCGCATCGGCATCCGCATCGGCGTCCGCGTCCGCATCGGCGTCGGCGTCGGCGTCGGCGTCTGCATCCGCATCCGCATCCGCATCCGCGTCCGCATCGGCGTCCGCATCGGCATCGGCGTCGGCATCCGCGTCTGCATCGGCATCGGCGTCTGCATCTGCATCGGCGTCGGCATCCGCATCGGCGTCGGCGTCCGCATCGTCTGCAGGGGTGTCGCTACTGCTACTACTACTGCTGTTGGCGATGGCAGCAATGGCTGCTGCCCCGAGGCCGGCAGCCGCAAGAGCGGGAAGGATATCTGATGCGCCATCGCTTGCCGCCACGAATCCGGCTGGTTCGTGCAGCAGGGTATATTCGACCGGCTGCAGGCCGTTGCTCATCGGCGGCGGGAAGGTGGCAGATACCATGTTGCCATTGTCATCGACGAAGAAAAGCTCGCTGGCTTCCTCATCATCCAGATAGAAGTTCAGGATGCGTATTGCCTGGCCATCGCGCGTCTCCATGATCAGGTCACTGCCTTCGCGCACGATGACGTGGACTTCTCGGAAAGAGAGGTCAAGGAGTATCTGGCTTGGCTCACTCAAGGGGATGGTGCTGCCTATTTCGAACAGCTGCCCCTGTTGAGGCGCGCCTGCTGAAAGCGGACTGATCTTGGCTATCGTGGACATGAGGTGTTCCCTTCCCGGCACTGAGTAATGAAAAGATGCTTGGTAACGTCTCGTCGGCCTGACAAGAGGCTCAGAGTTTTTTTCACCGTAGATCTTAATGCTCTGGCGAGTTCGGAAGGGTGTGTTTTGGTTTTTCTTGTCTGCGTTTTGGTTATTGTCTGGGTTTTTGGGTGGCTATGGTTTAGATTTTTATGGGCTTTTGTTGTTTTTTTTAGTTATGTGAAACTGTTGGCGCCAGAATGTGCCGCTTGCTTACAGTGATTGTGTGGGCCTTTTTGTTTTTGCATAGGGCTGTTGGTTTTTTAATTCTCATTGTTTGTTTTTGATATCTTATGCGTTATTTATTGTTATCTTTTGGCGAGCAAGGCTCAGCTGGATAAGCGTTTGAGCTGGTCGACGACCCGAAAGGCATGTGACCCATGAGACCCCTTGACGGCTATCCGGTCCCTGTCCTTGAGCCGGCCGATCAGCTGCTCCGAGAGCTGCTGAGGTTCTTCGAAGGTGTGGGCGCTGATACCGTGCTCCTGAAGGTGCGGTGCCAGCTGCGCCATTTGGGAGCCCAGAAGAAACACCTCTGATGGCTGGCTGGCGATAATGTGGGGCAGCATGTCAGCGTGATAGCGGTTGGAGTTGTCGCTCAACTCCAGCATGTCGCCGAGCACCAGCAGTAAGCGCTGCCTTGGCTGTGGGCGGCTTGCCAGGCGACCAAGCATTGCGTGCATGGACCGGGGGTTGGCATTGTAGGCATCGTCGATAAGAGTGATGTGCCGGCCCTGGTAAACTAGCTCTGTTGCCTGCCCGCGACCCGCCGGGAGCTGAAAGGTGCTCAAGGCACTTGCAGCCGGGTGCAATGGCAGCTGCAGAGCCTCGAGGACGGCCAGGCAGGCCATGGCGTTCTCGGCCAGCGCATCGCTGAGGACGGGTAATTTCAGTTCCATACTGGTGCCACGACAGTCAACTGTCAGCGTCATTCCTTGCTCGGACCGCTGCTGGCCCACTCGTCGAATGTCGCTATCCGGATGGCGGCCGAAGCTGATGACCTTCAGCTGTCTGGCCTGGGCGGCCTCAAGAATGATCGGCCACTCGGCAAGGTCGCGGTTGATCACTGCATGCTGGCCAGGGGCCATGCTCGAGAAGATGCGGCTCTTGCGCCTGGCGATCTCGGCTGTGCTGCCGTGATACTCGAGATGTGCAGGGGCAACGTTGAGAAAGAGTGCCACATCGGGACGTACCAGGCGGCTGTTGCGAGACATGCTGCCTATGGCCATTTCGATGATCTGATGGCGGGCAGACCAGGGCACCGTGGCCAGGTTCCAGGCAATGCCCAGCGGCAGGTTGGCATTATGTGCGCTGCTGCCGGTTTCGCCCCACAGCTGCAGCAGGTGTTTCAGCATGGCGACTGCTGTCGTCTTGCCCGCACTGCCAGTGACGCCAATGACCTTGCCCTGCATCTGCGAGCGAGCAAAGACGGCCATGTCCAGGATGGCCTGCTGCAGGTTCGGGACCCGGTATGTGGGCACTGGCAATGGCGGGTCGGCTTCTCCGTCCTGTACCAGCAGCGCCTGGGGGGTAAAAGGAAGCTGCTGCAGCTGCGCGTGGGTAACGCCGAGGCGCTGTCCTGTGGGTCGTACGGCGACAATGCCGCCGGGCATTGCAGTAAATGCATTGAACGCCAGGCCGGTGGCCTGCCATTGGGGGCTATCTGGCCGCTTCTGCCAATGGCCTGGGGTCGCCGCTACAAGCCGCTCCTGATCCCAGTTGGGGCCTTCTCTAATAGGTTGTGAAGATCTGGAGGACTGTCGGGTTTCACGGCTGCTTTCTGCTAGAGCCACCTCTCTGCCTCGTTCCACATAGCGCAGATACGCCACGTAACCCGAGAGGTAGTGCTCCACATCGTCGATACGAACCCGGAAGGCGTGGTGGCGGATATAGAAACTGCCCAGAATGCGCGCGGGGTTCTGGAAGTACATGGCGACTTCAGGGAAGAAATGCCCGTTGAGCAGGTAGTGAGCACGGAACTCAAGCGCCTGGTAGAAGCGCGTCAGGTCCAGGCCTTTCAGCAGGTGGGAGTGCTCCGCTGAGGCCTTGAGTCGCTGCACCATCTGCTCGGCGGCCATCATCAGCTCGAGCAGGGTGGGGAAGGTGGTGATACGGCTGGCCACGAACCCCAGGTGGTCAGCCACGTTCTGCAGGCCGAAGCGGTAGTAGCGCTCATCGTTGCGGTAGCGGGTCAGCTCGTTGACACAGTAGCTGAGCCAGTGATCGTGTGCCTTCCAGTGCTCGGCATCGATAAAGTGGTCGAAGGCGCGCTCGACCATGGCGAGCCAGCGTGGGTCGCCGGTCAGACCATACAGCCGCATCAGGCCGAAGGCGGCCTCGCCGTCGTAGTAGATGATGCGGAAGGGCTCCTTGACCGAGAGGTCCGGGTAGTTCAATACATGCACGAAACGACCACTCTGCGGATCCTGCATATGGGCGATGCCCAGCGCCAGCTTCTCCAGAAGCGGCAGATGCTCTCGGGAGCCGGTGGCTTGGCTGTACTGCACCAGGGCAAGCAGGCAGACCGCGTTGCCGCCAAGCTTGATCTCGTCCTGAGCGTCGATCAGGAAGGCCGCCGGCTGGCCGTCGGGCAGCGTCACCTCCTGGATCAGGCTATCGGTCAGCAAGCGTAGTGAGCGGTCGATGGCGGCCTTGAGGTCGGCATCGCCGGTGACCTCCCACGCCTCCACCATGGCGTAGGTGGTGCTGGCGTGGCGCAGGCTGTTGTAGGTGCGGATGGGACGATCGAAACAGGCGTGCCAGCCGTAGTGAAACCGGCCGGAGGCCTGAACCTGGCTGGCCAGGTAGCGGCTGCTGGAGGCGACCAGGCCATGCACGTCGGCTGGGGTCAGTCGTTCGATGACGCGCCGGCCGGCATTGCGCCCAGCGCCATGCAGAGCCAACGGGGAGCTGCCGGTGGTGCAGAACACGCCGGCCGTCGCCAACTGGATGACCTGAGCATCGTCGGAGAAGTCCAGCGCCGGGTTGCGATAGCGCAGCCCGGCGTAGCGCCGAAAGTTCTTTCCATTGAGGATGGCGTGAGCCACCTGGTTGCCGCCATACAGCATGGCGTTGGCATTCAGCTCCTGTTCCAGAAAGGCGTGCTTCAATTGGCTGTCCAGGGCCAGGCCAAACCGGAAGTAGTTTCTTTTTGTGTTTTTCAGTATCTCTTTGAGCGTCTTCCAGTCTCTTTGCGTGGCGCTGGTAGGCCAGTCGGCCCTTAGCCAGCGCACCTGGAGCTTCTCACGTTCCACCAGGCGCCGACAGCGGGCAGCAGCGGTCTTCCAGGCTTCATCGAAGGTGGCGTGGCTGGCGTGTACCACCCGGGCTCGCTGGTTGCCGTCGCTGACGGAGAGAAAGATCGTATGAGCCGGATAGGGCGCCTCTAGCGGCGCGACCTTCTCGAGTGCGTATCGTCTGGCCTGTACCAGTAGTTCGGATAGCGACATGAAACGACTTCCCTGGCGGTAGCGCAGTGCCTTGCGATTTAGCGGATCTGCCGGTGCCGGCTTGGCGCTGACGCTCTGGCTCTCTAGAATGCGGAGTTCCGCATAATATCGCATAATTGCGCGAGTCGCTGCGCTGCACCGTTGGCGGGCCGGCCTCTCCGCAGACGGACACCAAGGGATAATATATGAGCATTACCGTACAGGTCGCTGGCATGCGGCAGAGCCTTGAGACTGCCGAGCCTCAGCAGGTCTCTGACTTCATTGCCCTTACCACCCCCAGCAAGGTGCTGGTCGATATCACCCCCGATGAGATCGCAGGGCTTAGCCGGGAGGGCACGAGCCTGATGGTCGAGCAGATGGGGGGAGGCTCTCTGGAGGTTCTCGGGTTCTTCAACGGCTCGGGGCAGAGTCAGCTCTACCTGCCGAGCGGAGATGGCCCGCTGCTGATGGCCTCGATAACTACGGCACCCGGTAGCAACAGCCTCAGCACCATCTTCGTGGCCGCCACGGACGAAGCGCTGCGCTTCGACCCCGACGCCCTGCTGGCCGAGGCCGAGCAGGCCTCTCCGTCTGAGGCTCCCGCTGCGCTGGATTGGTGGGAAGACGACGAGGTTGCCGAGGAGGACGTCACCGCAGGGAGCATCGCCGCCGAGCCTGAAGCCGTTGCCATGGCCGATGGCATCAACATCGAGGAGGTCTTCCTTGCCGAAGAGGTGCCTGTCCGGGAGGCCGCGCCCGCCGAGGAGGTCATGCGGGGCTCTACCGCTGCTGAAGGCAGCTGGCTGGATGGCATAGGTCCCGACCTGATGGGCTTTCTGGCGTTCGGGGCGGCGCTCGGTGCTCGGGCGGCTCATAACCAATCCTCCTCCTCATCGAGCGGCAGACGTTCCGAAGATGTCGAAGGCGACGAAGAAGCTCTTGACGACGGCGCTCAGGTCGCCGCGGCGGACGAGGAGCTTTCGCAGGAGGAGGGCGAAGCGTTGCTGCTGCAGGAAGACGAAAGCATGCTCGTGCTGGACGGCGATGAGGAAACCTGGGAAGCCGCCATGGCCGCTGCGCCCATGCCTGAAGAGATTACCGATATGCCGGAGTTTGCCAGCATTTCCGACGCCTTCGGCAACGCCGATGAGCTGGCAGCGGCCGGGCCCGAGGTCATGGCATGATGATGGCTCGCGCTGGATATCGCTGGATCGCCTGGCTGGGCGTGGCAGGGCTGCTGCTGCCCGGCCTGGCCAAGGCTACCTCCCTGGAGGAGGCGATCATTGCGGGTCTGGCTATCGATCCGGCGCTACGTTCGGCGGAGTCCGAGATCGCCAGGGCAGATCAGGGAGTCAAGGTGGCGCGCAGCGGCTACCTGCCCAACATTCAGGTGTCGGTGGGTCCCGAAAACAGCTTCGTCGGTGATCTGGGCTACGAGATTCGAGCCTCTCAAGTGCTCTACGACTGGGGACGCGTCGGCAGTGATATCGACTCCGCTACGGCCGAGCAGCGCCGCCGCATGCACGACCTGCGCCAGGTGCGCGAAGACTCGGCGCTGGATATCGCCGAGCTCTATCTAGACATGCTGGCGTCCCGGCAGCGCGTGCGCGCTGCCGGAGAGCACCTGCGGCGCATCGGCGGCGTCCAGGACCTTGCCGAGGAGCGCAGCGCCGCCGGCTTTGCCGACCGTGCCGATACCGATCGCGCCGCTCTGGAGGTGGATCGCGCCCTGGAGCAGCGCGCCATCGAGCAGGGCTCGCTGCGCGACCTGGCCATGCAGTATCAGCAGGTCGTCGGCCGCTTGCCACACGACCTGGCCTCACCCGAACCGCTGGGCCTGCTCGCCGAGCTGCGGGATAGCGAGCGCCGTGCCATATTGCTGAGCGCCGCGCCGGAAATGCTCAAGCTGCAGGAGGATATCGCCGCGGCGCGGGCGGATCTGGGCGGTGATCGCGCTGCTTTCTGGCCACAGCTCAACCTCGAGGGCTCCATGCTGCGTCGTGAAATTGGCGGCGACCTCGAAGACGATGCGACTATCGGCCTGCGCCTGCGCATGGACTCCTTCCAGGGGCTCTCCAACTTCCAGCGTGCCGAGGGCTCTCGTCAACGGGTAGAGGCTGCCGAGTGGAGCCTGCGCTCCGGGCGCCGCGATCTGGAGCGGAGCATCCTCTCACTGCTGGATCAGGACGAGATCATGGCGTGGCGCGAGGAGTCACTGCAGCAGCAGCTGGCTCGCACCGGTGAGCTGGCCGAACTCTATCGCGATCAGTTTCAGGCCGGGCAGCGTGATATTACCGACCTGCTCTCCATCGAAGTCGAACATTTCGAAGCGCAGCGTCAGCTGATCGATCTGCGCCTCAATCGAGAAAAGCTTAGCTATCGTGCCGCCTCCCAGGCTGGTGTGCTGAGCGAACTGATCTTGCGCCGCCTGGAGCAGGGAGAGCAGGGCAGCCAGCCGCCACTCGGAGAGTTGATTGATGACATCATCGAATAGCCAGGAGCAGGACCCTCTCCGGCATGGGTTGGTGGCGCTGTGCCACCGCCTGGGCAAGACCGTCGGGGTCGCCGAGCTGGGCGATGGCCTGGCGCTGGAGCAGGGGCGCCTGCCTCTGGAGCTGGTGCCCAGGTCCCTGCGTCGCGCCGGCATTGCCTCCAGCGTTGTCAACAAGCCCCTCGGTCAGCTGCCCGAGCGCCTGCTGCCGGCGCTGATGCTGCTGCGTGACGGTGGCAGTATGGTAGTGGTGCGTCGTGACGGTAAAAGCGTCACCGTGGCGCTGCCGGAAACCGGCGGCACCCGGGAGCTCCCGCTGCAGGAAGTCGAAGCGCTGCAGGATGAGGCCGGTACGCTGATCCTGGCGGCCCACCGCGACCACGTCGATGGCCGTGCCGAAGGCTTTGCCGTACCCCGCGAGGAGCACTGGCTGCTCGGGCCGGTCAAGCGTGCCTGGCGCGCCTACACCGAGGTGGGCGTGGCGGCGATGATGGCCAACCTGCTGGCCATTTCCGTAGCGCTGTTCGCCATGCAGACTTACGACCGCGTCGTGCCCAACGCCGCCTTCGACACCCTGTGGATCCTGGCCAGCGGCGTCTTTATTGCGGTGCTCTTCGAGTTCGTGCTGCGCACCCTGCGCGCTCACCTGCTGGATGTGACCGGCAAGCGTCTCGACCTGCAGCTCTCCTCTCTGCTCTTTTCTCGTGTGGCGCAGATGAAGCTGGGTGCGCGCCCCGGCTCCACCGGTGCCTTCAGCAGCCAGATACGCGAGTTCGACTCGGTGCGCGAGTTCTTCACCTCCTCCACCGCCGGCGCCATCAGCGATATTCCCTTCGTGCTGCTCTTTCTGGCCATCATCGCCTATGTGGGCGGGCCGGTGGTCTGGGTGCCGGTGACCGCCATCGTGCTGATCGTGCTGCCGGGCATCCTGATGCAGGGCACGCTGGCCCGGCTGTCGCGGCAGAACCTGCGCGAAGCCGCGGTGCGCAACGGCGTCCTGCTGGAGACCATCGAGAACCTGGAGACCGTCAAGGCGACCCGCGCCGAAGGGCGCCACCTGCGCCTCTGGGAGGGGCTGTCGGCTCAGCTGGCCGAGGCGGGCGTCAAGTCGCGCAGCATCTCGGCCATGCTCGCCAACGGCGCTACCCTCGTGCAGCAGCTCGGCTATGTAGGCGTGGTTACCGTGGGCGTCTACCAGATCAGCGCCGGCAACATGACCATCGGCGCCCTGATCGCCTGTACCATCCTGACATCGCGCACCATCGCCCCCATGGGGCAGGTCGCCGGCCTGCTGGCCCGCTGGCAGCACGTCAAGGTGGCCGTCGAGGCGCTGGATGAGCTGATGAAGGCGCCGCTGGAGCGCGAGCCGGGTCGCAAGTACGTGCGCTGCCCGCGGCTCAGGGGGCACTACCGCCTGGAAGAGGTCAAGGTGCAGTACTCCGAAGATGCGCCGCCCTCGCTGGACATCAAGGCGCTGGAGATTCAGGCCGGCGAGCGCATCGCGCTGCTGGGCGGCAACGGCGCCGGCAAGACCACTCTGCTGCGTCTGCTCAGCGGCCTGGGGACACCCAGCAGCGGCAGCCTGCAGGTGGACGGCATCAACCTCGCCCAGGTGGACCCCTCCGACCGGCGTCGGGATATCGGCTACCTGCCTCAGGATATCGCGCTGTTTTACGGCACTCTGCGCGACAACCTGACCCTGGACGGCGAGGCGCACAGCGACGAGGAGCTGATCGAAGCGCTGGAGGCCGTGGGGCTTGGCAACTTCGTGCGCCGCCACGCTCGGGGCCTCGACATGCAGCTGACGGGCAACCGCAGCGTCTCCGGCGGCCAACGTCAGGCCATTGGCCTGGCCCGCCTGCTGCTGCAGGACCCTGCCGTGGTGCTGATGGACGAGCCTACCGCCGCCTTCGACCAGAATAACGAGGTGCGGGTGATCCGCTATCTCCAGGAGTGGCTCAAGGGGCGCACCGTGCTGATCTCCACCCACAAGAAGGCTGTGCTGGCGCTGGCCGAGCGGGCCCTGGTCCTAAAGGATGGCCGCCTCTCCCTGGATGGCCCCTGCGAAAGCATCGTCAGCGGCAACCGTGTCAAGACCACGCCGAAAGCCTCCAGCGGAGAAGCGCGTCATGGCTGAACCGAGCAGCTGGGAGTGGCGCATTCGTCGCCAGCTCCGCAATCCCGAACACACCATGCATCACCCCGCGGCGCGCCCCATTCTCTGGGTCATTCTGCTGGTGATCCTGACCTTCGTGGCCTGGGCCGCCTGGGCCGAGATCGACGAGATCACCCGCGGTGAAGGGCGGGTCGTGCCGGCCAGCCGCATGCAGACCATCCAGAGCCTGGAGGGCGGCATCATCGAGGAGCTGCTGGTCAACCGCGGTGACCGCGTGGAGGCCGGCCAGCCGCTGGTGCGCCTGGACGACACCCGCTTCCGCAGCGCCTTCCTGGAGGCGGACAGCCAGGCGCGGGTGCTGCGTGCCTCCATCGCCCGCCTGGAGGCCGAGGTGCTGGAGCGGCCGGAGATCGAATTCCCCGACGGCATCGATCCCGACGGCGAGCTGGCGCGCTCCGAGCGCTCCCTGTTTCAAGCCCGCCGCAGCAGCCTGCGCGAGGCGGAGCAGTCGATCAACGAGGAGATGCGCCTGGCGCGCCGCCAGATCGAGCTGACCGAGCCTCTGGTTCAGCGCCGCGCCGTCAGCGAGATGGAGCTGCTCAAGCTCAGCCAGAGCACGGCCTCCCTGGCGGGGCGCCTGGCGGATATTCGCAACAGCTTCATGCAGGACGCCTACACCGAGCTGACCCAGAAACAGGCCGAGCTGGTGGCTCTGGAGCAGTCTCTGCTGCAGCGACAGGACCAGCTGCGCCGCACCGTCATCACCTCGCCGGTCAACGGCCGCGTCAACAATGTCCTGGTCACGACGCGCGGCGGGGTGGTGCAGCCCGGCGAGCCGATCATGGAGGTCAGCCCGGTGGAGGATCAGCTGCTGATCGAAGCCAGGGTCAGTCCCCGCGACGTCGCCTTCATCGCCCCCGGCATGCCCGCCAGCGTCAAGATCACCGCCTACGACTACACCATCTACGGCGACATCAAGGGCGAGGTGGAGCAGATCAGCGAGGACACCATCGAGGAGGAGACGCCCAGAGGCAAGGAGGCCTTTTACCTGGTGACCATTCGCACCGACCAGGCCTACCTGGAGCGCGAAGGCGAGATCCTGCCGATCCGCACCGGCATGGTGGCCCAGGTTGATATCATGAGCGGCAAGCGCACCCTGCTCAGCTACCTGCTCAAGCCGATCATCAAGGCGCGCCTCTACTAGTCAGCAGACCCGCGCCGCGGCGAAGGCGCCTCGCGGGGCGCCTTCGACAGCAACTTCCTAACAGCAACTTCCTAGGCGCCGTGCTCGTCCTGAGTGCGGCGCTCCTCTTCCTCGGCCTGCTTGCGCAGCTTCTTGCGCAGCGCCGCCTTCTCGAAGCGCAGCCGCTGCAGCCTGGTGTCAAGTTTCAGCGGGGGTACCCGGGCGGGCTGACCCGCGTCGTCCACCGCGACCATGGTCAGGTAGCAGCTGTTGGTGTGGCGGATCAGCTTCTTGCGGATATCCTCCGCCACCACCTTGATGCCGATCTCCATGGAGGAGCGCCCCACGTGGTTGACGCTGGCCAGAAAGGTGACCAGCTCCCCCACGTGGATCGGCTGCTTGAACAGCACCTGATCCACCGAGAGGGTTACCACGTAGTGGCCGGAGTAGCGGCTGGCGCAGGCGTAGGCCACCTCGTCGAGCTTCTTGAGGATGGCGCCGCCATGCACCTTGCCGCTGAAGTTGGCCATGTCGGGGGTCATCAGCACGGTCATGGAGAGCTCGTGCTGGCCGGGCAGATCGGTGTGTTCCATATCAGTCTCCAGGGCGATTGCCCTGCTCCTCGTCGTGGCCGTTGTCCAGATGGTTGCGCCGCCGCTGGGCCGGGTGGGGCGGCTGCCAGGGCCAGTGGCCTTCCACCTCCACGTGCAGGGTGAAGCCCAGGAAGGCGCGAATCAGCACCACGGCGGCCAGGGTGACCACGCTCTCGCCGCTGTTGAGCACGATCACCGTCTTGATCAGGTCGCCGGCGATCAGGAAGTCGAGCCCCAGCAGGATGGAGCGGCCGATACCGTGGCGGTACTCCAGGTAGGCGTGGCGGCTTTCGTAGAAGTGGCGATGCTGCAGGAAGCGCCGGGTCGCCATGGCAAAGCCGGCGACGATGATCATCACGCCCAGGCCCTCGATGATCAAGGCGACGGTGTCGATCAGCTGCAGGAACCCGTTCACTCGCTTCGCTCCATGAAGGCAAAAGCATGAAAGAAAGAGCGCCCCCGAGTCCGGGGGCG
>Ga0209075_1001603_pt1 | contig 21161 bp, 17 predicted proteins | sample Stecom2011_FD_187523 | JGI IMG/M metagenome (GOLD analysis project Ga0209075, IMG submission 187523) | Agricultural soil microbial communities from Utah to study Nitrogen management - Steer compost 2011 (SPAdes) (version 2) | ecosystem: Environmental > Terrestrial > Soil > Agricultural land...
CTGTAATTTTATCGAAATTAATCATAAGAAATAGTTGTTTAAATATTTAACAATCAGATGATTAAATATACAACTATTTCTTCTTTTACACAATATATTTATCCTAAATAATAATCGAACTCAGGTTCATAAGTCAAATGCTTTAAAAAATAAAAATGCAAAATATAAAATATAAAAAAAACTCTGGAATTACCCAGAGTTCTTACTCAATTTATCATAAACCTGAGTTCGATACATATCACTGACTACCAGAGCCATAAATAATAAAAAAAATGTTTTATTTATAAACTTTCCAATAAACGGCAACCTACTTCACCTTTTTTACTTGAAATATGAACCCCTATTTTATAATCGAACTCAGGTTATAACTCTAATAATCAGCGATATGAACCCAAAAGAAGAGTCGAACTCAGGTTTATAGATACATGCAGCCATCAGGCACAGCAACATAGAGTATGTCACTGGAAACTCATTATCCAATCGAACGAAAAGCCTCCAGTGATTGTCAAGTGATTTATCTGAATTTGAGTTGTGACAAGACGATCTGTATGAACTTTTATATAAAACTCATCTTGATAAATTTATAAATTGAAGTGCGACTTCCCGCTTAACCTCGTGTGATTTCTTTTAAATTTTCAATGGTTTCTTTAGGGTTTTCAGCATTAAAAACAAAGCTACCTGCCACCAAAACATCTGCACCAGCTTGTGCCAATTTAGCAGCATTTTTGTCGGTAACTCCGCCGTCGATTTCGATTAAGGTATTCGCGTTATTTTCTTGAATAATCTTTTTTAATTGTGCTACTTTCTTGTAAGTATTTTCGATAAAGGATTGCCCTCCAAATCCAGGGTTGACACTCATTAGACATACCAAGTCAATATCATTAATCACATCTTCCAACAAAGCTACATTTGTATGTGGATTGACAGCAACACCTGCTTTCATACCCGCCAATTTGATGGCTTGCAGCGAACGATGCAAATGCGTACAAGCCTCGAAGTGAACAGTTAAAATATCGGCTCCTAAATTTTTGAAAGTATCAATATAACGATCGGGATCTACAATCATCAAATGGACGTCAATCGTTTTTTTTGCATGTTTTTGGATGGAAGCCAAAACAGGCATTCCAAAAGAAATATTAGGCACAAAAACACCGTCCATAATGTCGATATGAAACCAATCTGCAGCACTATTGTTAATCATTTCTACATCGCGCTGTAGGTTTCCAAAGTCGGCTGCTAAAATCGAAGGGGCAATCAGTACGTCTTTCATTTTTAATTTGTAAAATAGTTGGTACAAAGATAAGAAGTTTTTTTATTTGTGATTTCATTTAACGGTCGGATTCTATCAAAAACACAAATCATAAGCTTGTTTTAACTTTGCTACAACTTCAGGAATTTCTTCTTCATTAAATTGTCCAAATCCTAAGCGAATACCACAAATATTTTTATCTTGATACAGTAAATAATTGGGAAGCTCCAAGCCTATTTTGTGAGCTTTCGCAGCCAACTTGGTCAACGAGAGCGCTGGTTTGAATTGGATCCAAACGGCCAATCCTCCAGTTGGTTTTTTCCATTCGATTCGTTTTCCAAATTGAAAATCGAGCGCTTCGCAAAACAAATCACATCGTTTTTTATATCGATGTATCGACCTTTTTAACAATCGATGAATCTCACCTTCATAAATCATCTGGGTCAAAACCTGTTCCATTACAAAATCGCCCTGATGATCGATCATTTGGCGATAGTTTTCTGCAGCTTGAATCAAGTTTTTAGGTGCAATCACAAAACCAGATTGAAACGAAGGTAGCAAGGATTGTCCAAATCGTCCCAAATAAATTACCATTCCGTTGGTATCGCCGACAGACATTGGTGCCATCGGAAAACTTTCGTACTGAAAATCATAATCAAAATCGTCTTCAATTATTGCAAACCCGTATTCATTTGCCAAGTTCATCAACTCGTACCGACGCTCTAAACTTAAAGTTACGGTAGTTGGATAATGCCGTTGAGGCGTACAATAAACACATCTAATCCTTCCTTTTTTAAAATTCTTTTTAATAAAATCAACGTTCAATCCTTGTTCATCAACTGGTATTGCTATTAATCTAGCTCCAGCTTGGTGAAAAATCATGTTTGCCAAAAAGTAACTCGGCGTTCCCACCAAAACCAAATCACCTGGACGAAGAAGCAGTTGAGAAATCAAATACAAGCTCATTTCAGTACTTCGAGTCGTTAACAAGTTTTCGGGTACACTATGAAATCCCCTACTGATATTTAAAAAGTTACATAAATGTTTTTCATAAGCTATTGCTGACTTCTGATGTGAACCTAAAGGACTTTTAATATGAGTGCGCTTCATAGATGCGGTGTACCATCTACTTAAATTTGCCACAGAAAGCATTCGCAAATCGGGCTGTCCATCCGAAAAAACAATCGGAGCTTCTATTACTTCAAAAGGAGGTTTCAAATGATGTGGTTGGTGAAATTCATAACCGGTTTGCACTGGAATATTATTATTTGAAAAAGCAGTGCTCCCTTTTTTACCTTGACCATGGCTATGTATCACAAAGCTCCCTTTATTAGGAATGATTTCAATCCAACCTTGAGAGGCCAATTCATCGTATGCAGAAACAACAGTATTCCGATGCAATAAAAGCAAATGACTCATGGTCCGAGTTCCAGGCAGAGCAGTTCCAGCTGGTATCAACCCTAGCTGAATACTATTGATTAATTGTTGTGCCAATTGTATGTAAACTGCTGTACTACTTTTTTTATCTATTTTTATAAATTTGCGAACCCACTCTTCAACCGGACTATTCATAGTTTTAACACTGGACTATTTAAATGTGCCGGAAAGGTACGAATTTTGCTCCAGTTAAACATTTAAAATTGAAAAAGTGACACACAACTTCCTTATCGGTTTATTAATATGTTGCAGTTTGAGCGGATATTCTCAAAATTTAAAAGAAAATGAATTAGAAGAAATTATCATAGAAGAAAACCGTCTCCAAATTCCATTTCATCAATTGACTCGAAACATTCAGATAATTAGTAAAAAAGAGCTTCAAAAAATGCCAGTTTCTTCCTTGAATGAAATTTTAAACTCCATAAATGGTGTAGATGTTCGGCAGCGTGGTCCATTTGGAACACAAGCCGACGTTAGTATTGATGGAGGTTCGTTTGAACAAACCATGATTTTATGGAATGGAGTCAAAATGGGCGATGCTCAGACCGCGCATCATTCTATGAATCTCCCCATTCCTTTGGGAGCCATCGAGCGCATCGAAGTATTAAGAGGTCCTGCAGCTCGAATTTACGGTATCAATGCTTTGACTGGAGCTATAAATATCGTCACAAAAACCATTGATTCAGACTATTTAGAATTACATGCGTATGCAGCTAGTTCTTTTAAAAATAAAGCATCCGGAGATGGAAACGGAATTTACTTTGGTGGTGGCTTGCAAGCTACCTTGGCAACAAAAACTGGAGAAATACAGCATTTACTTTCGATTGGGAAAGAAGAAACCAATGGTCAACGTTACAATACCGTTTCAGAAAACCTGAAATTGATGTATCAGGGAGCTGTGTCGATTAATGATAAAAATTCAATAACATGGATAGGTGGATACATCGACAACGAATTTGGCGCCAACGGTTATTATGCTGCGCCTCATGATTTGGAATCCTACGAATTAGTTAAAACTCTAATGCTCAGCCTTGCAAGCACACATCATATTTCCGACCGAATGACTTTGAAACCGAGAATCAGCAATCGATACAATGAAGACGACTACCGCTTTTATCGACATGATTTAAGTCGTGCACGATCTTTGCATTATTCAAATGCTTTGATGTTTGAATTGAATGGAAACTATCAAACCGCTCATGGATTTTTTGGCATGGGTTATGAGCTTCGTGTAGAAGAAATTCACAGTTCCAATTTGGGCGCACACAACAGAAATAATCATGGATGGTTTGCAGAATACAAGCCGACTCTTTGGGAAGACTTTTTAATAAATGTTGGAGCTTATTGGAATTACAACACTGCCTATGGTTTTCAGTGGTATCCTGGAATAGACGTGGCTTATTTATTTCATTCCGACTGGAAAGCTTCTGTAAATGTGGGAAGTAGTCAACGGATTCCGTCGTTTACAGATTTGTATATTGATCAAAGACCTGGAAATATTGGAAATCCTGAATTGCAACCTGAAACTGCCTGGCAATACGAAGTTGGAATGAATTACAGCGGAGTTGACAAGCAATTTCATGCCAGTCTTTTTCAGAGAGACATTAAGCATTTCATTGATTATACACGTTGGTCAAGCGAGGTGCCTTATCAGCCACAAAATTTAGGTTCGCAGACCATGAGAGGGCTTCATATTCGTTGGAATCAAAAATTGGAATTGATAGAAAAAAGATCGATTTCATACAACCTCAGCTATCAATACCTGAGCCCAAAGCAAGAAGAACAATCCGAAAGATTACTTTCGAAATATGTGGTAGAAAGTTTGAAGCATCAGTTAATATTAGGGATTCACTACCAGCATCACAACCTGGGGATTCACTGGCAAAACAGATTTATTAAAAGAGAACTAAACAAAGGGTATTTTGTGTCGGATTTACGTGTTTTTTATGATTTTTCAAATTTTCAGCTTTATGGTCAAATCACAAATTTATTTGATGCAAAATACAACGAAATCGCAGCAGTACCAATGCCTTCAAGATGGTGGCAATTGGGGTTAAAATATCGTTTAGAAAATAAAAAACAAGAAAACTAAAGTTGGTGCACTGAAAGCGCCTAATGTTAAACTATTTTTGAGACCAATAAAAAAGTGTAAGTGAATTCGAGCATTCTTCTTAACATACTTCAGAAAGGTTCATTCAAAACTCACCTTTGACAAAAAAACCTCAATTTATCAATTGAGGTTTTTGGTTTTAATTATTTACTTCTATTGGCTGTAATTTCCGCAATTTTCACGATGACCTGGGTTGCTTTCAAGATACTTTCTACAGGCACATATTCGTATTTTCCATGAAAGTTATGTCCTCCTGCGAATATATTTGGACAAGGCAATCCCATATAGGAAAGTTGCGAACCATCGGTCCCACCTCTAATGGGTTTAATAATTGGTTTGATGTCCAATTCTTTCATCGCCTGTTCTGCAATATCAACGATGTGCATCACAGGCTCCACCTTTTCTTTCATGTTGTAATATTGATCCTTAATTTCACACTCAACGATCTTTCCACCAAACTTCTCTTCGTGTTTTCTATTCATTTTCTTGACCAATTCACGAATCATTTTTTTTCTTTTTTTAAATTTTTTCATACTGTGATCGCGAATTATTAACTGAACTTCAGTCTCTTCAATCGAGCCATTTAAAGTATGAACGTGGAAAAAACCCTCGTAGTTTGTAGTCTTTTCTGGAACTTCCTTGGAAGGTAATTTTGAAATGAACTTATTTGCCAACAACATAGAGTTGATCATTTTACCTTTTGCATATCCCGGGTGTACACTTTTGCCTTTAAAGATTAATTTTACACCTGCGGCATTAAAGTTTTCATATTCCAATTCGCCAATTTGACTACCGTCCATGGTATAAGCCCATTCAGCACCAAACTTTTCCACGTCAAACTTATGCGCTCCTCTACCGATTTCTTCATCTGGAGTAAAACCAACTCTGATTTTTCCGTGTTTAATTTCAGGATGTTGAATCAAATATTCCATCGCAGATACAATTTCACAAATACCTGCTTTGTCATCAGCTCCCAACAAAGTCGTTCCGTCTGTTGTAATCAAGGTCTGACCTTTGTATTGCAATAAATCATCAAAATAGCCGGGAGATAAAACAATATTTTCTTTTTTGTTCAATACGATATCACCACCATCGTAGTTTTCAATAATTTGAGGTTTAACATTGGCACCACTAAAATCGGGAGAAGTATCAAAATGCGACACAAAGCCGATGGTTGGGACATCATGATCCACATTACTTGGCAGAGTTGCCATAATATAGGCGTTCTCGTCTATGCTTACATCTTCCATACCAATCTGTTTCAATTCTTCTACCAATTGATTCGCCAAATCCCATTGTTTTTTAGTTGAAGGTGTTGTTTCAGAATTAGGATCCGATTCGGTATCAACCGTTACATAACTAATGAAGCGATCGATAATATGTTGTTTATTTTTCATTAAATTTTATATATATAATTTGTTTTACAAATTTATTAAAACTGTGGCACTATAAAAAGAAAATAATTCTAATTTTGGTCAGCTCCTTTATGTTCTAAATAACAAAGAATGAATTCCGCTATTTTACAATCGAATTCGGGTGGTTAAGTTTTATTTGACTGGTTTACAGCATTTTTTGTTTTTTTACTTTTTGCAGTTCGCTTTCCTTTTGTTTTTTCATGATCTTCTTTCAGCTCATCCATAAGGGAAAACCTCCAAAGGCGTGTCCCGGTTCTATAAGCAACTCTCCCAATGAGAAAGCCCGCAACAGGTGAGGTTAAAATCAGAAAAAGAATAATAGCAAAAGCTTTGGTGGTCACAGAAAAATCAGAAAAATGCATAGAAGCTGCAATAAGGATACAACCAATTCCCAATGTTGCGGCTTTAATAGTCACAGACAGTCTGGTGTAGAAATCGGGCATTTTATAAATCCCAAACGAAGCGATGAGTATAAATATTGCTCCTAAAGTGCAGAGTATCATTATTAAAATTTCATTCATTTTTTCTTTATTTTTGAGATGTAATAAGAAAAGGCAACCGTACTTAAAAAGGCAATTAAAGCCAAGATCATTGCCACGTCTAAAAACACTGGGTTATTCGTAATCAAACTAAACAAAGCGATAAAGCCCACACCAATTGTAATCAAGAGGTCCAAGGCAACCACTCTGTCCACAATCTGCGGCCCTTTAAAAAAGCGCATCATGATAAAGAACAGTGCCATACAAATGACTGGCATGACCACATACATCAAATAATTCTCTACATTCATAGCACTTTTATCTTAAAATTTCCAACAATTTACCTTCGGTACGTTCTCTCATATTTTTGACAAATTTCTCTCTATCTTTGAGGTACATACCGTGGATATAAATATATTTTTTATCTTCCGAAATATCGATGACCAAAGTACCCGGCGTGAGCGCAATAATATTGGCAAACATGGTGATCTCGAAATCGGTTTTTGCTTTCATTTCAAATTTGACAATACCTGGATGTGTACTGTAATTTGGTGTTATAACATCTTTGGCTACTTCCCAATTAGCTTTCATCAAATCCCATAAAAAGTATAAGATAAAAGACAATATTTTTGGGACGCGATAAAAATATTCTTTTTCAGTTCCAACTTTAGAACGATGCAACATCCACAAGATAAAATACCCGAGGATGAAGCCAAATAAAAAGTTGGCATAATTCAAATGTCCGGTCAATGCTACCCAGACCAAGGTCAATAATATGTTTAATAAAAAATTCTGTAACATCTCTTATTTATTATCCTGATTATTTAATACCGCATTTATATATATTTCTGGATTCATCATTTCGTGTGCTGCTTTTTCCGAAACTTTAAAAACGCTACCAGCGTTTAATCCGATAAAAAGCGACACCAAAGCCAACCCAACGATTGGCGCCATCAAAGAGATTTTGCCTTGCAATGAAAATTCTGCAAAGTGATCCATCTCTTCTGTAATTGGTTTAGGTGAATCTTTCCAAAAAACTTCAGACCACAATCGAGTAATCACAAACAAAGTAACAAAACTTGAGAGGATCAACATCACTAAAAGCGCAAAATTTTCGGCTTTAAAAGCTTCCTGAAATAAAGAAATCTTAGGCCAAAACCCTGACAATGGCGGAATTCCCACTAATGAAAATAAAACCACAGCCACGACCAAAGAAAACTTTGGATAATCTTTCATCAAACCTCCCAGCCTGCTCATATCAACAGTTTCTCGTATTTTAAAAATAACTCCAGTTATCATAAAAACATTGGTTTTTACAATCACATCATGAATCAAATAGAAAATAACTGCTACAAAAGCTAATTCTGTAAACAAACTTAGTCCGGCAATTAGATAGCCAATATGACACACAATTAAGTAAGAGAGCATTCTTCTTATACTTCGTTTGTTTATTGTTCCTAATGCACCGGTCAGCATGGTCAAAATTGCAATCACACTAAATAAAACCAGTGTAAAATGATCCGGTTGAAAAATAATAGTAAAAACTCTAAACATGGCATAGACTCCCATTTTGGTCAACAATCCACCGAAGATAGACGCAATTGCCGATGGAGGTGTATGATACGCCGACGGCAACCAAAAATACAGCGGAAACACCGACGCTTTGATTCCAAAACCAATAAAAAACAACAAGGAAGTGACCGTAACCAATCCTTTGTTTTCTACTTCAGCAACTTTCACTGCCAAATCAGCAATGTTTAATGTACCTGCTATTCCATACAAAATTCCGATGGCAGTAAGGAAAATAGTAGAAGCCAGCATATTCATTGTCACATATTTAATGGCTCCTTCCATCTGCATTTTCTTTCCTCCCACTGTCAACATTACGAAGGAGGAAATAATCACAACCTCAAACCAAACATACAAGTTGAAGATATCACCGGTCAAAAAAGCGCCTAAAAGTCCCATAATCAGGAAGTGGTACGTAAAGAAATAGCCAAATCGAATACGACCTTCATTCAAACTTGCTGTTGAATAAATCCCGACTGCTAATGAAACAATTGCAGTGAGCAGCACCATGATGGCACTGAGCGTGTCGGCTACAAATGTAATTCCAAAAGGTGCCTGCCAATTTCCTGATTGTAAAATGAGGTAATCGTTTTCCAAAGTCATTTCAAACAAACGGACACATTGGATAAAAGCAAGCACATTTCCGATCACGCTGATGATTTTTTGAGCTTTTACTTTTTGCCAAAAAAACAACAACACTATAGCAGTAAACAAATGTACTAAGATGGGAGCTAAGATAAAATTGGTGCTCATATATCTAAATCTTGAATATTTAACGAATCCAAATCATCGGATCCAGTGGTAGCATAAACTCTCTTTAACAATACAATAGCGAATGCCGTCAATGCAAAACTAATTACAATGGCCGTCAAAATCAGGGCTTGAGGAATGGGATCTGCATAAATATCTGTAAAAACTTTATGTTCTTCATTAATAATTGGTGCACGACCCTTGGTCAATCCGCCCATCAAAAAAATGAGAATATTTGCTCCATTTCCCAAGAGCATCAATCCAATGAGTAATTTCACCATACTTCTTCGAAACATCATGTAAATACCCGAAGAGTAGAAAACTCCAACTAAAATCACTAATAACAACTCCATAATTATTCATCTACATTTTGAGAAATCGTAAACAATATAGTCAAAACCACGCCAATTACCACAAAATACACTCCTAAATCAAAAATAAGCGCTGTTCCAAAGGCACCAATCACCACCACAGAATCGGCAAACCAGACACCTGTCATAAACGGTTTGCCCAACAAAGTGGGTAAAGCCCCACTAAGAAACGACAACAACAACCCTATAGGTATCAAGAACATCGGTTTGAATCGAAACAATTTAATTGTCTCTTGTGGGCTGTAGGCAAATGAATGTAATACGAAAGCAATTGAAGCAATCAAGCCACCAACAAAACCTCCGCCCGACAAATAATGTCCTCGCAATAACACGAAAATAGAAAATAGAATCAACAACGGCAATAGATAATTGGTCGATGTTCTTAAAACGGTACTGTCGGCACTGTTGCCGTTATTCTGCTCTTTCTCCATCTTTCAATTTATATTTTAACATTCCATAAACACCAATAGCTGCAATAGACAAAACGATGGTTTCTATCATGGTATCGAAACCTCTAAAATCTACTAAAATTACATTCACCACGTTTTTACCTTTTGCTAACAAATACGCATTATCTGCATAGAACCTGCTCACCTCTTTGTCGGACGGGTAAACCAAAGCTTGCAAGGTAATCAACGATATTAAAACACCGAATGCGATTGATACAATTCCGTCTCTAATTTGAATTTTTGTATTACTAAACCTTAGAAAACCTGGCAACTTAAACAACACCAAAACAAATAAAACCACTATAAGTGTGTCAATGGCAAACTGTGTCATTGCCAAATCGGGTGCTCCATAGAAAACAAAAATCAAACAGATACTGTACCCTACAATTCCCAAAGCTGCTATGGAAGCTAAGCGTGAGGGGGTTGTAATGACAATATAAACTGCAGCAAGAGTAATGAGAAAAATGATAAATTCGTAAATCCTAAAAGCAGATAGATCCTCCGTATTAACCTTTAAGGGCACATCGGCAAACAACTTATATCCAATGACTCCAATAAAAAACACGATAATGTACATCAGATAAATCCTAAGGTATCCATTTTGGAAAAAGCGCGTATATTTAAACGCAAAAATTCGAATTTGATTTGAAAGCTCAGAAACGAGAAACTGCGGCGACACTTTTTCAAAAGTGGCTAATTTACTTTCAAGTTTTTCCGAGGGTTTTAAGACAAAATAGAGCAAAGTTCCCAAGGCAATTGTAGCCAAACTTAAATACAAAACGATATTAAAACCGTGCCATAAAGACAAATGCTGTCCTATGGCACTTCCATAAACATTTTCGGTTACTGCTTGCAAAACGGACTGATCAGCCAACCAAGGTGCTACACCAAAAACCAAGGTTAAACCACTCAACAATACGGGAGGTCCCCACAAAGAAACCTCGGGCATTTTAATTTCACTGAACTGTTCTGGTAATTTCCCGAAAAAAGGTTTAATCCCAGCTAAAAACCCAGAGGCTGTTAGGAGGACATTTGTCAAAAAAGCCAAAATAGTCAAACCAATAACAGATTCATAGGTCCAAATGGAGGATTCGGTAGTGGCACCGTAAATTAATTCTTTACTCAAAAAACCAAAAGTCAACGGGATTCCAGCACTTGAAAGCGCAGCTATAAAACCAGCTATTGCCAAAAGTGGCATTACCTTTTTTAACCCACTTAAAATTGTCAAATCGCGCGTATGAGTTTCGTGATCCACAATCCCTGTTATCAAAAACAAAGTAGCTTTATAAAGGGCATGAACCAAAATAAAAGTGCAGGCTGCATATATAGCTGTTTCAGTTCCTAAGCCCAACAAAAACACCAAAATCCCTAATGCTGAAATCGTTGAAAAGGCTAAAACCCCTTTCATATCTCGTTTGAAAACACTGGCAAAAGCGCCGATAAACATGGTAGTTCCACCAACTATCATCAACGTTAAATTCCAAACATCGCCGTCGCTCAATATAGGCGTAAAACGAGCCAATAAATAGATTCCTGCCTTCACCATTGTTGCTGAGTGTAGATAAGCAGAAACGGGCGTGGGTGCTCTCATGGCGCCAGGAAGCCAAAAATGAAACGGAAATTGAGCTGATTTTGTGAATGCTCCAGCAAACAAAAAGAAAATAATATAATAATAATAAGTGTGATCAACTAAAACAGAAGATTGCGTGAGAAGTTCACTTATTGTATAGGTTTGTGCAATATGTCCGATCAACACAAAGGCTGCCAACATAAAAAAACCTCCCAAACCTGTGATGGACAATGCCCAAAGTGCACTCTTTCGAGATTCTTCCTCTTCGTTATTAAAACCTATTAAAAAAAACGAACTGATACTAGTCAATTCCCAAAAAACAAACAATGTAATGAGGTTGTCCGACAAAACCACCCCAAGCATTGCTCCCATAAAAGCAGTGAGATAACAGTAAAATCTATTGAGATAAACATGCCGTTTTAAATAGGAAGATGCATATAAAAAGACCAAAGTTCCAATTCCTGTAATCAGTAAAGAAAACAATAGTGAAAGCCCATCTAATTTAAAGTCTAACGAAACGCCCATGGATGGAATCCAATTGTTTTTAATCAAAACCGCCCCTGAATTTTGGACTTCTGGTAAGAAACTTAGGAAATACAAAAAAAGCCCGAAAGGCAATATACTAAGAAATTTAAAATATTTTGAATCCTTCCCCGATCTGAGTAATAAAATGCAGAAGGCAAAAACAAAAATAAGGTTTAATAGTATTAGCATATTATGTCAGGTATTAGTCCTTTCTCGATATTTATTTGGTTGAATTTGGCGTAAAGATACGTTTTTTTTTAACCTTTTTTTAAGTCTATCATTTAATTTATACTTGTTTTAACAACCTACAATCCACAACAAAAATGCTTCTAACTTATTATCAATATTTTATATATCCATACTATCTAAAATCGGTTTCTGCAACATTCAAACCAAAACTGTCTTCGTACTCTTTACCATTGTACTTGTATTTTTCGGTTTATTTACAAACCTCCTTCCTGAATAAAATAATTCAAACTAGTTGAATCTTTTTCAATATTTATACTTTCTCTCATTCTTTCATTCTCTATATCATATGAAAAACCTTTTAACACTAAAGAATCTATCTTTGTTTCATAATACCTAAAATTAGATTTATTATTATCTAAAGTTTCGGAGCTATTAACTTACTGATAATTAGTAAATTAATTTTGAATCAGTTAGATACAAAAACTGATTCAAACGAAAACGCAACCTAACAATTCTAAGAAGACTCTTTCAGAAATCCATACTTATTGCGGGGATTCTCTAATTTTATACGATTCTAACTCAAGAAATTTAGTTTTCATCTCCTTAAATCTTCAAATACTTTCTAAAATACCCACATTCGTTGATAACTTCTTGGTAATATTTGGTTTCACTATATTTGTTTTTTAATTCCTCAAACCCTTTCCATTTCTTAAAGCTCACAAAGCTTCCATAAGGATAAAAGTAGTCGTTGGGTATAAAATACGTATTGCTATAAAAATCGTTACGTTCTACTTTGGCTAGCATATAAGCCATCTGCGCCCGCTGTTCGTCTGTTTTTGCAGCTTTCTGAGCCATCGTATAATATTTTTTGACATTTTCCATTCCGTAAAGCATTCGTTCGTGCTCTTTTGAAATGCTGTTCCCGTATTCGTTAATGATGTGGTTGTAATAAAATTTTCGGGCATTGCCAAAGTATGAAGCATTATAAAATGCATTTCCAACCAATAAAGCATTATGAAATACATCTTCACCTTCTTTGATTTTATCTTGCATTTCTTTCACTTTTTTCAGAAAATCCAATTGGGAATACTTTACTCTTTGCTTGGCTGCATGGTCGCAATCGTTGCAATCTTTAATTTTTCCGTTAAAAGGATTTCCTGGAAGTTCCTGAATCTTATAATCAATTATTTGAATTTCGTAGGTTTGTTTATTCCAATTGTAAACACTTTTTTCAAAAGGAGTAATTTTTTCAAATTCTGCGAGGGCTTTCTCAATTTCATCTTGATAAAAGAGATAGATTCCCCGGCTTTCATAAATATCTTCCAATTTATAAGGATAGATGCCTACAAAAAGATCTTGCCAAGCCGTGCGTTCCTTGCTCAACAATAACTTTTCAATTGCATCACTTTGTGTTCGATTTTTATAAAATCCCCTCATCGGATAGACTAATTCCGACATCAAGGCGTTTTTTTCATTTTTATATAAAGCTGCTAAATATTTTTTGGTAAATTCTTGCAAATAACCAATGCGGTGGGTGGAGGTATCGTAATGACGATTGGTGTGAATCGCGTCGTAAAACAACCAGCTAGCATCTTCAATCAGCATGCCTTCGGCTTGTAAATCAACCGCTTCAATACGCAGTAAATGATTCAGTAAACGCAAACTTCGAACTTGTTCTTTTTGTTCTTGATTTTTTGATAAACCATGGGCTTGTTTAAGAAATTCACTCGCTTTTGAGTGATTGCCAACCAAAGCATTAAAATAGGCTGAAGCAGCTTTCCAAATATAGGGATTGTGTACCTTTGATTCCTTGGCAATCTCGCTGATCCATTTTAATTGATTTTCATTAATTTTATTTTTAAACTCCTTTTTGACTTTTTTTGGATCTACATCCAAGGATTCATAACCGGTAAAGGTGTGCAAATCCCGTTCGTTGATATTGATCCAACGCGACAATAAAAAATCAATATGCGGAGATGTTGGATTCAGTTGATACAAAGTCTGCATCATTGCAAATTCATTGGTATAGTAACCTTGCAGGGCATACATCACTTCTTTGGTTTCAGAACTTTCGGCTTGTTTCAAACTATTTTCAAACAGGGTAGATTCCAGAGGTCGGTAATCATACAAAGCTGATGCCATCAAGGGTTTGCACTTATTAAAAACTTCAGCAAAAGCGGCATTTGCTTTTTCAAAATTACCCACACTTTTGTAGGCACCACCCAAATAACTCAACCCTCTGTAATACAAATTGTTTTCTGGCTGTTGCTTTGCCGTTTCTAAAAAGAAAGGAATGACTGAACTGCGGTCTTCTGAGTAAAATTTGGCACGAAGTACTTGAAACCACAAACGGTTTTTATAAAACACATCTTTTTTTGACGCTTTGTTGAAAGCTTGTTCTATTTTTTCGATCTCTTGCGCTCCTGCCATCACTTGCAGCCGGTTTTCATAATCCCAGTAGTTATATGTTTGATTGGAAAAGACTTCAATTCCACGAGATAAAAATAAAAACGTTAATAAATTCTGTGATTTCGTATCGTTTAAATGCAAAGCCTTGCCTTTTGAAACATAGCTGTTAAAAGCAGTAATCTTGTCCTCTTCACTGGCAATTTCTGTTAATATCTCGTTTATTTTTGTGTCATACAAAAAGTAGGCAACCACCTCTTTGTCATATTTTTCTAAATAACCTGCCCACTCGTCTATGGTTTCTTCTTTAAACAAGCTTGTGGTTGACCGTATGTTATTTCCATTATAGAAAAAGTTGTAATCATCATAAAAAAATGGTTCGTAATCCTTATTATTGACCGTGATTTCTGGAGAAAAGAGAGAGGTGTAACCAGAACCCCACCACCCATCTGCACATCCATACGCATAAATTCCATAGCCAAAAATAAATGCAAAACTACCAGCGACTAAGAATTTCAAAAATTTCTTTTTCATATTCGGTTAAATTGTTTTCGTTTAAATCATAAAGAATCACTTCTTTTGGGTTTGACTTCATGTTCTTTTTAAGATCAGCAACCATTTCTTTTAACTGTTTTCCAGAAATCTCCTCTATTTTGATGCGATCATTTTTCGCAAAATACCGCCCTTTGTACAAGAAATCTTCAACAACTTGGTATTGATTTTCACTCAGCCTTTCAAAATGCACATCATTCATATCTTCCGAACGCAATCCTCCGATTAAATTTACAACTTGATGGTTGCGAATTTGAACACCCCAACTAAAAATTGGCAAAGCGATATCCAAAGGTAATGAATAATTTTTTAACGATTTTATATAACGTTGCGCAATGGCACGTTCATAAATAGAATGGTTGTCGCCTGCGCTGATTACACCCATATTGTAATACATTAGCACGCCATTCTGTACTTCGGGAACACCTGTTTTCTCGGGATATTTAATCTGATGCAAACGAATGGTTGCTGATAGATTCTGATGTAATTTCTTAAATTCATTGATAAACTTAAAATAACTTTCTTTTGATTGCAAACTCCAATCGCAATCGAGCTGAATTTCACTTATTTGGATTTGATTCTTTTTGTTGATTTGTCCGATGTAATCAACTATTTTTTGTGCTAAATCTTTAGTATCTATTTCTTCTAAAAAAACCTCGTTTTTGATATAAATCACTGGAACAATCTCAAAACCAGAAACATCTTGATTAAAAACAATCGAAGCTATCGGAACAGGCTCGCCACTTTTTAGGGCAACATCAAAATAACGGACGTATAATTTATTGATTTCTAATTCGGATATGTACTCTTTTTCTGTTTGGGTTAAACTAAAAGTTGTCCGCCAAAAATAAAAGGATAGCGGTATCTTTTCAGTCTTTGTAGTACATGAAACCAGAAGGAAAACTAAGATTACAGTTAATAACTTTTTCATAGTCAAAAATACAGAAAGTTATTGATTTTTTTATGACTGATTTTGGGGATTTTATACAAAAAATCAACCCCCTTTGAAAAAACTCCGAAGGGGGTTGATTAAACTAAACCTTAAAAGATTACTTTACAATCTTCATTTCATCAATTAAATGTTTAGCACCGGCGTATTTGTCAATAATAAACAACACATAACGGACATCCACATTAATAGTACGTTGCAATTCTGGATCAAAAATCACATCTCCAGCCATTGCTTCAATATTCCCGTCAAATGCCAAACCGATTAATTCTCCTTTGCCGTTTAAAACTGGAGAACCTGAGTTACCACCAGTTATATCGTGATCGGTCAGGAAGTTTACGTGCAAGGTTCCGTCTCTATCTGCATACGGCCCGTAATCTTTAGCGTTGTACAAATCAATCAAACGTTGAGGGTTTTCAAACTCTTCATCGCCTGCTTTGTGTTTGGCTATTGTTCCTTCCAAAGTGGTGTACCAATTTTCTGTTGCATCGTTTGGACGATCGGTACGACGTGGCAAATCGATTACTTTTCCGTAGGTCAAACGCAAGGTCGAATTGGCATCTGGATAATATTTTGTTTTTGGATTCGCTTTTCTCAATCCATCAACCATTCTACGAAACGCAACGTCAAATTTCTCTTTCAAGGGTGCTAAACTTTCCGGTTGCTCCCGATATTTTGTAAGTAAATCTGTTGAAATTTTAAACAATTCATCGTTTTCAATCAAACTTTTCTCAGGATTATCCAAATACTTCAGCAAAGATTCTTTGGAAGAAAAAACGCTTTTCTTAAAAGCATCTATTACCAGAATGTCGTAATTGTACTTGTTTTGTTCTCCAAGTTGTTTTACATAAGGCGCAATTTCATAACCGGTTGATTTCGTAGCATATAACCGCAATTGAGCTGCCAACATTTCCGATTCTAAAGCAGGGTGAAAACCTTTGTAGGTATTGTTAATTGCCTCTTCCAATCGCGGACGCATTTCAGCACGTTTTGCTTCATTTTCATCTGCATATTGCAGCAAGGCAGAACCAAAACTATAAGGAATCGCTGCTAAATTTGATGTGCGTAAAATGGTCATCAAATAATTATCATGACGCGCTTTTTCGTTGGTTGCTGCGTAATAAGCATTAATATCGGCAATCACATTACCGTAGGTTGCTTTGTTTTTCCTTTTATTTGCCCAACGATTAAATTTGGCTTCGTTTTTACGTTTTGCTTCAGCTGTTTGATGTTGTTTTAAAGCATCAATCATTCCCTGACGATTTTTCCAATAGTTCGCAACACCTGCATATTTACTTGCATACGCCAAACGCACTTCTGTATCTTGATCCATGTACTTTTTCATCACGTCCATTCCCAAACGCGAACCTTCCACCCAAGCCGGATAAGCAAACTCTACATTTTGCTCGATTCCTTCGGCTGGCATCCAGCGATTTGTTCTTCCTGGGTATCCTAAAATCATTGAGAAGTCTCCAGCTTTAAAACCTTGTATATTAATTGGTAAATAATGCTTAGGTTTCATAGGCACGTTGTCTGCTGAATATGCTGCTGGCTGATTATTAGCATCAGCATACACACGGAACAATGCAAAATCTCCGGTGTGACGCGGCCATTCCCAGTTATCTGTATCACCACCAAACTTCCCAATGCTATTTGGTGGCGTACCTACCAAGCGAACATCGGTATAATCTTGATAAACGAAATAGTAATATTCGTTTCCTTGAAAAAACGAACGCACAGAAACGATATATTTACCATTTTCGCTGTTTTCTTTTTCAATTTTTGCAATCTCCTGATTGATGGCTTTCTCCCGTTCTGCTTCGCTCATATGATCATAAACGACATTTAAAATTCGTTTGGTCACATCGTCCATACGTACGAAGAAACGAACGGACAAACTTTTTGGTTTGCGTTCCTCAGTTTTGTTTTGTGCCCAAAATCCATCGGTCAGAATATCGTCTTCCGGAGTAGATAACTCTGCAATTTTATCGTAACCACAATGGTGATTGGTCAAAACCAACCCTTGGTCAGAAATAATTTCTGCCGTACAACCATTGTTGAATTGGACAATGGCGTCTTTCAAAGAGTGGTTGTTGATACTGTAGATCTCATCGGCAGTCAATTGCAATCCCATTTTCTGCATATCGCGGTGGTTGAGACGTTCGATGAACATCAAAAACCACATTCCTTCATTTGCCAAGGCGCCCAAAGGCGTTGCCAATATAAACAAAGAAAGAAATAAACTTAGTTTTTTCATTATTTTGTTGATTTTATATGAATGCGAAGATAAGAAATTGTTTGTGTTTTAATATAAACAATAAATCGATTTTTATTTCCAATGTTTTTTTTGTATTTTTGGAACAATAAATTTATAAAAGATATGGGATTATTTTCATTTATTAAAGGTAAGGGCACGAAAATCTTTGGCAAAAAAGAACAAGAAGCCCAAGTAGAAGAGAAAAAAACATTGCAAGCACAAGCATTGCTTGACTATGTAAAAAAATTGGGACTCTCTTATAGCAGCATCAAAATTTCAGTTACTGATGATGATGTAAAGATTGAAGGCGAAGTAGCAGCACAAGAAGATGCTGAAAAAATTGTTTTGGCAATCGGGAATGTGGAAGGCGTAGATCAGGTTGACAACTTGATGACTGTCGCAACTCCTGCACCACAAGCACAGTTTTACACTGTTGTAAGTGGCGATACGTTGTCCAAAATCTCTAAACAGTTTTATGGTGATGCCAATAAATACAACACCATTTTTGAAGCAAATAAACCTATGCTGAATCATCCTGATAAAATTTATCCGGGTCAGGTTTTGAGAATACCACAATTGTAAAATTAAAAAAAGGCTGTCCTAAAAAGACAGCCTTTTTTAATTCAGGATCTCCCACAATTTATCTTTTCATAAATGTGGTTTTGTAATAGTAATAACTTCTGGTGTTAAACCATTATGCATATCATATTTTAATTCACCGTTTACCCACACTTTTATTGCTATTTGTGTATTAGATGTTTCATTTATTTCGGTTACAATAGTATCACGTTCGGTAGCATTCCATTTTATAACACTTGTAATTTTGTTGTTAATGATATAATCCCTGCCGATTTGATTAAGAAGCCTAAAAACGTTAAAGCCAGAAGAATTATAAATCATAAAATCATATTTATAATCTAAATTTGGCTGATAAAATTCTACATAATTACCATTGTTCTTTAAATGTTCTACCCTAATTGCATCGTTATCAAAATAATCAGGTGTATCTGCATTTAATAAATCTTCATTATTATTTGTAGTAACAATAAAATCAGTACTTGTATCATAAACGTAATTATTGCCTTTAAGTTCGTTGTCTGATGAACAGCTCATTAATGAACAGATTATGATTAAAAAAAATATCTTTTTCATAATTTAAGGTTTTTGTATATTATGCACTATATCTACTTTGTAGTTAAAATCGTGGGCGCCGGGATTAAAATTACCGTAAGAATAAAACGCATTGTGTAAACCTCCCCAGCCCCAATTCATATGGTATCTTATTACTGAAAATTTTCGGTTTCCCCATATCAACCTTACACAAAATGAATATGTTTCTAATCCATCGGCAACCCACATATGTCCGCTTCCACTTTCTTGATATTTAAATATCCACCAGCCAGCTTCTTTTCCTCCACTTATTATCACAGGCTGATTGTTTAAAATATCACTCATAATTGTTATTTGTTTGGGTATAAATATTGAAGTTTGATTTGAAGCAGAAGCGTAACCGTAATTTAATTTCAGCATATTGTGAACTGGAAAATCACCATCAACAGCAGTTCCGTCACATCTATATTTTAAGGGACGAGCAGGTTGAAATGGGAAATTAAATTGGTCATAAAAATAATAAATCTTATGATGCAAATCATTAATAAGTCTTCGTGTTTCGGCACTCCCAGAAGCATCGTTCATAGAACCATAATTGAAATTTGTTGGGTGCTCATGATATCTAATAACTTGCGCAATAGCAACCGGTACGCAACCGGCATAAAAACGATTATTTCCACTATCAATACTGCTGCAATATTGTGGCACTGCCAATGGCATATTGTCATTATAGCCTAATCTTTGATTCCAAGTTGTTTGCATAAGTGGCTCTTTTATTGTTGCTATTACAGGAATAAGAGAACAGTCTGAAAGGTTCGAAGGGTTAAAACGTACGTTACCCAAAGCAACATCGTCCCACATTTCAACAAATTCTTCTGGCTGTGGTAATTCTTTAGCACGAATTTCTTTAATTTGATTTTTTGCATAAACCAACCATTCAACCAAACCTCCAGGATAATCCTCTGCACTTGTATCAAAGCTATTGTCAAAAGAATATGCTAATACAGGTATTGAGCGAGTATCGGCTGCCAAAATAACAAATCCTCCTTCTGAATAATTATTTATATAATAAACAATTTCATCGTTTTCATCTTTTACAGGGAAAGATTCAATTAAAACCTTACCTTCAAAACTTTTAGCTTGATTTTTAAAAAAATTCCCTCCTATTTCTTTAGCTTTTTGTTGGGAAACAAAGTATTCGTTTTGTTTTGTTTCTCCTGACAAATTTTCTATATCATCATTAGCACAAGAATAAACGAATAATGACACTATAAATAATAAAACCCAAAATATTTTTTTATCCATAATAACAAACTTTTAATAATTAACAGCGTCCAATATATAAAAATCAAAAGATATTACCAAATTTAATTCAACATCTCCCACAATTTATCTTTTAACTCTGTTAATCCTTGTTGTGCGACCGATGAAATAAACATATAAAAAATACCGTCAAAATCTTGGTCTAACTGTTCTTTCATTTCTGCTTTTAATTCATCGTCCAGCATATCGGATTTCGATATGGCTATTAACCGGTCTTTATCCAACAATTCAGGATTGTATCGGCGTAGTTCGTCCAGTAAAATGTCGTATTCTTTTTTAATATCGTCTGCATCGGCAGGAATTAAAAACAATAAAGTGGAATTTCGCTCAATGTGTCGCAAGAAATAATGCCCCAATCCTTTTCCTTCCGCTGCTCCTTCAATAATTCCCGGAATATCAGCAATTACAAACGATTTAAAATCGCGGTATTCCACGATTCCTAAATTAGGTT
>Ga0209075_1001604_pt1 | contig 21161 bp, 18 predicted proteins | sample Stecom2011_FD_187523 | JGI IMG/M metagenome (GOLD analysis project Ga0209075, IMG submission 187523) | Agricultural soil microbial communities from Utah to study Nitrogen management - Steer compost 2011 (SPAdes) (version 2) | ecosystem: Environmental > Terrestrial > Soil > Agricultural land...
TACAGTTTGTCTCAAATCAATATTTGGTATGCAATTATTGGTGGAACAACAATTATTCTAGGAGCTTTTTATATGCTTCGTATGTTCCAACATTCAATGCTTGGAGAAACAAACACCAAAGTATTTGCTGATATCAACATTCAAGAAAAAGTAGTTTTTGTAATCATTGTGGCTGTTTTAATTCTTTTCGGTTTATATCCGAAATGTTTAAACGACCTGATTGTTCCTGCTTTGGAAGAAACTCTAAAACACATAAAATAATAATTCGATATAAATAAACTATGAATACTTTAATAGCTATTGGTTCACTGGGAATATTAGTATTATTGCTCGAGGTTTTCGGAGCAAGAAAAACCATTATACCTGTAACAATTATCGGATTGTTAGCCACTCTGGGAATTTCGCTTGGAGGATTCTGTACCGAATCAGGTCCTGCATCGTTTTTCAATAATACGATTATCGAAGATAAATTTTCGATGGGATTCTCTTCGTTATTTATTCTGCTTACGATTTTTATCGTATTGATGAGTGGTGATTTTTATAAAAATGAACAAAAGAAATTATCCGATTATATAACCGTAAAAATATTATTACTCTTCGGAGGAATTTCGATGGTATCCTTCGGAAACTTAGCCACGTTTTTCTTAGGTATCGAAATTCTTTCGATTGCACTATATATTCTTGCAGCTAGTAAACCAACAAGCATCAAGAGTAACGAGGCTGGAATGAAATACTTCTTAATGGGAGCTTTCGCTTCAGGGTTTTTACTTTTCGGAATTGCTTTGATGTATGGAGCTACCGGCTCGTTTGATATGTCTGTGATTCATCAAGCGGGAATGAGTGCAGGTGTTGAAGATTGGTTTTATATTGGAGTTGTGATGGTAAGTGTGGCGATGTTATTCAAAATTGCTGCTGTTCCGTTCCATTTATGGGCTCCGGATGTATATCAAGGCTCACCAACTATTTCGACCGCATTGATGAGTACTTTGGCAAAAGTAATCGCAATTGGAGGGTTTTATCGACTGATTGAAGGAACCTACGGAAACTTTTCGGAGAGTTTTATAACAGGTTTAATTGTGATTTCAATACTTTCGATGGTAGTCGGAAACATAATGGCTCTGAGACAAACGAACGTAAAGCGTATGTTGGCTTTTTCGGGAATTTCACACGCAGGATTTATGTTGATGGCGCTTTTGGCCGTACCAGAGGGAGCGGCAAATCTACTGTATTACGCTACAGCTTATTCAATTGCAGGTATTGCTGCATTTGCAGTAGTTCTGGCTGTTACTAAAGACAAAGAAGATGAAGAAATATCGTTCTTCAACGGATTAGGCAAACGAAATCCAGTTTTGGCTTTAACCCTTACATTAGCTATGTTATCAATGGCAGGTATTCCGATTTTGGCAGGATTTTTCGGTAAAGTTTTCTTGTTCGGGCAAATGCTTGATTTAGGATATACTACGCTAGTAATCGTAGCGGTTATCAGCTCGATTATTTCTGTAGGATATTATTTCAAACTGATTTTAGCGATGTACACTAAAGAAAGTACAGAAGCCTTCGCCAAAGTCCCTGTTGTGTATACTTTTACCGCAGTAGCAGCAACCTTAATAAACTTAGCTATAGGCTTGTTCCCTGATTTAATTTTAAAGCTGATGTAAAAATAAGTTTATAATAATATAAAAAAGGAGACTCCATAAAAGTCTCCTTTTTAGTTTATTTTAAAATCATTTTGCTGTACGGAATTACTACTTCGAATCCTTTCTGTTTAAAATAAGCCGTAGGGTTGTCTTTACAGACGGCCAAGACAAAATCCCCTCCCCAAGCCCCAAGACTCTTTATAACGCCCTTAAAATCATTAAAAAAGCGTTCTTTTACGGTTTCCATCTCTAATACGTCACTCATTATTACTTCATGCTTTTCTAGTAAATAAGCAAATTGAGATAATTCTTTTACTTTTAGAATTTGAGAGGTAATCTCGTTAATGCTTTTAATGGTATTTTTGAGTTGTGGTTGCTTGTTATAATATGATGCAATAGCCGCTTTGCTATTTTGTTTTCGGTTGAGGTAAACAAAATATAAATTATGATGAAACTGAGGATAAAAATCAATAGACTCAGCTATAGGTTCGTCGTTATTTAAATGATATAAAATTGGGCTATTATTTTGAGCACAAGCAATATCATAACCACTTCCATTAAAGGTGTTTTTTAGTAACTTATAAGGATTGATGTTTAGCCAAGTAGCTAGATTGTTGATCAAGGTAGAAGAAGTGCCTAATCCCCATTCTCTAGGGAAAGAAAGTCGAGTTTCAATCTGATATCCCTTTTTTTCTGCTAAAAAATCAGGTTGTAATCTAAATGCTTCTAACAAAATTTCGGCTAATCTATTTTCAATTGGATTCTCAGAACAAAAACTGTTGTTTTTAATTTCTTCAAATGATAAATCTACCTCTATCCATACAGTACCGTCTGAATCAAAACTCCTCCATGATACGATTTCGTTATTGTTTTGCTTTACTGACAGGCTTTGCCCAAAGACAGTTGGCAAGGCAAGTGCCTTAGCTCCGTCAAGAACTGTGTATTCTCCTGTGATTAAGAGTTTTCCGTTACTGTAAAAAGTTTGTTCCAATATTGAAGTTGTTTTTACAAAAATAAAAAAACTCCATCACTACCCTAGTAACGGAGTCTTTTTTATTAACCAACCAAAACTTAATATGTAAAAATCACTTTTACACAAACAAATTCTGGGGCAAAGATACAACTGTTTTTGAAATATTTACATCAAAAATCACGATTTAACATAAAATTCATATTTGATTCTTCAAAAACAGTTGTTTTATTAAAATATTATTAAGGGTGACTTTTATAAAGTTCCTCTTTTTTCTTGTTCTCTTTCAATTGATTCAAATAAAGCCTTGAAGTTTCCTGCTCCAAATCCTTTTGCTCCCATTCTTTGAATAATTTCATAGAATAAAGTAGGACGATCTTCTACTGGTTTTGTAAAGATTTGAAGTAAATAACCTTCTTCGTCTGCATCAATCATAATTCCGAGTTTTTGGAGTTCTTTGATGTCTTCTTTAAAGCGATGCATATGCTTTTTTAATCTTTCTGGGATAGCATCATAATAAGCCTGAGGAGGTGTAGAAAGGAATTCTACTCCACGTGATTTTAATTCCGATACGGTTTTAATGATATCGTCTGTAGCTACAGCAATATGCTGAACACCTTCTCCTTCGTAGAAGTCAAGATATTCTTCGATTTGTGATCTTTTCTTTCCTTCTGCTGGCTCGTTGATTGGGAATTTAATTCTTCCGTTTCCGTTAGCCATTACCTTTGACATCAAAGCCGAATATTCGGTATGAATTTGCTTATCGTCAAATGATAAGAAGTTAACGAATCCTAATACATCTTCAAACCATTTTACCCAAACATCCATTTGATTCCAACCTACGTTTCCAACCATATGGTCGATAAATTTAAGTCCAACCGGAGAAGGATTATAATCAGATTCCCATTTTACATAACCTGGCATAAAGATTCCGTTATAGTTTTTGCGCTCAGTAAACACAAAAACAGTTTCTCCGTAGGCGTAAATTCCCGATTGTACTACCTCTCCGTTTTCGTCAGAGGTTACAGTTGGTTCCATAAAAGGTTTTGCTCCTCTTTTGGTAGTTTCTTCAAACGCACTTCGAGCATCTTCTACCCACAATGCTACTACTTTTACACCATCTCCATGTTTTTTCACATGCTCTCCGATTGGAGATTGTGAATTAAGAGCTGTAGTCAAAACCAAACGAATTTTATCTTGTTTAACTACATACGAGGCTCTATCTCTTAAACCGGTTTCTAAACCTGCATAAGCTTCTGACTGAAAACCAAAAGCAGTTTTGTAATAGTGAGCCGCTTGCTTAGCATTTCCTACGTAAAACTCTACGTAATCTGTTCCTAAAATCGGAAGGAAATCTTGTGCTCCTTCAAAAATTTTCTCTAATCCGTACTCTACTGATTTTAATTCTTCTGACATTTTGTTTTATTTTTTTGTTTTTAAATTGTTTTTTTATTCTGTTTCTTCTACTTGAAGGGAATCTTGATAGTAGTACAAAGAGTCGTTCTCTTCTATAAAAACATCCTCTTCAGTTTCACTATCATCATAATAATACCCCGATTCTTCTTCCCAACTTTCCTGGACAGTTCTGGCTTGATTAATGGCTGTAAACAAGAACGTTCCGTAAAGTAATAAATATCCTAAAAATATAAGAGTTATAATCCCGTTAAGTATTAACCCTATAATATTTAAAATTTTAGCGGTTTGAACATTTCCTCTACTATTCGGATAATAAGCTTCAGGATTCGCAGCAAACTCAGACAAGCTTTTGTTTGCACTAACTAATCCGATTATTGCCAATATTACTCCTATAATCGAAAAACCACAACATCCCAAAGTAATTGCTATTACAAGAGATATAATTCCTAGAACGGTAGCAGATGAATCTGCGGGTAACTTATGTTGATTCATTTTTTATTTATTCTAACCAAGATTGATAGTAAGTATCATCAGATATTTTCATTGCATCCTCTGTTACCATAAGTGGTTTAAATGTATCTACCATTACCGCTAGCTCTTGAGTATCAGCCTTTCCGATGCTTCTCTCATATGCTCCCGGGTGTGGTCCGTGCGGAATTCCTGCCGGATGTAACGAAATATGCCCTGCTTCGATATCGTTTCTGCTCATAAAGTCACCATCCACATAATATAATACTTCATCAGAATCAATATTACTGTGATTGTAAGGCGCTGGTATCGAAAGTGGATGATAATCGTACAATCTTGGAACAAACGAACAAATTACAAAAGCATTTGTTTCGAAAGTTTGATGCACTGGAGGTGGTTGGTGAATTCGTCCTGTAATCGGTTCGAAATCATGGATAGATAAGGCATACGGATAATTAAATCCGTCATATCCTACCACATCAAAAGGATGTGTGGCATAAACCATCTCAAAAATTTCGTCTTTCTTTTTCACTTTGATTATAAAATCACCTTTTTCGTCATGAGTTTCTAGTTCTTGAGGTTGACGAATGTCTCTTTCACAAAACGGAGAGTGTTCTAGCAATTGCCCAAACCAGTTTCGATAACGTTTCGGAGTATACACCGGACTTTTTGATTCGACAATAAACAAGCGATTGTCTGTAGTGTCAAAGTCGATTTGGTAAATCATTCCTCTCGGAATAACCAAATAATCTCCATATTTAAAGTCCAGATTACCTAAAAAAGTTCTTAGTTTTCCGGTTCCTTTATGAATAAAAATTACTTCATCAGAATCAGTGTTTTTATAAAAGTAATCTTTCATAGATTCTGTTGGAGCTGCAAGGGCAATATGGCAATCGCTATTGGTTAAAACGATTTTCCGGCTTTCCAGAAAGTCACTTTCTGGTTTTACCTCAAAACCTCTTAATCGATAAGATTGAATGTTATTCTCTTTCGCAATTTTAGGAGCAATGCTATATTGTTTTCGAATTTCTTTTACTTGTGTTGGGCGATGTACATGATAGATATTTGACGACATTCCGTCAAATCCAACCGTTCCGAAAAGTTGTTCGTAATATAATTCTCCGTTTTCTTTACGAAATTGTATGTGCCGTTTATGAGGAATTTTTCCTAGTTTGTGATAAAAAGGCATAACTTTAATTTTTTGTATTAAACATCTTGTGAAAATTCAAGCTCTGGCTCGATTCACTCAGGGTTTCTTTTTATTAAATATTTTAGATAAGGCAATAAGCCTGTCCAATGTTTATTCATAATCCTACAAATATCGTAAATATTTGTTTTATATCAGATATATGAGGCGTATATTTTTTAATTCGTCTTTTTATAAACCACTGATTATTATCTGAATATAAAAAAAACGAAATTTTATAAAAAAATATTTGGATTATATTCAAAAAGCGTATTATATTTGCACTCACAAAAGCGGAAGTAGCTCAGTTGGTAGAGCGTCAGCCTTCCAAGCTGAATGTCGCGAGTTCGACCCTCGTCTTCCGCTCAAAGTTAAAAGCCCTGCATTTTGCAGGGCTTTTTTGTTAATACTCTCTAAAATACTTCCCTATAACAGATGAAATAACAAAATAATTGTCAAAGTACTTGACAACCCCTACTTTGGAATCGTATATTTGCATTTCTTAAAAAAAAATCCTAAAAATGAAATTATCACACTTCAATTTTAATTTGCCAAAAGAACTCTTGGCTGAATTTCCTTCAGAAAACAGAGACGAGGCAAGGCTAATGGTTATCGATAGAAAAACAAAAACCATTGAACACAAACTTTTTAAAGATCTTATTGATTACTTTGATGAAGGAGATGTGATGATACTCAATAACACAAAGGTTTTTCCTGCTCGTTTATACGGGAATAAAGAAAAAACAGGAGCCAAAATAGAAGTGTTTTTATTGCGTGAACTCAATGCAGACCAAAAACTATGGGATGTATTGGTAGATCCTGCCCGTAAAATACGTATCGGGAACAAATTGTATTTTGGCGAAGACGATTCTTTGGTGGCAGAAGTTATTGACAATACCACTTCGAGAGGACGAACTCTACGCTTTTTGTACGATGGTTCTTACGAAGAATTTCGTAATAAACTTACAGAATTAGGAGAAACACCAATTCCTAAATACATTTCGAGAGAAGTAGTTCCGGAAGATGCCGAGCGTTACCAAACTATTTATGCAAAAAATGAAGGAGCTGTGGCAGCACCAACAGCAGGGCTTCACTTTTCTAAACACTTGATGAAGCGCCTTGAAATAAAGGGAATTGATTTTGCAGAAATAACACTTCATGTAGGCTTGGGAACTTTTAACCCGGTTGAAGTAGAGGATTTGTCAAAACACAAAATGGACTCAGAAGAAATATACGTGTCTCAAGAGGCATGTGATATCGTAAATCAGGCTAAAGCTAACAAAAAAAGAGTGTGTGCTGTAGGAACTACTTCGATGAGAGCTATCGAAAGTTCTGTTTCATCACATCAAACACTTAATCCTTTTCAAGGTTGGACAAATAAATTTATCTTTCCTCCTTACGATTTTAGTATTGCAGATTGTATGATTACCAATTTTCACACGCCAAAATCTACACTACTTATGATGGTATCAGCTTTTATGGGGCATGATTTGATGAAAAAAGCATACGAAGAAGCAATTAAAGAAAAATATAAGTTTTATTCTTACGGAGATGCGATGCTGATTTTATAGCAAGATGCTGGTTTCTAAACAAATATTAAATCCGGGTTTGCTAAAAATCCGGATTTGTTTTTTTATATCTTAACATAGTATAAAAAACAAAAATGATAAAAACTTCGTATCTTTGTTTGATGTGATTTTTTGAATAAATTCTGTTATGGCAATTTCTGAAATAGTTTTGATTGTGGTGGTAGCTTTAATGCTTTTTGGAGCTAAGAATATTCCTGAAATAGCACGAACCTTAGGGAAGGGAATGGCTCAAATCAAAAACGCTACAAACGATATTAAAAACGAAATTCAAAAAAGTGCAGACTTTAAAGAAATTACGGATATAAAAGACGCTATAGAAAAGGATATTTCGGGAGTAAATGCTTCACCAACAGACGATATTGTCAAAGAAATTGATAAAGTCAAAGAAGAAATTGAAGATATGACAGGTCCTATCAAAAGACAAAGATAAATGGAAGATTTTATATTAAAAGACAAGGAGCTTTTAGTTTACCTGAACAATCTTGGTTCAGAAACCTTTGACCCGTTTTGGCTCTTTATTACCAACCAATTTTATTTAGCCCCTATATTTTTATTTGTTTTTTACCTGCTTTGGAAAAAAATAGGCTGGAGAGAGTTAGGTATAGTTCTTCTTTTTATTGCTCTTATCATTATGGTATGTGACCAGACCACCAATTTGTTTAAGTACGGATTTGAAAGACTTCGCCCAGTAAACGATTTGGATATTAAAAACGATTTGCGAATCATTATCACTCGAAAATCCTTTAGCTTTTTCTCAGGACATGCTTCTAATTCAATGGCTACAACTTTTTTTCTGTTTCTTATCTTCAGAAAGTATTATAAATATGCTTTTTTATTGTTTTTGTTTCCTTTAATATTTGCTTATAGTAGGGTTTATTTAGGATTACACTTCCCTTCAGATATAATTACGGGTTATCTTTTCGGAATTTTTACAGGAACAATATTTTATTTTTTATACAAAAAGTACAACAGTATAGAAAGCCCGAAGAAAAACAAATTCTTACTAAAAATAACCCTTACGGTTTTAGTTTTCTTTGTGATTTGTAAAACAATTATTGCAGTATGTTTTAAATAACCCACTTGCTTATGTTTTATTTTTTTAAACAGAAAAAACCTTTTTTAAAGGACTTAGTTCAGGAGTTTACCGATATCCATTCTCATGTTCTTTTCGGAATTGATGACGGAGCTAAAACACTTGAGGACAGTAAGGTTCTGTTAAAATCTTTTATAGAGCTAGGTTTCGAGGGAGCCATTACTACTCCGCATATTTTAAAAGATGTTTGGGATAACAATTCGCAAAATATAACTTCAAAATACACAGAAGTACAACAACTTCTACCTGAATTGTCTGCTAAAATTAATCTTCGAGTGGCCTCGGAATATTTAATGGATGAATCATTTGCAAGGCTATTTGAAACTGAAAAATTATTAACTTTAAAAGATAATTATGTTTTGGTAGAGATGTCTTATTTAAATCCTCCCATTCAATTATACGATATTATTTTTGACTTGCAGGTCGCAGGATATAAGCCAGTACTTGCACATCCAGAACGGTATTTATTTTATCATCAAAACTTCGAAGAATACAAAAAACTGAAAGTAGCAGGCTGTTTATTTCAGATGAATTTACTCTCTACAATGGGATATTATGGAGCTAATATCACTAAAGTTGCTGACAAGCTTTTAGCCGAAGGACTTATTGATTTTGCAGGTTCTGATGTCCATCATTTACATCATATCCGTGCGTTTGACGATAAGGTTAAAATAAAAAATACCGAAGCCTTAAGAGATGTTATCAAAAATAATAACTTCTTTGCAGATTAAACTACTTTATTTTGTCTGGATTTTGTCTGACAAAACTTTCCCAACCCGAATAACTCTTACCTACAACTGTTTTTCCGGAATTAAAAAAATGACATACAGCGGCTGCTAATCCATCGGTAGAATCTAGGTTTTTAGGGAGTTCTTTTAGTCCGAGGAGTTGTTGTAACATTTTTGCTACTTGTTCTTTACTTGCATTTCCGTTTCCCGTAATAGCCATTTTAATTTTCTTGGGTTCATATTCTGTAATCGGAATCTGTCGAGAGAGTCCGGCTGCCATAGCAACGCCTTGAGCTCTTCCAAGCTTAAGCATTGATTGTACGTTTTTCCCGAAAAAAGGTGCTTCGATAGCTATTTCGTCCGGATGATGAGTTTCGATAAGTTCAATAGTTCTTTCGAAAATGAGTTTTAATTTTAGATAATGATCGTCGTATTTAGAAAGTTGTAATTCATTGAGTTGGACGAACTCCATTTTTTTATTTATCACTTTAATTAGACCAAACCCCATGATGGTGGTTCCGGGATCGATACCCAAAATGATTCGTTCTGTATTTTTTATGTCAGATTTAGTTTCGCTCAGTTGTTTCACGCGTATTAAGTTTTGGGTTTTCTTTGTTTTAAGCTTTTTTATTTCTGAAATCAAAGCGGTTTCATCGCTGCTCATCAATAAAAAAAGTTGTTTCTTTGCACAAATGAACCAAATTTCTTACAAAGCTAAACAATTACTTCTTTTGACCGCCAAAATTCTGGTCGTAGGCTTGGCTTTTTGGTTTATTTATAAGCGACTTTCCGACTCGTCTTGGGTTGATTGGGAAGAGTTTATAGATAGGCTACCCGATAAAAATATATATACCGCATCAATTCTAGTTTTGTTTTTAGCTTTTTTGAATCGCTTTTTTGAAATTTTAAAGTGGAAAAACTTAGCTAACCTTCTTAGAACAGTTTCGGTTTTCGAGGCTTCTAAACAAGTTTTGTCTGCTCTTGTTTTTTCTATTTTTACTCCAAACGGAGTAGGAGAGTATGGAGCAAAGGCACTTTTTTATAAAAAGGAACAAACCAAAAAGGTTGTGTTTCTCAACTTTGTCTCTAACGGAATTCAAATGATAATTACCGTTTTTTTCGGGATGTTAGGTTTGATTATTTTAGGATATTACAATTGGTTTCTAGGTGTATTGTTAGGTGTTTTAATAATATGGTTTTTAGTTTTTGTACTGAAGAAAATAAAAATCAGAAATTATTCGCTTTCAAAACTCATCGAAGAGATTTATAAAATTCCACAAAAAATTCATAAAAACAATGCTGTTTTAGGATTGTGTAGATACATATTCTTTTCGTTTCAGCAGTATTATTTGTTTCTGTTTTTTGGCGTAGAAGCACCTTTCTTAATGATGATAGGAACCATTATGGCTGTATATTTACTGGCTTCTTGTCTTCCGAATTTTCAGTTTTTTGATTTTGTAGTCAAAGGAGGAGTTTCGGTTTATTTTTTCGGACTGATAGGCGTAAATGAATGGATTGTGATGATTGTAGCGCTTTTGATGTGGATTCTTAATGTAGTACTTCCGGTGCTTGTCGGATCATTTTTTGTGATGAGTTTTTCTCTAAAACCCAAATCCAGCAAAAAAATGGCTTAATGGGAACGCTTTTTATAATATTGTTTTTTCTTATTGCTTTGTATGGCTTTTTTATCCTTTGGATTACCATAGGATGTTTTAAAATAGAATGGTTTAGAAGCACTTTTGAAAGTCCTAAACACACTTTTAGCATTGTAGTTCCATTTCGAAACGAGAATCATACTCTACCGACATTGTTGTCTTCTTTTTCTAAACTTAATTATCCGAAAGAACTCTTTGAAGTCATATTGGTTGATGATGATTCATTTCAACCCTTTTTGATTCATAATACACCCTTTTCAATCAAGGTAATACAAAACGAACGTCAATCGGCTTCTCCAAAAAAAGACGCTATACGCACTGCAATTCGAAACTCAAAGTTTGATTGGATAATTACAACCGATGCAGATTGTGAAGTTCCCGAAAATTGGCTTTTGGTTTTGGATAATTATATTCAGAAACAACCAAAAGCTAGAATGGTTTGCGGGATGGTGTTCAGCAAAATAACCAATGATTTTTTAGGTCGTTTTCAACTGTTGGATTTTGCAAGCTTACAAAGTGCTACGATCGGTACCTTTGGTATTGGTCGACCATTGATGTGTAACGGAGCAAATTTTGCTTATCAGAAAGACTTTTTCGAAGAACTGAATGGTTTTGTAGGCAATGATAATATAGCAAGCGGAGATGATGTTTTTTTGCTTCAAAAAGCAATTAAGAAGCAGCCGAATAACATTTTTTATTTACGTTCTAACGATTTCACTGTAGTTACTCATCCGGTTTTGGGTTGGAAGGGAATGTTTTTGCAGCGCGTGCGATGGGCATCAAAAACCAAAGCTTATCAAAATAGTTTTGCAAAAGTATTAGCCTTTGTAGTGCTTTTTGGAAATCTAGGTTTTATTCTTTCTGTTTTAGGATTATTATGGGATTTAAGCTTTTTAATTCTTATCCTATTTAAGCTTTTAGTAGATTTTGTATTACTACTTCAATCTAAAAAGACAAACCCGATATTTTATGTATTATCGGGCTTTATTTATCCTTTTTTTAGTTTTGCTGTAGGAGTCTATGTCTTTATAAACAAGAAATATATCTGGAAAGATCGAGTTGTTTATAATTAGTACCCTACGTGTTCGGTAATTTCAAGTCCGTAACCCACCATTCCCACGCGTTTGGTTTGTTGAGAATTCGACAGTAATCTGATTTTTGAAATATTCAAATCGTGCAAGATTTGTGCCCCGATTCCGAAGTCTTTTGTATCCATCGGAACTTTTGGAGCCTTGAGGGTTCCTTGTTCTTGTAGTTCTTTGAATTCGATTAAACGGGTGAGCAAATTCATAGACTGTAGTTCTTGATTAATGAATATGATTGCTCCTTTTCCTTCTTTATTAATGGCATCGAACATTCTTTCCAGTTTTTCGTCCGGATTGTTAGTAAGCGTTCCTAAGATATCGTTGTTTACCAGTGTAGAGTTAATTCTTGTCAATATAGGCTCGCTATCTTTCCAAACTCCTTTGGTTAGAGCAATATGAACTTGCTTGTTGGTTGTTTGAAGGTAGGCTCTTAAACGGAATGTTCCGAAGCGAGTGGTAATATCAAAATCTTCTTTTTTAGAGATTAAGCTATCGTGCTGCATTCGATAGGCTACTAAATCTTCAATAGATATGATTTTGAGATCAAATTTTTTGGCTACTTCTATTAGTTGTGGAAGTCGAGCCATAGAGCCATCTTCGTTTAAGATTTCTACCAAAATTCCCATTGATTTAAAACCTGCCAAACGAGCCAAATCAATCGAAGCTTCTGTATGTCCTGTTCTTCTTAAAACCCCTCCTTTTTTAGCCACCAAAGGGAAAATATGTCCTGGTCTTCCTAAATCTTCGGGTTTGGTATTTTCGTCTGTAATGGCTTTTATTGTTTTAGCCCTATCGTGAACCGAAATTCCGGTAGTACATCCATGTCCTTTTAAGTCCACGGACACCGTAAAAGCGGTTTGATGTAAAACAGTATTATTTTCGACCATCATTTTTAGGTCTAGTTCCTTGGCTCTAGTTTCTGTAATCGGTACACACACCAAACCCCTTCCGTGAGTAACCATAAAGTTAATCATTTCGGGAGTTACACATTCAGCAGCGGCAATAAAATCCCCTTCATTTTCTCTGTCTTCGTCATCAACTACAATAATTACTTTTCCTTGACGAATATCTTCAATAGCTTCTGCTATCGTATTTAATTTTATTTCAGACATTTTGAGTGGTGTTTTTTTCTTTTGATTTAAATATTTTGGTAAAAAACCTCTGAATAGGTTCAGTAAATCTATCTAGGCTCAATCTTTTATCATTCGTAGCTTGGTAAGTCAAAACTATGGCCAATGGAGTTAAAATTATTGATGATCCCCAAGCTCCCCAAAAGGCTTCTATTGTTCCGTCTTGAGCTATTTTTTTTCCGAAAGTAGTGGTAAAATGAAAAGCTATAAAAATAATAATAGCAAATACAATCGGAAGTCCAAATCCACCTTTTCGGATGATGGCTCCGAGTGGTGCGCCTACAAAAAACATCAACAAGCACGAGTAGGCTGCCACAAACCTTTCGTATAGTGAATATTGATGAGAACGAATGTTTTTTTTCAAGAAATCCATATTGTGTTTGGTTTCTGCTATATTATATTTTGATCCGGTCATAGTTATTTTAGCGGATTCATATATTTTTTCTCGTTCAGAAATAGGCACAATATCTATAATGTTCTTTTGGTTAAACACTGGTTTTTCTGCAATTAAAGAAATAGAGTCTTGTTTAGGAAATTCTTTTCTTTTGATGGTTTGAAAAACAGAGCTCATTCTGTGGTGAATGTTATCCGCATACGAAATTTCATCATTCTTTTGTCGTACTTTTAAAGAATCAATAGTGTACCGCAATTCCGAAACATTAAGTAATCCATCCGCACCTTCTCCGCTATCTGATTCCAAGTCAATGTTAATAAGACCCGACAAGTCCATGTTGATTATGTATTTTTCAAAATCTGCTTTAGCAAAAGGAACTCTTTGTCTTTCTTTAAAATCTTTTGAGACAATATCTTCGTAATGATGTCCGTCATATAGAACCAGTTGCAATATGTTCGAATCTTCTTTACTTATGAGCTCTCCTCGTTTGGCTTTAGTTACTGTGGTGTTTTTGCCTTGAGCTGATTTTTTGTGAATGATAACTCCTCGTAATAATTGGTCGTTATCTCCGTATTTTTCGTCAACTTTTATATTATAAACTCCAATGTCATTAAATTGACCCTCAGCAATAGCCATCGAAGGCTTTTCCTTGAGGTTATTTCTAAAGTTTTTTACTTTGTATTTAGAATACGGGATTACATCGTTGGCAAAGAAAAAAGCTATTCCGGCCAAAAATAATATGAAAACAGTCAATCCTTTAGAGGCTCTTCCAAGAGACATTCCTGCAGATTTCATAGCAGCAAATTCATAATTTTCTGCAAACGAGCCGAACGTCATAATTGAGGCTAAAAGAATTGAAAGTGGTAAGATTAAAGGAACCATCGTAGGCATTGCATACGAAAGAAATTTCAGCACAAACCAAATGCTTAAACCCTTTCCTGCAAGTTCCGGGATGTACATCCAAAGTAGTTGTAATATGAAAATAAAAAACAGGATTACAAATACCGAAGCAAATGTAGTCAGGAAACTTTTAATGATGTATTTGTCAATTATTTTCACTTAATCAATCTAATCTGTTGATGTAGTAGTCAGCATATTTACTTTCAACAAAGATAAAATGATTTTCTGACAAAGCCTGATTTGGTTTAAAAGAAATGATGCTCAGTTCTGAACGGGTTCCGTCTTTAGAAATTTGTATAAGTTTATAGATGTTTTTGGTAATATTGTCTATTCCGAGTAATATTTCTTGAACATCACTTTTAGGATCTGTAGGTTTTAGTTTTACAAATTGTATTTTTTTGCCTGAAAGTAACAATAGTTTGTCCCAAGCATAGGTATAACCTTTAGTGTAAAAAGTGAGCATTTTGGCAGGAGAAAAAGCATTTTCTTTTTTAGAGTCATACGATTCAATTGTAATTTCTTCATCTTCCGGAATAATAGTATATTTTTTCTTTCCGTCGTATAGCTCGGTTGTTCCCAAAAAGTTAGAGATGTATTTTTCTCCAGCGACAGTTACATTTCCTCTACTATCCTGAGAAATTCCTTCTTTTAGGTTTTTAACGGTATATCTGAACTCTATCGATACGTTTTCATATGACTTTACTTTGGCCGAAACCTCGTCCAATAGTTTTTTTGCTTTTTGTGCTTCTTGTCCGTTAGCAAAAATTGACATTAACAATATAATTGCCAGGCCTAAAAATCGCATTTTATTGGTTGTTTTGTTCATTGTTTAAAAAATGTTCTAGAGCAATTAAGTCCGGAATTAGAACAGCTCTTGCTTTGCTTCCTTCAAAAGGTCCAACAATTCCTGCTGCTTCTAATTGGTCAATCAATCTACCTGCTCTGTTGTATCCTAACTTGAGTTTTCGTTGAATCAAAGAGGTCGAGCCTTGTTGGGCTGTTACTACTACTTCGGCTGCATCTCTGAACAAAGAATCTCTTTCAGAGATGTCTATATCAAGACTTGTGCCACTTTCTTCTCCTACGTATTCTGGTAGTAGATAAGCATTTGGATAAGCTTTTTGCGATCCAATAAATTCACATATTTTTTCAACTTCGGGTGTGTCTACAAAAGCACATTGAACTCGAGTTAGGTCATTTCCTTGAGTATATAGCATATCTCCGCGACCAATAAGTTGGTCAGCTCCTTGACTGTCTAAAATGGTTCTGGAGTCAATTTTTGAGGTTACTCTAAAAGCGATTCGAGCTGGGAAGTTGGCTTTAATAATACCTGTAATTACGTTTACTGACGGACGTTGTGTAGCAATAATTAGGTGAATTCCGATAGCACGAGCCAACTGTGCCAGACGAGCAATTGGAGTTTCAACTTCTTTTCCGGCTGTCATGATAAGGTCGGCAAATTCATCAACTACCAGCACTATATAAGGTAAAAAGCGATGTCCGTTTTCAGGATTTAATTTTCGTTTTTTGAATTTTTCGTTATATTCTTTAATGTTTCTAACCGATGCATCTTTGAGTAATTCGTAACGATTATCCATTTCAATACAAAGCGAATTCAGAGTATTGATTACTTTTGTATTGTCGGTAATAATGGCTTCGTCCGTGTCGGGTAGTTTGGCCAAATAATGACGTTCGATTTTATTGAATAGTGTAAGTTCTACTTTTTTCGGATCAACTAAAACAAACTTTACTTCTGCTGGGTGTTTTTTGTACAATAACGAAGTCAAAACCGCATTTAATCCGACAGATTTTCCTTGTCCTGTTGCTCCTGCCATTAGCAAGTGTGGCATTTTAGCCAAGTCGACAACAAAGGTTTCGTTAGAAATAGTTTTACCGAGTGCTACCGGAAGTTCCATTTCTGCATTTTGGAATTTGGCTGCACTAATTACCGACTTCATCGGAACCATTGATGGCTTTTGGTTAGGGACTTCAATTCCGATAGTTCCTTTTCCGGGAATAGGCGCAATAATCCGTATTCCTAAGGCTGACAACGATAAAGCGATGTCATCTTCTAAGCTTTTAATTTTCGAAATTCGTATCCCTGCTTCAGGTACAATCTCATAAAGTGTAACCGTAGGTCCTACTGTAGCTTTGATTTGAGCAATGTCAATTTTATAATTCTTCAGGGTTTCTACGATTCGGTTTTTGTTAGCCTCGAGCTCTTCTTGGTCGATAGTAATTCCGCTTATTCCGTAGTCTTTGAGTAAGTCAATTGATGGGAATTTATAGTTTGAAAGTTCTAAAGTAGGATCAAATTCTCCAAAATCTTCAACTAATTTAGCAGCTAAATTTTCTCCTACAACGGTTTCTTCTTCAATTGTTTCTACTACAAATTCTTCTTTTTTTACTTCCGAATCCGAAGCATTCTCTTTTTTATCTTCTTTAGCGTTTACTGAAAGATCAATCTCCGAATAATTAGAAATAGTGGGCTTGTCGTCGTCTTGAATATTCTTTTGAAAATCAGAAACAGGTTCGGACTCTGAGGTAACTTTTAAAGTAATTTCACCCAACTCTTCATCATCTTTATCAGATGAACCACCTATTTTTGTAACGATTTGCTTTTCGCTTTTATCCAATGTAGGTTTGATAGCGTCATCTATAACAGTAGATTCGTTCTGAGTTTCTTTATTTTCTGTGTGTAGCTCTTTAGCAAATTGTTCTTTTTTGGTATTTATAAAGTCTTTTATCTTATCAGGAGAAACTTTAATTTTGAAAATCAGATAGATTAAAACCCCTAAAACCAAAACCAAAATAGTTCCTGCATTTCCAATATAGTCTTGCAAGAAAGAATTCATTTCATAACCAAAAACTCCACCCAACTCAGGAAGTGCATCATTAAAAAAACCAAATAGGACAGATAAAACCACAATTGCAAATAAGTCCCAAAACCACGTTTTTTTGAGCTTTGAGAAATTTAAATCGAGGATGAAATATATTCCTGTTAAAAATGACAATCGAACAAACAAGAATGAGGCTGCTCCGAAGCCTTTATATACAAAAGTATCAGCTAAAAAAGCCCCGAACTTCCCCAGCCAGTTTTTGGCCTTTTCGTTTCTGTTAGCAAAATCATTTAATAGGCTTTGATCGGCTGTTCCGTACAAATAAAACGAAGTAAAACTCAACAGTAAAGCTATTGAGAATAAAACTAACATAACTCCGAAAAACATTTTGTTTCTCGGGTTCCAAAAAGGTTTTTTTACTTTCTGATTATCAGGTTTTTCAGGTTGTTTTTTAGTGGTCTTAGCCATTTAAAAATGAATTTAGGCAAAAATAGGAATTTTATTTAGGATTTAAGAATTTGAAATTTAGTTTTAATTTATTCTCAAAATAATTTCATCATTTAAAAAGCCATTTTTCAGCCTAAATTATTTGTTTTGTTTCTTCACAGGTTCGATGTACTTTTGTAGGCTATTTATTTATATAAAATGTCAAGAAAGAATAAAAAACAAAATATTGTTTTCGAAAACGTGGAGGTTTTGGATGCAGGAGCAAAAGGAGTATCGGTTGCAAAATCTCCCGAAGGTCAAGTAATCTTTATTCCGAATGTGGTGCCTGGAGATGTGATAGATGTAAAGACGTTTAAAAAACGTAAAAATTATTTCGAAGGAAAAGCCATACGCTTTCATAAATATTCTGATGATAGAACGGAGCCGGTTTGTCAGCACTTCGGAGAGTGTGGCGGATGCAAGTGGCAAAATATGAAGTATGAAAAACAGCTTTTTTATAAAAACAACGAGGTTTATAATCACCTTAAACGAATCGGGAAAGTAGAACTGCCTGACTTTGAACCAATTTTAGGAAGTGAAAAACGATTTTTTTATCGAAATAAAATGGAGTTTTCATTCTCGGATTCTCGTTGGATTCCGGAAAGAGAAATTGCAGAAAATGAAACCATAGAAAGAGGAAACGCATTGGGATTTCATATTCCTAAAATGTGGGATAAAATATTAGATATTAAAAAGTGTCACTTGCAGCAAGACCCTTCGAATGATATTCGCAACGAAATTAAGCGTTTTGCCAACGAGAACGGTTTGTCGTTTTTTAATGCTAGAAATCAACATGGTTTATTAAGAACCTTAATGATTCGGACTACTTCGATTGGTGAAATCATGGTGTTGATTCAGTTTTTTGAAGATGACCAGCCAAAAAGAGAATTGCTGTTGGATTTTGTTTCGGAGCGTTTTCCTGAGATTACTTCGCTACAATACGTAATCAATAGCAAACCTAACGACACAATTTATGACCAAGATGTAATGTTGTACAAAGGACGAAATTATATCTTGGAGGAGATGGAAGGATTGACTTTTTCTATTAATGCCAAATCGTTTTATCAAACCAATTCTGCTCAAGCTTACGAATTATACAAAATAACTCGTGAATTTGCTGGGTTAACAGGAGAGGAAGTAGTCTATGATTTATATACTGGAACAGGGACTATTGCTCAATTTGTATCCAAAAAAGCTAAGAAAGTAATAGGAGTAGAGGCTGTTCCGGCTGCTATTGAAGATGCAAAAATTAATGCTGAACGAAATAACATTTCTAATTGTGAGTTTTTCGTAGGAGACATGAAGGATGTCTTTAATGAAGAATTCATCACAACTCACGGAATTCCTGATGTAATTATTACTGATCCACCACGAGATGGAATGCATAAAGACGTAGTAGATCAAATTCTTAAAATTGCTCCTCAAAAGGTAGTTTATGTTAGTTGTAATTCTGCAACCCAAGCCCGTGATTTAGCTTTAATGGATGAAATCTATAAAGTAACTAGGGTTCGTCCTGTGGATATGTTTCCGCAGACTCATCATGTGGAAAATGTGGTATTGTTAGAAAAGAAATAAACTTGGTTTACCATTCGTTTACTTTATTGGCATCCAGTTTTATAAAAATAAATATTAAAATTGTATAAGCCCAAAGGCCAGAACCTCCGTAGGAAAATAGAGGTAGCGGAATCCCTACTGTTGGAAAAATACCCAATACCATTCCTATGTTTGCGAAAAAATGTATAAATAAAATACAGACGACACCATAACCATAAATCCTACTAAATTTAGAACGCTGTCGCTCGGCTAAAAATAATATTCTGAGCATGAGCATAACGTAGGTTATAACTACGACCAAGGATCCTAAAAATCCCCATTCTTCTCCAACAGTGGTAAAAATAAAATCGGTGTGTTGTTCAGGCACAAAACTTCCTTTGGTTTGCGTACCTTCAAGGAATCCTTTTCCGGTTAGCCCACCAGAGCCAATGGCAATCTTAGACTGATTTAGATTGTAACCCACTCCTCGCATATCTACTTCTTTTCCTAAGAGTACATTAATTCTATCTCTGTGATGGGTTTGTAATACATTTTCAAAAATATAACTGGAAGAAAAGACAAAAAGAGAAATTCCAGCAAATACAACAAGACTAGCTATAATATTTCGATGTACCCTTTTTGTTCTAAAATACAAAAAAGCAGTAATCATAAAAATACTCAAAATGATTAGCCATACATCTATTACTAGTGCTAATATAAATAAGACCAAAACCAAAGTTCCGATTAATAAATAAATAAAAGGCAGTCCTTCGCGATATAGAGCAAATATCAGAAACATAAACACCAAAGCACTTCCCGGGTCATTAGGTAAAATGAGCATCATTGGAATCCCGATAATGGATAAAGCTCTAATTTGGGTGGTGAAATCCTTTAAATCAATATTTGGTTCTTCTAGAAACTTGGCTAAGGCCAATGCTGTAGTAACTTTTGCAAACTCAGAAGGTTGTATGCTAAACGACCCGATTCCGTACCAATTGGTTTGTCCGTTTACGGTTTTTCCGAAGAGAAAAAGTCCGACTAAAGAAAATAAAGCAATAATATAGAAGAGTCCGGAATACTTCTCATAAACTTTTGCATCTAACGACAATAGGAATATTATCAAAAAGATGCTAAAAGAAATGAAAATTAGTTGTTTTCCGTATTCAGACGTAAAGTTAAATTCGGTAATTCCTTCAACAGGAGATGAAGCAGAAAAAATATTGAGCCATCCCATAACAACTAAAGCCGTATATAACAATACGGTTATCCAATCGATATTAGCTATTGTGGATTGACTTTTCATTTTTTCTGTCTGTCGTAATCGACTTTTTTAACTATGTGGTTTTGATTAATTAAAAACGGTTTGCCAGAGTGTGGTTTGTCGTATTCATGCTCAAGTGTTTCGGTGTACATTCGCTCTTCTAAATCTGTTCGGGTAATTTCTCCTTTGAGGTATTTCTCGATCATCAAAGAAGCAATCGGTCCTGCATATCTTGAACCCCAATATCCGTTTTCAACAAAAACTGCAATTACGATTTGAGGGTCTTCTTTTGGAGCAAAAGCTAAAAAGATGGAGTGGTCAGTAAGCTGAGTGGTCACTCCGTTTATTTTAGTTTTATTTTCGGCTGTTCCTGTTTTTCCACAAATTTCAATTCCAGGTACTTGCAATCTTTGTGCGGTTCCTTGTGTATATACAGCGTGCAAACCTTCAATAATCGGGTCAAAATGTTTTGAATCGACTGTGGTGTAATGTTTGGTAACAAACTTTTTATCAATTTCTTCTCCTTCAATAGATTTAATGACATGAGGAGTATAGTAATAACCTCGATTGGCTACTGCAGACATCATGGTAGCGAGTTGGATGGGAGTGGTTGCAATTTCTCCTTGTCCAATTGAGTTAGAGATAGTAGTTGTTCCTCCCCACCTTCCGTTTGGGTACCATCTGTTATAATAATCTCCGTCCGGAATTCTTCCTTTCCGTCCTGTAGGTAAATCATACCCTAAAAAATCTCCTAATCCGAAGCTTTTTACGTGATTGCTCCACGCATCCA
>Ga0209075_1001605_pt1 | contig 21151 bp, 16 predicted proteins | sample Stecom2011_FD_187523 | JGI IMG/M metagenome (GOLD analysis project Ga0209075, IMG submission 187523) | Agricultural soil microbial communities from Utah to study Nitrogen management - Steer compost 2011 (SPAdes) (version 2) | ecosystem: Environmental > Terrestrial > Soil > Agricultural land...
CTCGCCACGAACTCATCAAACGCCTTCTCATGCGCGGCGATCGTCGCGTCAGGCCCGGTCAATTTGAAGAAATAGTTGCCCACCGGGGTCTGCGCGATCGCGCCGAGCAGGCGATAATCTGCGCGCATATCGCCTCCGCCCATCGCCGCGCCCACCTCAAAGGTGCCGGCAACCGCGATGCGGTGGACTTTCATGCCCGCGACATCTTCCACGCCCTGCTTTGGCGAGCCGGTGACGGTGCTAAACTGGCCGATCCAGCGGTCGATATTTGGCTGAATCGCGCCGCCGCCGCCCTGGCCGAAATAAAAGATACTCATCACCGCAGGCTCCGTCCCATCGGCGCCCAGCAGGTGATACTCTGCCAGACGCATCGCCGAGGCGGGCTTGACCGCCAGCCACTTTTCGGGCGCCGTCCACCGGATCGGGCCAACCTTGCCAAATTGCTCGGGCGTCATCGTTCCGGCAGCGGCCGGGGTGGGCAGCGCCGGGGTCGACGCGGCTGAGCCGGCGGCGCTGCCGCCCTGCATGCCGGGCATCATCGGCGGATGATTCGCCGGCAGGTCCTTGGCCGACGCGCCCGGCTTCAGCGGACCGGGCGAGCCGGCAGGGCGCGCACCGGCATTTCGCGGCGCCGGCGAGCCCTGCGCGCTTGTTTCGTCCGGCGCCGGGGCGTGTACCGTGGGCGCATCCGCGAAGTCATTGGCGTCACAGCCGCCCATCAGGGTCAGTAAAAGGGCGGCCAGAAGAGCGGGTTTGGGGCTGATTTTCAACATATTAATTCGCGGGGAAATGGCAAATAGATGACTTTCTACGAGTACGAGGCAGAGGGCCTCGCTTGCGGATGCGAGGCGCAGCCTTAACAGGTTTTGGCGCCAAATCACATCAATAATTCGCTCGCATCATAGGCCTCGCCGGGCTCCCCGCCGTCGCCGGTAATCGACAGGCGCACGAATTGATGGGTGCCGGTGCGCATATCGGTGGCGCGCACATTGAGCATGCCGTCGGTGTCGATCTCAAAGGCGACCTGGATGCTCACGTCTTCGCGCGGGCCCGGCGGGATATCGGTGAGCTCCAGCTGGCCAAGCTGGCGGTTATCTTCGATACGCCGGCTATTTCCCGAAAAAATCGGCAGCACCACCCGGGTCTGGTCGTCGCGCGAGGTCGAAAAATAGCGCAAGCGCTCCAGCGGAAGCGATGCGTTTCGCTCCACGATAATATCCATTACCCCGCCGACCGTCTCGACCCCCAGGGCGTGCGGAATCACGTCGATCAGCACCGGCCCGCGCGCCGGGCGCGCCTTTTGCTGGGCCTCCAGCGACTCCAACCAGGAGTCGTCATTATCAATCTCGACCACCGCTGCCGGCTTGGTGCCGGGCTGGGTATCCGACCTTTCGCGCCCCGCCACGACGCCCTGGGGCGGCGTCGGCGAGCGCACGCCGTTTGCGTCCACCGTGGCGCCGCCCATCACCGGCCAACTGGCGGGCTCGGGCGCCTCCTGGGCCGCCACCAGCGAGGCGCCGAGGATGGCCGCGCCGATCGACACCACCTCGTCGGGGTTGATATCAAGGACCGGCCGGCGCCCGAAAAACTGCTCGACCCGCTGCTGAACCAGCGGAATCCGGGTCGACCCGCCCACCAAAACAAGATGGTCGATCTCGGCGCGCTGCAATCCGGCCACCTTCAGCGCGTCCTCGCAGGTGCGAATCGACTGGTCGACCACATCGGCCGCGCGCCGGTCGAAGGCCTCGCGGGTCAGCGTAAACTCAAGCTCCAGCTCATGCAGACTCCCCGGGGCATACTCGGTGACCTGCACGCTGATCGAATCGCGCGTCGACAGGCTATGCTTGACCTGCTCGGCGACGACCTTTAGGCGCTGGCGCACCGCCATCTCACCGGATAAGTCATAGCCGTATTGCTTCTCAAACGCGTTGAGCATCGCCTGGACCAGACGGTTATCGATATCATCGCCGCCCAGGTAGCTATCCCCGGCGGTCGACAGGACTTCGAAGACATCATTTCGAAGTTGCAGAATCGTGATATCGAAGGTCCCGCCGCCCAGGTCATAGATCGCCACGCGCTCGCGCTTTTGCGCCCCGTGCCCGTAGGCCAGCGCCGCGGCGGTCGGCTCATTGATCAGGCGCAAGACCTCCAGGCCCCCCAGGCTCGCCGCGCGCTTGGTGGCGCGGCGCTGGCCCTCGTCGAAGCTGGCCGGCACCGTTACCACCGCCTTGGAAATCGGCTGGCCCAGATACTCCTGGGCGACCCCGCGCAGATAATGAATCATGCGCCCCGAGATGCCCTCGGGCGGATGAAGCTGGTTATATAGATGAAAGCGCGGCGACCCGTCGGCCGCCTCCACGATCGGAAAGGGAAAGGAGCCGCGCAGCAGATTCACGTCCGGGTCCGAAAACGAGCGCCCGATAAGCCGCTTTGCGCTATAGATGGTGTGCGCCGGGTCCTCCACGCGGTGCTGGCGCGCCCGACTGCCCAGGACCGTTCGCCCGTCGGGACGAAAATAAACCATCGACGGATGCACCCGGTTGCCGTCGGCATCCGGAATCACAATCGGCTCCCCCTCCAGCACCACACTGATGACCGAATTCGACGTCCCGAGGTCAATCCCAACGACCAACTCTGACATAATACGCGGCTCCGCTTTTACAAAAATAGAATTCCGATCGATCTCGGTTGTGATATTAACGTCTTAAGCAGATTTCGTCGACCACAAAGCGTACGCGGCGCGCGGGGCAAAAATGACCTGGCGCACCCCATTTATGTTGCCGTTAAGCCTTGAGTCGGCTATGTAACGGGCACTTGGGCCGCACGCATCGGCACCAGCGCCCTTCGGCTTAGCCCCGACTCACTGCTGGCTAACCCCCTATAAAATATCATGATTTTATCATGAGGAGTCTATAAGATGGAACCCTTACTTGTCTCAAGCACCGCCCATGAATGGATCCGACGCGGCCTGATCTCCCTGCTGATTCTCGGCGGATTCGGCATGGCCGCGCGCACGGTTTACTGGTTGCTTCGCTATGTCGCCTGGGGACAAGGTGAGCTGAAGATCAACGATGTGCCCGAGCGCATCAAGGGTTTTGTGACCTTCGTCATCGGCCAGCGCCGCGTCATCCGCGAGCCCGCCGGCATGGTCCACCTGTTTATCTTCTGGGGATTTATTGTCCTGCAGGTGGAGACCATCGAATATATGATCCGGGCCTTCCACTCCGGCTTCCATTTCTCCGCGTTCATGGGCGAGGCGGGCTATAATTTCGCTCTTTTCTTGCAGGACGTCTTCGGGTTCGTGGTGCTCAGCGCCATTATCGTGGCCGCGGTGCGCCGCTTCATCATCCGCCCGAAACACTCGGTCGCCTCGATGGACGCGGCGGCGGTGCTCGGATTTATCGCGGCCTTGATGGTCACCAAGTTTTTGGCCAACGGCGCCGAGATTGCCTATCTGGGCTCAGCGCTTGCCCATGACGCCAGCTGGACGCCCTTTGCCCTGGCCACCTCGAAGATCTTCGCCGGCCTGGGTCTGAGCAGCACCACGCTTTTTTGGACCTACCACGCCGCCTATTGGTTGCACCTGGCGACCGTGGTGGTCTTTGCCAACTATATTCCGCTGAGCCTGGGCAAGGATATGCACCTCATCGGCGCGATGCCCAATATCTTCTTCAAAAAGCACGGCCCCAAGGGCGCGCTTTACCCCATCGATATGGAAGACGAGAGCATCGAGAGCTTCGGGGCCAAAGAAGTCGAGGACCTCAGCTGGAAGCAGCTTCTGGACAGCTACGCCTGCACCGAATGCGGCCGCTGCGAGCACTATTGCCCGGCCTATAATACCGGCAAGGCGCTCAACCCGATGATGATCATCCAGAAGATCAAGTACGCCCTGAAGGACAAAGGCGAGCGCGTCTTGAGAAAGGGCGAGGAATTACCCGAGGATTACCCCAGCCTGGTGGGCAATATTATCACCGCCGAAGAGCTGTGGGCGTGCACCACCTGCGGGGCGTGCGTGGAGGCGTGCCCGGTGTTTATCGAGCACGTCGACTCCATCGTGGATATGCGCCGCTACCTGGCGCTGATGGAGGCCGACTTCACCCCCGAGGTCAGCCGCACCTTCCGCAATATGGAGCAAAACTCCAACCCCTGGGGCGTCTCCTCCTCGTATCGCGCCGACTGGGCAGACGGGCTGGATATCCCGCTGATGAGCGAGCTCACCCAGGCCCCCGAGTACCTCTTCTGGGTGGGCTGCGCGGGAAGCTTCGACGACCGCCAGCAGAAGGTCACCAAGTCCTTTGCCAAGATCCTCAAGGAAGCGGGCGTATCGTTTGCGATCCTCGGCTCCGAAGAAGGCTGCACCGGCGACCCCGCCCGGCGCATCGGCAACGAGTACCTCTACTGGATGCTCGCCACCCAGAATATCGAGACGCTCAACGGCTACGGCGTCACCAAGATTGTGACCACCTGCCCGCACTGCTTCCACACCATCGGCAAGGAGTACCCGCAGCTCGGGGGCAACTATGATATCATTCATCATAGCTCCTTTTTGGCCGACCTGCTCGACACCGGGCTGATTAAGGTCAAGCGCAGCGCCCGCCAGAAGATCACCTATCATGACTCCTGCTATATCGGCCGCTGGAATAATTCCTACGATAACCCGCGCAGGGTGCTCGACGCGATCCCGGGCGTGGAGCGCCAGGAGATGGAGCTCAACAAGAAGCAGAGCTTCTGCTGCGGCGCCGGCGGCGGGCGCATGTGGATGGAAGAAGACCTCGGAAAGCGCATCAACGTCGAGCGCACCGACCAGGCGCTGGCGACCAACCCGGACGCCATCGCGGTCAACTGCCCCTTCTGCCTGACGATGTTCGACGACGGGGTCAAACACCGCGGCGCCAATAATGTGCGCCTGGTCGACCTGGCCGAGTTGGTGGCCGAAAACCTGGTCGAGACCCGCCATCTTGGGGCCCAGGACCTCGCCACAGAAGAGGCCGTGCCGGCCGAATAAAACCTCCCTCGCAGCCCCGCGGCGCGCCACGACCCTGACAGGGCGCGCCGCGGGGCTGCTGTTTTTGAACCGACTTTTTTCTGGCCTCAAATCATGGGGCCGAACGCCAAGGAGAATCCGATGAGCGATCTGCAACCCGAGATGCCCGCCCTGAAGTCGAGTGACCCCGACGTCTACCAGATCATCCGCGACGAAGAGGTCCGCCAGGCGCGCACCATTCGGCTCATCGCCAGCGAGAATTATACCTCGCGGGCCATCATGGAGGCGACCGGGTCGGTGCTGACCAATAAGTATAGCGAGGGCTACCCGGGGCGGCGCTACTATGAGGGCCAGGAGCATACCGACCGCATCGAGAACCTCGCCTGCGCGCGCGCAAAAGAGCTCTTCGGCGCCGATCACGTCAATGTGCAGCCCTACTCGGGCTCGCCGGCCAACCTGGAGGCCTACTACGCGCTATGCGAAGTCGGTGACCCGATCCTCGGCATGGGTCTTCCCTTTGGCGGGCACCTGACGCACGGGTGGAAGGTCAACTTTTCGGGGCGCTTTTACGACGCGCATCACTACGGCGTGGACCCCGAAACCCACCTGATCGACTACGCCGAGGTGCGAAGAATCGCGCGCGAAGTTAAACCCAAGGTGATCTTCTGCGGCGGCTCCGCCTACCCGCGCACCATCGACTTCGATAAATTCGGCGAGATTGCCGAAGAGGTCGGCGCGCACCTGGTGGCGGATATCGCGCATATCGCCGGGCTGATCGCCGGCGGCCAGCACCCCAGCCCGATCGAGGTGGCCGACGTGGTCTCCTCGACCACCCATAAGACGCTTCGCGGCCCGCGCGGCGGGCTGTTGATGTGCAAAAAAGAGTTCGCCAAGAAGATCGACCGCGCGGTCTTCCCCGCCCTGCAGGGCGGCCCGCATATGAATACCATCGCCGGGGTCGCCATCGCCTTCAAGGAGGCACTTGCGCCCGAATTCAAGCAGTATGCCGCCCAGATCGTCGAGAACGCGCGCGCCATGGCCGACGCCTTCGTCCAGAAGGGTTATACCCTGGTCAGCGGCGGCACCGACAACCATCTTATGCTGGTCGACGTCACCGCGCGCGGCAGCACCGGAAAGATCGCCTCCAGCGCCATGGCCGCCGCCGGCATCGTCTGCAACGCCAACGCCATTCCGTTTGAGACCCGCTCCCCATTTGACCCCTCGGGCATCCGCATCGGCACCGCCGCGGTGACCACCTGTGGCATGAAGGCCCCGCAGATGCTCCAGATCGTCGACTGGGCCGACGAGGCCATCGCCCACGCCGACGACCCGGCGCGCCTGGCCAAGATTCGCACCCAGGTCGAGGCGCTCTGCGGGGAATTTCCCGTGCCCTGAATTGCTTTTAGAGCGAACCGGCCACGCGCGTTATCGAGCAAGCCCCGCCGGGGCCAATCCTTCTGACTTCAGCGTTGATTTTATCATGTACAACTTACTCATCTCATTGGGCGCAGCCATCCTCACCGCCGTCATCTTCGCGATGATCTTCGGCGTGGGTTCCTGGTCCATCGTCTACGGAATCGTGCCGGGGCTTCTGGTCTTTGTGGGGGTGTATATCTGGCTGGCACGCCGCTCGCTCAACAAGATTCAGGCGCTCGGCGACCAGGCCCAGGCACAGCTTCAGGCGCGCAATATCGACCGGGCCATCGAGGTCTTCAAACAGGGCTACCCGGTGGCCAAATGGCAGTTTATGATCGAGCAGCAGCTCGACGCCCAGATCGGCACGATTTACTTCGTCGCCGAGCGCTTCGACGAGGCCGAGCCCTACCTAAAGACCGCGTTCACCAAGAATTGGACCGCCCGGGGCATGCTGGGCGTGCTATATTATAAGCGGCGCAAATTCGACGAGATGGAGCAGGCCTTTGAGACGGCGACCGCCGCCAACAAAAAGGAGGCGCTATTGTGGAATCTGTACGCCTACTGCCTGTGGAAATCCAAGCAGCGCGACAAGGCCATCAAGGTGCTCAACCAGGCGGTCGAGATCCTGGACGGGCATTCGGTGACCGAGAAGAACCTGAGCGCCCTGCAAAATAACAAAAAAATGAAGATGCGCAGCTGGAATCAACTATGGTATCAATTCCACCTGGACCGCATGCCAGCCCAGCGCCAGCGCGTGCAGTACCGCTGATTTCGCCGCACCCACTTTGACCTAAAATTCTAGAGATATCACCCATGGCCAATACCGTTTCAGATACCGCCGAGACCGCCCCTTTGGACGCTGTGATCCCCGAAGATATCGGGCGCAACGACCCCTGCCCGTGCGGCAGCGGCGCGAAATACAAAAAATGCTGCCAGAAAGCCCACCGCGTACAGGCCGAGGCCCAGAAGGAGTCGACCCGCGTCGAGGCGCTGATTCGCCCGGGCACCAACGCCTGGGGCGTCTACAAATTATTGCGCCAGGTGCGCGAGAATAATATGCACGCGCTCTTCTACGATATGACCCACTCCCAGGGGCCGTTTCGCGCGCGCTTTAAAGAAAAGACCGACTATATTCTGGCCGCCGACGCCGGCGCCGAGACGCTGGTCGCCGGGCCGGAGGCCGATCTTCGCCGGGTGCGCATCGACGGACACGACCATTATCTGCTGCTCAGCGAAGGGCTCAAAGACCCGCGCTCGACCCGCTACCGCTACCAGGTGGTGGTGCTGCGCCCCAACGAGCTGGACGCCCAGGGCGCCGAGCGCGAGGTCGACTTCCCGGGCTTTCGCGTCTGGGATATCCAGCGCCACGAGCGCACCAAGGATGAGGTCGAAGACGGCGATCTCTCCCTGGAGGACCTGGGGTATGCCTGGGCCACGGGTGCCTGAGCGCCGCTCCCCCTTGCCTTGAAGCTTGCGCGCGCGTGCGCATCTTTGGCTCATGCGATCCAACCCGGGCCCCAACCCGCGCAACCTGAGCCGAAGATGCACACCCCAGGGCCCCCGGCCAACCAGGGGGTGCGGTTGACCTATCGCGGCGGATATGATTAGCAGGGGGTCCCACAAAGAGTTCGTGTGTCGCCACGTTTGCTCGTCGCTGACTGCCTGGCCCGCGGGATATCACCGCGCCGGGCGCGCGTTCTCGATTTGTGCAACCCGCTCTGGAGTAGGACCCTTGAACAAACAGCTCAAAAATGTCGGCAACCTGGGCGACATCCTCAAGCACGGCGCGCTGGTTCGCCTGGCAAAATTGATGCGCACCAAGGCCATCAAAGCCCCGCTGCTCTATTTTGATACCCACGCCTTTTTGCTCAACGCCCCCTGGACCCATAAGCTAAAGTGGAAGCAGGCGGTCAACCAGAAGCTCTCCGAGCACCCCTACTATAAAGATTATGTGCGCCTGGAGGCCAATCGCCTGGACAAAGACGAGCCGTATCGCTGCTCGGCCGGCCTGGTCATCGATGTCATCTTTGACATCCCCCACCGCATCTATCTGGCCGAAAGCGACGCCGAGACCCGCCAACAACTCCAGGAACAGGTGCGCGCCGAGCCCATTCGCTGCGATAAAATCGTCGCCTCGGCCCAAGAACTCGCCGAGATCGTCGCGCCCGGCGGCGAGGATTTTAATTATGAGAAGACCGACGTGGCGGTCTTTGCGCTCATCGACCCCTTCCGGCTTGAGCACGCCGAATTTGACGCCATCGCCAAGGTTATCGCCGGCTTCACCCGTGCGTCGAGCTACGGGGTCATCCAGGTCTTCGACTACCATGACAGCCCCGAGGCGCAGCGCTGGCCGCGGGCGCCCAGGAATTTTTACGGCCCCGTTGCCACCCATCATGTGGGCCCGTATCATAACGCGGTCTACGCCACGCGCACGATGATCGAGCAGGTCTATCAGACCCTGGATTTACTCGGCTGGACCCTGCATGATATTGAGGTCGACCTTTCTTCCCCCGATTGATTGGCGCGCATGGCATCCTTCCACACCACCCGCACCAGGACTGGCCGGGGCCCGCTTGGCTGCCTCATCCCGATGATTGCGTCCACCGTTTTGCTGGCCGCAGGCGTCACCTTGATCAGCTGGTTTGCCCTGGGCGACGCGGACCTTGAGCCCACGCCGCCCGCCTCGATCGCCCAACCCCACGCGCCCAGCGCGCACGCGGGGCGCACCCCGTCGATCCCGGCGATTCTCGAGGTCATCAAAAGCGACGGTTTTGTCGAATTTGGCGTGCCCGAGAGCATCGACCTGGGCTCGCAGCGCCAGATTTCCTATAAATTTTTGCGCGATGCCCAGGAAATTCACCTCACCATCTATTCCTATGCGAGCTCCCGCGAGGCGCAGCAGAAGGTTGCCGAAACCCGCGAGCACACCTTTGCGCTGCGCATGGGCCATCGCGTCATCGCGCTCACGACCCCCTCAAAGGACCCCCAGGCGCTGCTTTTGCCGGTCGGGCAAAAACTGGAAACCTATCAACGAATTCTGGACGCCGAATAAATCTGGCGCTTCGCGCTGGCCGATATGGGCGCGGCGCCCACCTTTCTATCGATAGCTTAATTCTCATGGAACAAGTTTGCGCAATCGATTAGTTAGAGAGGCTGCGCGCAGCCCAGGCTGCGGCGCATCAAACCGTCGAATCATCATTCCTGCGCTTCCGTATTCCCCCAACTCCATGAACCATCTCCTCAACAAAATTCGAATATGCTGGGCATCGCCATGTTTGCGCTGATCGTCATTCTAATCTGGGCCCTCGGGCATCTTTATGTCGGCTGGAGCGTGGGGCGTTTTATCCAGCGCCGCCACCTGCGCTGGGCGATCCGGGCGGTATTCGGGCTGCATTTTGGGCTGACCATCACCGCGATGTCGCTGCGCCGAATTACTCCTGAAGCCCTGTGGAAAGACGTGCTTCAGTGGGCTGCATTTGTGGGGATAGGGCTATTTTCGACGCTTTTCGTGCTCTGTGTGCTGCGCGATCTCGTGCTGCTGGGCGCGCGCATCCTACGCCGGCCGCCCACGCTTGCGCGGCACCCGGCCCGAACAAGCGCCTCGACGCCCGCGCATAAGCCGGAAGGCACCGACGCCTCGCTGTACCCCAGCACCCCGGATATCGCGGCCTCCCTGCCAGACGCCCCGACTCCAGACGCCCCGGCCGACCCCGACCGGCGCGCCTTTTTGCAGGGCATGGTCAATACCAGCATCGTCGGCGCAAGCGTGGCGGCGAGCGCCTATGGGTATTCTGAAGCGACCCGCGTGCCGGATGTGCTGCGCGTCGAGGTGCCCATCAAGGATCTCGCGCCGGGCCTCGACGGCTTCAAGATCGTGCAGATCTCCGACATCCACGTCGGCCCGACCATCCGGCGAAAGTTCGTGCAGGGCGTGGTCGACCGGATCCAGACGCTCGACCCCGATATCGTCGCGTTCACCGGCGATCTCATCGACGGCTATGTCCCCGACCTTCGCGCCGACGTCGCCCCGCTGGGGCAATTAAGCCCGCGCTACGGCAATTATTTTGTCACCGGAAACCACGAGTACTATTGGGACGCCCCCGGCTGGTGCGACGAGGTCGAAAGCCTGGGATGGAATGTCCTCAATAACGCCCACAAAGTCATTGCAATCAACGGGGCGCGCCTGCTGGTTGGCGGGGTCACCGATTATAGCGCCGCGCGCCATATGCCGGCACACAAAACCGACCCGCACAAAGCCATCGCCGGCGCGCCCCCGGTCGACTTTCGCCTGCTGCTCGCCCACCAACCCAAGAGCGTCTGGGGGGCGGCTGAGGCGGGCTTCGATATGCAAATCTCGGGGCATACTCACGGCGGCCAATTCTGGCCGTGGAATATGGTCGTTGGCCACGTGCATCCATTTTCGCGCGGCCTCGATGACTATAAAAATATGAAGATCTACGTCAGCCGCGGCACCGGTTATTGGGGTCCCCCCAAGCGCCTGGGCGCGCCCTCCGAGATCACGCTCTTGACCCTGAAGCGCGTCTAAAATACGCCTCTTTGCCTGCGGCATGGCGCGCGCGATATATTCGAGATAAATTCGTGTATAAGTTAGGAAAACAAACGCTCAAACGGTGCAAATGATATCTTTTAAGAGTCAAATAGGCGCGCATGATTAAACTCGAAGATCTTGGTTGGAATGAGTTTTATGCGCGCCAGAAGCCCGGCGATTTCGAGGTCGTTGAGTACGCGCCCACGCTCGACTCGCAGGCGTGCTTTGCGGCGCGCATCTCGCGCCACGACGGCCAACAATACGATGTGCTGAGCGCGGGCGGCGCGCGCGGCACCCGGTTTCGCGCGCGCCTGGGCGGGGTGCTGCGCTACCGCGCCGGGCGCTCCCAGGAGCTGCCGGCGGTGGGCGATTGGGTCGTGGTTCAAAATGACCCGGGCGCCCTTAAAACAGTGATGGCGGTCTACCAGCGCCACACCTGTTTTGTGCGCCAGGCGGCCGGCCAGGTCATCGACGAGCAGGTCATTGCGACCAATGTCGACACCGTCTTCGTGGTCACCTCGATGAACGAGGAATTTGAGCCGCGCCGGCTTGAGCGCTACCTGGTCGCGGTGCGCGCCGCCGGGGCGCGCGCGGTGATCGTGCTCAATAAGATCGATCTGGCCGACGACCCCGAGGACTATATGCGCCGCGCCCAGGCCGTCGCCGACGGCACCGACGTGGTGGGCATCTCGGCGCTGGAAACCTCCTCGCGCGGCCTCGACGCGCTGGGCACCTGGCTTGGCCGCGGCGACACGGTCGTCTTTGTGGGCTCCTCGGGCGTGGGAAAATCAACCCTGGTCAACCTGCTCATGGGCGCCGAAGTTCAACCCACCAGCGCCATCCGCGAAGACGACGCGCGCGGCCGCCACACCACCACGACTCGCCAACTCCTGGTGATTCCCAATCCCGACGCGCCCGGCGGGCGCGGCGTGTTGATCGACACCCCGGGCATGCGCGAATTCCAGTTATGGGCCCAGGAGGACGAAGCCGTCGAGGCCTTCGACGACGTCGAGGCGTTGAATATCTCCTGTCAGTTCCGCGACTGCGCCCACAGCGGCGAGCCGGGCTGCGCGGTCCAGGCCGCCCTGGACGCCGGCGACCTGAGCCCCGAGCGCCTGGCCAGTTGGCATAAATTGCGCGAGGAGCTCGAGATCCAGAAAGCGCGCCAGGAGGCGGTCGCCCGGCGCGCCAATCGCGATAAAAACTCCCGAAGCACCCGGGCCTCCAAAAAACGCAAATAGCGCGTTGGTATTTGCGCACAGAAGATCAAAAAAAGGGCGCCTCACTCAAAGCGAAGGCGCCCTTTTGTTCTCATCACCCCACGACAGCCTTCGGGTTATTGCACATAAACCCCGATGTCTCCGCGCACTTGAGCGGGCGCGCTTGCCGAGCGATAGCCGTCGATACTCCCCACACTTGTCCAGGGCTCACCGGTCACCGTGAATCGAAATTTATTGGCATCTTCGACCCAATCAATATCGGCATCCGCCTCGCCACTTCCCACCACAGCCTGTGATAATATGACGCCATCCGGCTGTTCCAGTGCGCCGGAGGTAATACCCTTGCGAATAAACTCAAAGGGATGCGCGGCCGCCGCCTGATTCACGAACTCATAGCGCCACCCGGCGCGAAGTCCAAAAAACGGATTTACCGCTTCGCTGAGTCCGGCGCCATAATAGGAAGGCTCGACCGAATCGACGATATATCCCAGGCCCTCCGGGTTGCTCAGCGTGAAGCGCAGCGCCGGGAGTCCTTCGGGGACCGTGACCACAAACTCGGCCCGAACAAGCGAATCGTCGGCGAGTTGAACCGGCGCGTCCGGAGTCGCTGCATTGGTGGGATCAAACTCGAAGTTGCCGACCTGGCCGCTCTCTTGGTGCAGCGTGGCGCACAGGGTCTCAGCGTCTTGCGCGGGGCGCTGCAAGGTCACCTGCGTGTTGACGCTTGCGCCGTCGGCCATCGCCCCAAACCCGACCACCGTGCCCTCATCGGCGCACACACCCTCACGAATCACCGCCCAGCCCGCGCCGTGGCTATAGACTTCGCTGAGCGTGACCAGCGTAGAAAGGTTGCTCAAGGTCTGGTCGGTCGCGATCACCGAGGTCCCATTCACCAAAAACGCGTCCATAATCGGCTCGTTATTCTCCTTTAGCGACACATCCTCGCCTCCCGTGCCCACCGCATAATCCAGGACGCCGTCCGCATTTACGTCGTCGTGAAGCAGGGCATAATAGGTCTGATTATTCTGCAGATTATGATCGACGATGACCGCCACATCAGCATGCTCACCCGCGGCGACGGCCTGCGAGCCGACGATCTCGCCGGGCCCGGGCACCAGACAATTGGTGCACTCCGCGTAGACCACGACAAACCCATCGGCCTGCACCCGCGCCGCGGCGATGCGCACCTGGTTCGACTCAGCCGGCGCGACGACCTGGTCATGGGCCACGATCAGATTGAGCGAGTCTTCATCGTCGCCGTCGGCTGCGCCGTCGCCGTCCGCTGCATCCGCATCGGGCGGCTCGCAATTTGCGCACACATCATCGGAATAACTATCTTCTATGACGTCCGCGATCGGGTCGCTATTCTGGGCAGGTGAATCATCGGAACACCCGCTCATCGCAAGCAAGGTGCCCAAAAGAAGAGTGCTCAAAATTCGTTTCTGCATGCCGTATCCTTATGAATTGAAATCATTGAGAGCGCCAAAGTGGCGTATATTTAGGCGCGCGAAAGCATTTTCTTTAATCGGGCACTAGCAAGTATTATACCAGCCACCTCATTGAGTGCTTGCGCGCTTTTGACATCTTTAGTATATTCAATGCAAGATAGACGCCAGAATGGCGCTTGCGGGGACTTTATCTTCAAATTCGTTTGTTTTTATCATTTTGAACGAGTTTTTCATCGCGTATCACCGCCGAATCAGCGCGCAGCCGTCGTGGGACGCTTTTTTGGTGCACGCGCAGCAACGCGACCGCGACATCGATGTCTGCAACATTCAGAATCAGGAGTGATTCATGATGGAAATGGGACTTCGCACACAACTCAGACAGACCCAGCAACTGCGCATGACCCCGCAATTGCAGCAGGCGATCAAGCTATTGCAGCTGTCGCGCCTGGAGCTTATCGACGCGGTGCAGCAAGAGATGAACGAGAACCCGGTCCTGGAGGAGGCGCGCGAGGACTACGACGCCGAGGCGCTACACGCCCGCCAGCCCGAGGTTGAAGAGCTCAAGAATACCGACCGCCTGCAGGAAGTGCGCGCCGATGAGCGCGACATGAATAAGGTCGACTGGGATAGCTACCTCAACGACTATAGCTCTGGCGCGATGCCCACCAACTCCTACCAGGGGCTCAGCAGCAGCGAGCTGCCCGGCATTGAGCAGACCCTGTCCACCAGTGAGTCGCTGGTCGACCACCTGATGCGCCAACTTCGCATGCTCTCACTAAGCCCGCAAAACGAAGCCATCGGCACCCTGATTATCGGCAACCTCGACGAGACCGGCTACCTGCGCAACTCCAGCACCGCGGAGCTTGCCGCCGACGCCGACGTCACCGCCGAGCAGGTCGAAGCGGTGCTCAGCCTGATTCAACAATTCGACCCGCTGGGCGTCGCCGCCCGAAGCGCCCAGGAATGCCTGATGATCCAGGCCACCCACCTGATGCCCCAGGACCAGACCGTGCGGGCGATCCTCACCAATCACCTGAGCGATCTGGAGCAAAAAAAGATCCATAATATCACCCGCGCCCTGGAGGTCAGCGACAACGAGGTCATCCGCGCCGCCCGGCTCATCGCCGGGCTTGAGCCCAAACCCGGGCGCCCCTTTAGCCAGGATATCGGCCGCTATATCACCCCGGATGTCTATATTGTGGAGAATGACCAGGGGGAGTTGATCTGCACGCTCAATGTGGACGGGCTTCCCCAGCTTCGGGTGTCCAATTATTATAAGTCGATGCTCGCCAAAAAGAAGGAGGACGGCGCAAAGGACGAGGTGCGCGATTATATCCAGGAAAAATTGCGCGGCGCCCTCTGGCTTATCCGAAGCATCGAGCAGCGCCACTCCACCATCATCAAGGTCACCGAGAGCATCATTAAATTCCAGCAGGACTTCTTCGAAAAGGGCGTGGAATCCCTGCGCCCGCTGGTCCTCAAGGAGGTCGCCGAAGATATCGGCATGCACGAGTCGACCATCAGCCGCGTCACCACCAATAAATACGTGCATACCCCGCGCGGGGTCTTCGAGCTCAAATATTTCTTCAACTCCGCCATCGGCAAGACCGGCGGCGGCGATGACCTTGCAAGCGAGGCCGTGAAGGCGAAAATTCGCGAGATCATCGGCGAAGAAGACCCCAAGAAGCCCTTCTCGGATGCCAAAATCGCCGAGAAACTCGCCGCCGACCAAAATATCGATATTGCCCGGCGCACGGTGGCAAAATACCGCGAGAGTATGGGCTTTTTGTCGAGTTCGAAGCGCAAGCAGGTTTTTTGAAGGCGGTTTTTGCGCCTCGGGGGACCCGCGCTCCTTTCTTAATCCACGACCAGATGCCGCCGGACCATCTCGACCAGGTCGCTCTCCTGGAAGTCGAGTTTGACCAGGTACCCATCGGCCCCAAGCCCCATGGCGCGCGCCTTGTCCTTGGGGTCCCCCAGCGTGGTCAAGATCACCACCGGCAGGTGGGCGTGCTCCTTCGAGGCGCGAATCCGCCCGAGCAACTCCAGCCCATCCATGCGCGGCATCTGGACATCTGAGAGCACCAGATCAACCGGGTGCTGCTGCAACATCTCCCAGCCCATCTGCCCGTCTTCGGCGACGATAAAATGATAGCCGTGCTGGTCCAGAATCCGGGTCACCAGCGCGCGCGTAATCTCACTATCCTCGACAACCAGAATGCGGCGCCTTGAGGCCGGCGCGCGCGCGGAATCAGGCGAGGGCGCGCCGGGCGCCTTGAGAGGCGCCGGGGTCGAAAAATCGGACTGCGCGCCGGTTGAAGTTGCCTTCAAGGGGCGCTCGGCAGGCTTTTCGGGCGCGCTGGGGCGCGGCGCATCGGCGCGCGGCGCCGCCGAAACCCGCCGCGAGCCGCCCTCGGACTGCGCCAGGAGCTCCGGCACATTGAGCAGCGGCACCACCTCGCCGGCGTCGGTCAACGCGACGCCGCGGCATAGCCGGATGCCGCGCAAAAACTCCCCGAACGGCCGGCTCATCGCCTCGCGCTCCCCGAGCACCTGGTCCACCCAGACCGCCACGCGCCGCGCGCCGCGCCGCAGGATGAGCACGGTCATCTTCGCGCTTCCACTCAGCGATTTTCGCTCCCCCTTCACCTGCAATAGACGCGCCCAGTCGGTCAGCGCGACCATCTCCCCGTCGAAGTCGACAAACGCCCCGCCGTGGCTCTCCATGATCTCGCCGGGCGACACCGCCCCCACCCGCACCACCTGCTTGGCCGCCAGCGCAAACCGCCTGCCGCCAATCTCGACCATCAAGACCTGGCTCACCGCGCTGGAGACCGGCAAAATCATCGTGATCGAAGTGCCCTCGCCGACCTGGCTTTCGACCTCGATATACCCGCCCATTTCGGTGACCTGCCGGCGCACCACATCCATGCCAATGCCGCGCCCGCTGACGTCGCTGATGCTGTCGCGCGTGCTGAACCCGGCCTCAAAGATCAGCGCAAGCGCCTCCTGATCGCTTAATAATTCGGCGCGCTCCTGGCTAAAAAGCCCGCGAGAAACCGCCTTTTGTCGCAATAATTGCGGCGATATGCCGCGCCCGTCATCTTCGATGACCACCCGAATGCTGTCGCCGATATACTCGGCCTGCAGCCGGATCATCGCCTCCTGCTCCTTGCCGGCTTCCTGGCGCTCCTCGGGCACCTCGATCCCGTGGTCGACCGCGTTTCGGATAAGATGAAGCATCGGCTCGGACAGCGCCGACAGCAGGGTGCGATCCACCTCGACATTGCCAAAGGCGTGGACCAGGCGCACGCGTTTTCCCTGCTCGCGGGCCAGGTCGCGCACCGCGCGCGGGTAATGGCTCATGACCTGGGCCAGCGGCACGTGGCGAAGCCCGCGCACCTCCTCGTCGAGCTGGGCGGTGCGCGAGGTGATAAGATATGTTTCGTCGCGCGCGCCGCTGGTGAAGTCGTCGAAGCGATGCACGATATTGCGCATCTTGCTCACGATCTGAATCGGCAATTCCCCGTCGAGTCGCTCCAACCACATGCGCAATTCATCGCGGATCGCGCCCAATTCCCCCAGGCCGTAGTTGAGCCGGCGGCTGAGCAAAAGCACCTCGCCGGCGACGTCTCCCAGGCGCTCGAGTTTTTGCAGATCCACCCGCAGGCTGCCGCCAACTTGCAGGCGCAGCAGGCGGTCCGAGGCGGTCGTGCCGGGCGCGTCCTGCCCGTGCACGGACGCCTCGCTCAATCCCCGACCCATCACCTGAGACGCGTCAATGCGCGCGCGCGTCGACGCCCCGCCCCCGCTTCGGCGCAGCCCGCCCGGCGCCCAGGAGCGCTCACTGCCGGCGCTATCTGAGCGAAAATCGGACCCCTCGTCGACACGTGAGTCCTTCAGGTCTTTGAAATCATCATTTTCCGGCGAACCATCCGCCCAGCTATCGGCCGCCAGGGACGCTGCCAAGTCATCAAATTGGGTCGGCGGCGCCTGGGCTGCAGGCGGCTCGTAAAAGATCTCGGAGATCGGCGCCGAAGTGGGCGAAGCCGCGGCATTTCGCGCGCCGGTCACCCGCTCCACAAACCCCGAGAGATCGACCGGCGCATCGGATGCACCCGCGGATTTCGTGAGCAATTGGCGCACGATATCAAAGCCCTCAAACGCCACATCGACCACATTTTGCGGGATCTCAAAGCCGCGCTCGGTGATCAGCGTGAGCAGGTGCTCGGTCTGGTGCGATACCAGATTCACGTCGGCAAAGCCCATCATCTTGGCCTCGCCCTTGAGCGTGTGAATCTCGCGCAAGATCTCCTCGGTGGCCGAGGCGTCCATCGGATCATGCTCCAGCTGCACCAGCAGCACGTTCATACGCTCGATGCGGTCGAGCGCGACGGCTCGAAATTTTTCGATCAGCGCGCCAAAGCTCATGATTCCTCGGACTGCTCGGACTGCTCGGACTGCTCGGAGAGATGCGCCGCGCCGCTGGATGCGCCGGCTTTTTTAGCCGCGTTATCCTGCTCGCTCTGATCGAGCTCGCGCTCCAGGGCGTCGAGCTCCGCGTCGATGCTTCCGGAGTCCTCGCGAAGCGTCGTCTCGCGCGGCTCGGAGTCTTCCAGATCGTCGAAATCACTGAGCTCCTCGAGCTCCCCAAGCGCCCCGATATTGGCCAGCCCGCCCAGGTCGGCCTCGACGGTCTGCGTGCCAGCAAGCCGGCCGGAGCCGAGCATTTTATTCATCACCTCGTGGCGCTGGTCGTCCGACAGTTGGGTGGAAAACTCGATGGTCGGCTGGTCCGCGCCCGAATCGGCCGGGATTTCCGTGACCTGCGAGGATTGCTCAAGAGACGCCTCGGCAACTTCCTCTGCGGGCGCAACGACGCGCGCAGCCGCCCTCGGGGAGCCGAGTTTTGGCGTCGGATTGGACGAGGAATCAGTGCGCGTCGAAATCGTCGCCGTGCGCCCAAGATCCGCCGCGCTGCGGCGCATCACCCGGGCGCGACGCGCCGCAGCGGCGCTATCCCTGGCCACCGGCACGCTCCCGCCGACTTGGAATTTATCGACCAGCCCGCGCAGGCTCTCGGCCAGTCCGACCAACTCACTGGCCGCCATGGTGACCTGCTGGGTGCCCGCAACATCCTGGTTGATCAGCGCGCTGAGCTCATCCATGGACTGCGTCACCTGCTCGGTGCCCGACTTTTGCTGCTGGGTGATCAGCGTGATCTTCAGCGCGTTATCGGTGGTATTCTCCGACAGACGCGTCCCCTGATCGGTGGCCATCGCGGTCGCAAGCGACGACTCCCCGATATCGACCACCAGCCCTTTGATATCGGAGACCGACCCGGTGATATTCTCGGCGAGCCGGCGCATCTCGGCGGCGACCAGGGTAAAACCCTTGCCCGCCTCGCCGGCGCGCATGCCCTCAAGGCTTGCGTTAAGCGCGAGCAAATCGGAGCGATCCGCGATGCGTTTGATATTCTCCAGAATCTCGCTGATGCGCTCGGTATGATTCTTCAACTCCCCGATGCGCTCGCCAACCGTGCGGTTATTGCCCTGGGTCTTCTCGGCCGACTTGAAGACATGCTGGGCGTTCTCGGCGATCTTTTTGGCCGATGAGAGCAGCGTCTCCATGGTGCGCTGGGTCTCCTCGACGCTGGCCGCCTGGTGATTGGCCGCGGACTCCTGCTCGCGCAAGACCGCCAGAATCTGCTCGGCGGCCGTCGAGATATGGATGGCGGTGCCCGAAATCTGCTCCACCAGCCCGCGCAGCCAGTCGACCATCTGGTTAAAGGAGTCGCTCAACTCCCCCTGGCCGTCGATCGTGGTGGTGAGATCGCCGCCGCTGATATCGATGGCACGCTTGGCCATCTCGCGAAGATTTACCACCATATACCCGAAGGCTTCGCCCAACTCGCCGGGGATCTTCTGGTCGAGCAGCGGGCTCTTGAGTTGGTCGCGCGCGATCAGGCGCGCCTGAATGGTCAGCCGGCGGCGCTGATTGATAAGCTCGCCGAAGCTGCGCTCCAGATCCCCCTCGCTCGCCTTGACCGGCAGATCCGCGTCGGCCATGCGCTGGGTGCGAAGCACCGTTTTCTCCACGGCGCTGACGTCGATCTGTCCGTCGGCCAGCTCGCGCGCCTGGGCCGACACGGCGTTAAGCCGCCCGAGCATCCGGTTGGTCGCCACGCGCAGCCGCTCGACCTCATAGGCGCCGGTGCGGGTGAGTGGGCGCTGCTTGAGGTCGCCCTGGGCGATCCCCTCGACCACATGCGTAATCGCCGACAGCGGGGCGAGGGCGCGCCGGGTCATAATGGCCAGGCCAAAACCCACAAAAGCGATAATCACCGACAGCAGCACCGGCGAGACCTGGATCCACTCGCGCCCCAATAAGGCGACGATCGCCATGACGGTCAAAAAGGCAAAACCCGCGCTAATATGCAGCCAGAGTTTATGCATCGCGCGTCTCCATAGTACTCACCAAGAATCGGTTCATCGGGTCAAACGAAGCAAGTCAAGCATCCAGATCACGTCGCCGTTCTCGTCGATGCCACACGCCGGTTTGAGCACCGCCGGCAGGTAATTTTTGAGCCATTTCGGCAGCGACATGATCCGCGACGCCGTCCAGGTTTCAAAGCCGCGCACCTCGCCGATGATCACGCCCACCGGCGGGCCGCTCTCGGCCACCACAAAACCCACATGCCCGCCGCCCAGTGGGCGCAGCCCCAGGTGCGGCGCGGGGTCGACCAACTGTAACCCGTGCCCCTCACGGTAGTCGAGCACGGTGCTGATCTGCTGCAGCTCAAGCGCAAGCTCAAGCGGGCCAAAGCGGGTGCGAATCACGTCGACTTTAAGCGAAGGTGTGGAGGAATCGGGCATCATTGCACGGCCGCATCGCTGAGCAGTTTCGACACATCGAGCAAGACCGTCGCCTCGTCGCGGCGCACCTGAATCCCCGCGGCATAGCGGCGGGTGCGCGCGTTGATGGAGTCGGGGATCGCACCGCGGTCGACGTCTTCAACCGGCCACTCATCCATGCCGCTGACCACGTCGGCCTCGATGCCCACCGTATAGGAATCGGCCTCGACGATGACGATGCGCCCCTGGTTGACCTCGTCGCGGCGCACCGCCGGGTCGAGCCACTGGCCGAGGTTGAGAATCCCGAGCACCTGCCGGCGAAAAACCGACACCCCGTGCACATGATTGGGCGCCCCGGGCACCGGCGTGATCGGCAAGTCCGACACGATCTCGCGCACATATTCCGAGGGCACCGCGTAGCGCTGCTGGCCGACCTGAAAGCGCAGGACCGACACCATCTGGGCGACCTCCTGCTCCTCGGAATCCGAGTCATCCCAGTCGAATTGCGCCGGGCGATGCGCCTCCTCGATCAACCGGTCGAATTGGTCCAACCCCCCAAATCCCAGGTCCTTCTCGTCTGAATTACTCATGCTGGCTTATCGCTCCGGGCGTCCATGCTCATCCAAAATCACTCGCGCCCGAGCATAAACGATGTTCGCCCAAGGTGCACGCGGCACGTC
>Ga0209075_1001606_pt1 | contig 21143 bp, 21 predicted proteins | sample Stecom2011_FD_187523 | JGI IMG/M metagenome (GOLD analysis project Ga0209075, IMG submission 187523) | Agricultural soil microbial communities from Utah to study Nitrogen management - Steer compost 2011 (SPAdes) (version 2) | ecosystem: Environmental > Terrestrial > Soil > Agricultural land...
ACTTTAGGAAGTCGTTTTCCTCTAATTTAGTGTATTCTTCGTGATTTACAGCAACAATTACCGCATCATAATTACTACCGATGTTTTTTGAAAGCTCTATTCCATACTCACGCTTCATTTCTTCTGAGGAGGCATGAGGGTCAACTAAGTCTACTTTTACAGAGAATGATTTCAATTCATTCACGACATCAATCACTTTTGAGTTTCTGATGTCACTAACATTTTCTTTGAAAGTAGCTCCCATGATTAAAACCTTGGCTTCATTCATGTCTTTTCCTTGTGCAATCATTTTTTTTACGGTTTGCTTTCCGATATAGAATCCCATTGAGTCATTTACGGAACGACCACTAAGAATAACTTTAGCATGATACCCTACTTCTTTTGCCTTATGCGTCAGGTAGTATGGGTCAACTCCAATACAGTGTCCTCCTACTAAACCTGGAGAGAATGGCAAAAAGTTCCATTTTGTTCCTGCTGCTTCCAACACTTCATAAGTATTAATATCAAGTCGATCGAAAATAATAGACAGCTCATTAATGAGTGAAATATTGACATCACGCTGTGTATTCTCAATGATTTTTGCAGCTTCGGCTACCTTGACAGATGATGCGCGATGCACCCCTGCTCCAACAACTTCTTCATAAATCTTTGCAATTTCCTCCAAAGACTCAGCGTCATTTCCAGAAACAACCTTCACTACGTTTTGTAAAGTATGTACCTTATCTCCTGGATTAATACGTTCTGGGGAATAGCCATACTTGAAATCAACACCAGCTTTCAATCCAGATATTTCTTCCAATACAGGAATACAATCTTCTTCAGTACATCCTGGATAAACTGTAGATTCAAACACCACATAATCTCCATTTTGAAGCACCTTACCTACTGTATTAGAAGCGCCCAATAGTGGAGCTAAATTCGGACGATTAGACTCATCAATTGGAGTGGGTACTGCAACAACATAAAATGTTGCTGCTTTTAAATCGTCAATATTTGCTGTAAACTCAATGCTACAACCTTCGAAATCTGAAGACTCCAACTCATTACTAGGGTCGATGTTATTTTTCATTAAATCGACTCTCGCTTCATTAATATCAAATCCGATAACATCCATCTTTTTAGCGAATTCAAGTGCTATAGGTAAACCTACATAACCTAAACCAATTACTGCTAATTTTTCTTTTCTTTCTAATAACTTAGTGTGTATTGAATTGCTCATCTCGTACTTTATATATTCTTTCTATTATTTCTACTACTTTCAGTCCTTCAAGGGCATTTGTAGTTGCTATATTTCTACCTTTTAATGTATCTACAACATTTTGAATCACATAATGATGATTCGCTGCCGATCCTTTGTATGATCCATAATCATTTCCAGGATTGGTGGGGGCTAATTCAGGCATTTCATAACCTTCAATATTACACACCTCCACCTCATTCATGTATTGACCTCCAATTTTCACCGAGCCTTTTTCACCAATAATGGTGATTGAAGATTCTAAATTCTGACCTGCAACTGATGTGGAGTAATTTAAAGACCCCATACCGCCTTGAACAAAATCAAAGCTGACAAATCCAGAATCTTCAAAATCGGTAGAATCTTGGTGGTTAAAGTCCGCAAATTTACCTTTTATATTTTTAATATCCCCAAACAACCAATACATAATATCAATAAAATGAGAAAATTGAGTAAACAATGTTCCCCCATCAAGGTCTTGAGTTCCTTTCCATCCTCCTTTTTTATAATAGCGATCATCTCTGTTCCAGTAACAATTGATTTGTACCATGTATACTTTTCCTAACACTCCTTGATCAACAACTGACTTGATCCACTCCGAGGGAGGTGAATACCTGTTTTGCATGACACAAAATACATGCTTTGACATTTGCAAAGATTTAAAAATTACCTTTTCACAATTGTCTTTAGATAAGCCCATTGGTTTTTCACATACGACATGTTTGTTTTGAGATAGCACCTGAATGCTTTGATCAGCATGCAAACCATTTGGCGTACATATGCTTGCAATATCAAATTCAATGTTCGAAGCTAGAAAATCTTCTAAGGAATTGAAAAAAGGTACCTCAAACTTTTCGAGGCCTAAGTTTTCTTGAGGCTGAATGTCAATTAAAGCAACAAGTTCTGATTCTTGGTTCTCCATAACCATAGTGGCATGCCGCTTCCCTATACGTCCTGCTCCTACGATTACAAATTTTATTTTACCTTCCATAACAGTACTTATAGTTTTGTAACGCATCCGTCATTGATTTCATACTTTTCTTGACTTTCTTCACAAACAGCTTGACCATTTTCATCGAAATTTAGTCGGTGTCCATATTCACTCATCCACCCTATTTGTTTAGCTGGATTTCCAACAACCAATGCGTATGGTAGAACTTCTTTGGTAACAACAGCACCCGCACCAATAAAAGCGTACTCTCCAATATCATGTCCGCAAACAATGGTTGCATTCGCTCCGATTGACGCTCCTTTTTTTACTAGAGTTTTGCTGTATTGTCCCCTGCGTACAACAGCACTTCTTGGATTTACGACATTCGTAAAAACCATTGAAGGTCCTAAAAAAACATCGTCTTCACATTCAACACCTGTATAGATTGAAACATTGTTTTGTACCTTAACATTGTTCCCTAGAATAACTTCTGGAGATATAACAACGTTTTGGCCAATGTTACAATTTTCACCTATTTTACAATTTGGCATCACATGAGAAAAATGCCATATTTTTGTTCCCTTTCCTATAGAACATCCTTCATCAATGATTGCGGTGGAATGTGAAAAATAATCCATATTACTTTATATATGCGTCAAAGTTATTGTGCTCTTTGTGATGAAGCTCTTCTTGCGATAAGCTTTTGAAATATTCATAGGTTAACTTTAAGCCTTCTTCTCTACTGACCTTAGGTGACCAATCTAAAATTTCTTTGGCTTTTGTAATATCTGGCTGTCTTTGTTTCGGGTCATTTACAGGTAAATCTTTATAGATCACCTTTTGCGACGTACCTGTTAACTTGATGATTTCTTCAGCAAACTCACCAATTGTAATTTCATCGGGATTACCAATATTCACTGGATCTGAATAATCAGAAAACAACAAACGAACAATCCCTTCAATCAAATCATCTACATAACAAAAGGCACGGGTTTGACTTCCATCTCCAAACACTGTTAGGTCTTCACCACGTAAAGATTGCCCAATAAATGCTGGCAAAACTCTTCCGTCGTTCAAACGCATTCTTGGTCCGTAAGTATTGAAAATTCTAACAATTCTTGTCTCTAATCCATGATAAGTATGGTAAGCCATAGTCATAGCTTCTTGAAAACGCTTAGCCTCATCATAAACACCACGTGGTCCAATTGGATTTACATTCCCCCAATATTCTTCTGTTTGAGGATGAACTTCAGGGTCTCCATAAACTTCAGAAGTAGAAGCTATCAGTACACGGGCATTTTTAACCCTGGCCAAGCCCAAACAATTATGAATTCCTAAAGATCCAACTTTTAAGGTTTGAATAGGAATTTTTAGATAATCAATCGGACTTGCAGGAGATGCAAAGTGTAAAATATAATCAAGTTTACCTGGAACATGAATAAATTGAGATACGTCCTGATGGTAGAACTCGAAGTTTTCATTCGGAAACAGGTGTTCGATATTGGACAATCGTCCTGTGATTAAATTATCCATGGCGATTACATGAAAGCCATCTTTAATGAATCGATCACAAAGGTGCGAACCTAAAAATCCAGCTGCACCGGTGATTAATACTCTTTTCTTCTCCATATTTATAAATTTGGAACAATTGTTTGACGTCCGATCGAACTATAGTAAAGGTTCTTTTCCTTCATATCTTCTAAGTCAAATAAATTTCTACCATCAAAAATAATCGGTGCTTTTAATTTAGATTTAACTTGAGTGAAATCTGGATTTTTAAAAACCGACCATTCTGTTGCAATCAATAATGCATCAGCTCCATCAAGGGCGTCATACTGATTTCCAACATATTCTATTTTATCTCCGATTTGTTTTTTCACATTTTTCATTGCCTCTGGATCGAAGGCAACGATCTCAGCACCTCTCCTGGTTAACTCATCAATTAAATATAAGGCAGGTGCCTCACGAATGTCATCTGTATCAGGTTTAAAAGCCAAGCCCCAAAGTGCAAACTTTTTCCCTTTGATATCACCATAGTAATCCAAAACTTTATCTAAAAGCTTAATGCGTTGTTGGTCATTGACATTCAATACAGCATCGATAATTGAAAAATTAAAGTTGTTGTCCTGACCACTTTTCAACAAAGCGTTAACGTCTTTAGGAAAACAGCTTCCACCAAATCCAATTCCTGGATAAAGAAAACGATGTCCAATTCGAGAATCAGATCCCATTCCTTCACGTACTTTATCTACATCGGCACCAACAATTTCACAAAAGTTGGCCACCTCATTCATAAAGGTGATTTTCGTTGCCAAGAATGCATTAGCTGCGTATTTTGTTAGTTCGGCAGACTTTTCATCCATAAAAATAATCGGATGTCCATCACGAACATAAGGTTGATACAGCTCTTTCATGATTTGACGCGCTTTTTCGTCTTCCGTACCAATAACGACACGATCTGGGTTTAAGAAATCATCTACTGCAAAACCTTCTCTGAGGAATTCTGGATTAGAAACCACTGCAAAAGGAACATCTGTCTCATTGGCGATAGCCTCCGTCACCTGATCTGCTGTTCCTACAGGGACTGTAGACTTATCTACCACAACTTTGTAATCTGTAATCAGCTTACCTAATTCTTTAGCGACTCCTAAAACATAGGATAAATCGGCAGAGCCATCCTCTCCTGGAGGTGTTGGTAAAGCCAAAAATATAATCTCTGCATCTTTTACTGCCGAAGCTAAATCTGTTGTAAACTTTAAACGATTTTGTTTAATATTTCTTTCAAACAAAACATCCAAATGGGGTTCATAAATCGGAACCTCTCCATTCTTCATTCTGTTTACTTTATCTTCATCTATATCAACACAGATTACATTGTTCCCAGTTTCTGCAAAACATGTCCCTGTAACTAAACCTACGTATCCTGTACCAATAACAGCTATATTCTTCATTTCTCTATAAATTCTTTTACTGATTTGCAAATGTATTCTAATTGATCTTGCTCTAATTCTGTGTGCATAGGCAATGAAAAAACACGTTTTGTTAACCAATCAGTATTTTCTAAAATCCCACTAGATGTTTCTAAAGAGGCAAACATTTTTTGCTTATGAGAAGGAACAGGATAATAAATCATGGCAGGAATATCTTTCTCTCCCAAATACGCCACTAGAGCGTCTCGATCTATATCGTCTGATAACTGCAGAGTATATTGATGAAAAACGTGTTTTGTATTTTCGGATCTAAAAGGAATTGTTAAGCCTTCAACCTCCTTAAATTGTTCATCATAAAACGCTGCTGCTTTTCTTCTCGCATCAATATAGCGATCTAATTCTTTTAGTTTAATTCTCAAAACAGCTGCTTGAATGGTATCCAAACGTGAGTTACAACCAATAACGTCATGATAATAACGTTTACTCTGACCGTGATTCACAACCATTTCAATTTGCTTAGCTAAATCGTCATCATTGGTACAAATCGCTCCTCCATCTCCATAACAACCTAAGTTTTTTGAGGGGAAGAAACTCGTACACCCTACATCTCCAATTGTTCCAGTTTTTTTAACTGTTCCATCAGAGAAAGTATAGTCAGAACCTATTGCCTGAGCATTATCTTCAATAACCTTCAAGTCGTACTTTTCAGCAATTTTCATGATGGCTTCCATATCGCAAGATTGGCCGTAAAGATGCACTGGCACAATGGCTTTAGTACGTGCAGTAATTGCGGCTTCAATGGCTTTTGGCGAAATATTAAAAGTGTCCTTTTCACAATCTACAAATACAGGTTTCAACCTCAACAAACCAATCACTTCAGTCGTTGCGATAAAAGTATATGAAGGTGTAATCACCTCATCTCCTGGCTTAAGTCCTAAAGCCATCATAGCAATTTGTAAAGCATCCGTACCATTGGCACAAGGAATTACATGCTTAGCTCCTAAATAACTGCCAAGCTCTCCTTTGAACTCATGAACATCTGGTCCATTGATAAACTGTGCTTTCTCTAAAATGGAATGGATTGCAGTTTGGACTTGTGGTTTTATCTTCTCGTATTGACTTACTAAGTCAACCATTTGAATTTTTTTCATAAAAATATTTTTACCCCTTTTTACAGGTCAGACAAAAATAACAAAAAGAAGGGATTATAATTAAGAGAACAAAAAAAAGCACGAAGCTCTATTTTAGAGGCCTGTGCATTATCACTTATTTATTCGTCTCAGAAAGAGTTAAAACTATGCTCCCGATAAGCTTCGGGATTAGACATTAGATGCTAGACAAAAAGTCTACTATCTATTTCTTTTAAACTTTGAGGGTTTTATTCTCATCTAACCCCATAGCACTTTCAGTCCATAGTCATTTAGTTAGCCAACTGAGGTCTACTTCAGTTTCTCATAATGCGTTTCAACTCCAGCATCTATCAACCACAATTCTTTATTGGTCAATCGAATAATCTCTTTTTCATTATTGAACTGAATAGAACCAGAATTTGAAATCACTACTTTTGTTTTGTCATCATTAAAATCCCACTCTCCAGTAAATGAAGCTGATGAAAGTTTACTGATATAAGTCCCATCTTTTTCAAATGTTATAATCCTGTCTTTGTTATCGTATTCTACTGATACACCATCAGTAATCGACTTCACTGGCGTCCAATCACCTGTCAAACGCATTTTCTTTGTCAATAAAGAAATTGCTGGTCCCTCTTCATACTTACTACAAGAAGCTAAAACGAAGGTTAAACTTAATAGTATTGCGGTAAAAAATTTTGCTGTTTTCATTCTTTGTATTTTTTTGAAATTAATTAGTTATTTGTCACAAAGATAAAACCTAGCCCCCACTACAAATGCTAAAAAACCTTAACATCCCTTATTTTAGTGTCTTTTAACAACTGAAAGGAAACTTTATTTCGCTTCAAAATGGGTGACAACACCATCAGAGTCACGGACCCACAATTTCTTAGACTTCAGTTTTACAATTTCAAAATCCTGACTTTCAGTAAAGTTAAAAACACTCACTGTTACGTTAATTCCTTGTTTGTCACCAATAAACTTCCAACTTCCTGGAACGGTGTACATTTCGTTATTAAACATTAATTTCCACGTTGCTGTCATGTCTTTACTCAAAGTAATCTCTCCTTCGCCCACATTTGTACTCGAACTCCCATTCGGATAAACGTATTTTACAGGTATCCATGTATTTGTAATGCGAGCTTTTTTAGTGCGTAAAGTAAAAAAAGAACCTTCTTCATATTTAGAACATCCTATGGAGGTAAACAAAAATAGAAACAGTATTAATTTAGTTGCTGTTTTCATAAGCTTATCGATTTCAATTATTAATCAAGAAGTAAATATAAATAAATTCTCACAAACAAATACAATAAACCCCTAATTTACAAGGCGGTAAAAGCCAAGCCAGAACACTCATTTAAACAAACCCGTACATATTGACCAATGAACACTGGAATAAACATTCATAATTATATAGACCCATTAAGCGAGAATAAAATTATTCTTGATAAGTAAGCGCCTTTTTATTAATTTTGCCATCCAAACTAAATTTTGCAAGCATGTTCGAAAATTTAACAGACAAATTTGAAAAAGCATTTAAGATCCTTAAGGGACAAGGACAGATTTCTGAGGTTAATGTTGCGGAGACATTAAAAGAGGTGCGTCGTGCCTTATTGGATGCCGATGTTAACTTTAAGACAGCTAAAGAATTCACTACAACTGTTAAAGAAAAAGCACTAGGTAGAGATGTACTAACATCAGTTTCTCCAGGCCAATTAATGACCAAAATATGTCATGAAGAACTCGTCGAATTGATGGGTGGAAATGAAACAGAAATTAATTACCAAGGTAACCCTGGAATTATTTTAATGTCAGGTCTACAAGGTTCTGGTAAGACAACTTTCTCTGGTAAACTTGCAAACTACCTTAAGACAAAAAAAGGGAAGAATCCCCTACTTGTAGCTTGTGACGTATACAGACCTGCTGCAATCGACCAACTTCATGTACTTGGAGAGCAAGTAGGTGTTGATGTCTTTTCAAATAAAGAAGAAAAAAATCCAGTTAAAATTGCACAAGCAGCTATTCAACATGCAAAAAGCAATAGTCACAACGTAGTAATTATAGATACCGCAGGTCGTTTAGCGATTGATGAGCAAATGATGGGTGAAATTTCCGATGTAAAGAACGCCATCAATCCGACCGAAACCTTGTTCGTTGTAGACGCCATGACCGGTCAAGACGCTGTGAACACCGCTAAAGCATTTAATGATAAAATCAACTTTGACGGAGTAATACTTACAAAGTTAGATGGTGACACACGAGGTGGTGCTGCGATTTCCATTAAAGCCGTTGTAGACAAACCAATTAAGTTTGTGGGTACCGGAGAGAAAATGGACGCTTTAGATGTTTTCTATCCAAAACGTATGGCGGACCGTATCCTTGGAATGGGAGACGTAATCTCTTTAGTTGAAAGAGCCCAGGAACAATACGATGAAAAGGAAGCACAAAGACTTCAAAAGAAAATTAAAAAGAATCAATTTGATTTTAACGATTTCTTAAGTCAGTTGCAACAAGTGAAAAAAATGGGTAACGTTAAAGATTTAATGGGAATGATTCCAGGAATGGGGAAAGCCATGAAGGGAGTTGAGATTGAGGACGACGCGTTTAAGCACATCGAAGCCATCATCTACTCTATGAGTCCATTCGAACGTGAAAACCCAGACGCTATCGATGTAAGCCGAAAGAAAAGAATTGCAATGGGTAGTGGCCAAAGTTTACAGGAAGTAAATAAGCTTTTAAAGCAATTTAACGATACCAAGAAAATGATGAAGTTAATGAGCAATAAAAAGAATATGGCCAATATGATGAAACAAATGAAAGGAAAAATGCCAGGTATGTAAATCTTGGATCTGCCAAATATTTACCCTGTTGAGCAAGAGTTTTGAGCATACAAGCGCAGCGAATTAAACCTTCGTAAATAGAAATTAAAAATCCCGAGAATATAAACTTTCGGGATTTTTCATAGAATAATCTACTCAAAGATATTTCACCGGGACTATTCCTTTTTATACAAGTCCATTAATTTTTCAGCTCCTTCAAAAGAAGACATGTTACCTTCTACCACTTCTTTTTCCACTTCTACAATAGCTTTCACCAATCGTTCCGCAGAGTAAAAATCAGACATTAAAATATCAGCAATGGTTTCATGCAACCAGTACTTATCTTGTTCCTTTCGTTTTTGAAAGAAAGACCCATTTACCTTCGTATGGTTCTCATAACTCTCTACAATATCGAAGGCCTTATCTATATTGTAATTTTCATATGCTGAAGCCACTAAGGTTTTTGCAATCCAACCATTCTTATTTGGCGGAAACAAATGCATTGCGTTTTCATACTCCTTCTTAGCTCGCCTTGCTTTCAACAGGTTATCGCCGTCTGCTTTCGTGATAATTAAAGCATCCGCCATTTCCATTATCCCTCGCTTAATTCCTTGCAACTCATCACCTGCCCCAGCCAACATCAGCAACATAAAAAAGTCAACCATGGAATGCACCATGGTCTCCGATTGTCCCACCCCTACTGTTTCAATTAAAATAAAATCATACCCAGCAGCTTCACACAATACGATTGACTCTCTGGTCTTTCGTGCAACACCACCTAATGACTTACCTGCTGCAGAAGGGCGAATAAAGGCATTTTCTAAAACCGACAGCTTATTCATGCGGGTTTTATCCCCCAAAATACTCCCACCACTCCTTTCAGAAGAAGGATCAATAGCCAAGACCGCTATTTTATATCCGCGTTGAACAACTGTTTGCCCGAAGGACTCAATAAAAGTACTTTTCCCCACCCCAGGAACCCCTGTTATTCCTAATCGGATGGAATTACCTGAATGCTTCAAACAACTCGTCACCAATTGTTGTGCAATCTTCTTATCTACTGCTTTATCACTCTCCAACAGTGTAATTCCACTGCTCAAAGATTGAAGATCTCCAGCCAAAATACCCGCCAACAGTTCATCGTGATTTAATGACTGCTTTCTTTTTTGACGTTGTTCTTTCCACTTTTTTAATCGATCCTCATTCATTCTATTATGGTTTTAATTAAACCGCAACATCATGCTCTCGCAATGCGTCATTTAAAGATGTTTTCAAATCTGTACTTGCTTTTCGCTTACCGATAATCAAAGCACATGGGACTTGATATTCTCCTGCATTGAACTGTTTCGTATACGAACCGGGAATCACTACACTTCTTTCTGGAACCTCTCCCTTAATCTCGATTGGCTCATCCCCTGTCACATCTATGATTTTTGTTGATTTTGTTAAGACAACATTCGCACCAAGCACAGCTTCCTTTCGCACACGCACACCTTCAACAACGATACAGCGCGACCCAATGAAAGCACCATCCTCAATAATCACCGGCGCAGCTTGCAAAGGCTCTAACACTCCACCTATTCCAACTCCACCACTTAAGTGAACATTCTTACCGATTTGAGCACATGAACCAACTGTTGCCCATGTATCCACCATCGTTCCTTCATCAACAAATGCTCCAATATTCACATAAGAAGGCATTAAAATTACTCCTTTTGAAATATATGCACCATAACGAGCTACAGCATGAGGAACCACACGAACCCCCAAGTCCTTGTAATTACTTTTTAAAGCCATTTTATCATGAAATTCGAAAGGCCCCACCTCGATGGTTTCCATCTTACGAATAGGGAAATACATCACAACTGCTTTTTTAATCCACTCATTAACTTGCCAACCTCCATTTATTGGCTCAGCAACACGCAAATCTCCTTTATCCAACCCTTCAATCACTGCTTCAATCGCATTCACCGTCTCTTCATCCTTCAATAAAGAACGATCTTCCCAAGCTTTTTCAATTATCTCTTTCATTTTAAACTTTCTTTTTGAACAAATATAAGAGAGATATGTTGAACAGGTACACAACCTTTCCCATTTATTAAAGTCAACTACAGTCAAAGACCTAGATAAAAGCCTGATTTACACCCAAAAGATGTTAAAAAACGCTTTTCTTTAATAAAAAAGAAATTAATAACCAACTTTTTACGAATTAAAACGTTATATTAAGGAAAAGAAAAAATTAACTTAGTGAAAACCACGCCTAAATCGTGATTTAAGCTATAAAAAACGAGGGAATATGAGACAATTAAAAATTAGTAAACAAGTAACCAACCGTGAAACAGCTTCACTGGATAAATACTTGGTGGAAATAGGGCGAGTGGATTTAATTACCGCTCAAGAAGAAGTAGAGTTGGCACAGCGAATCAAAGCAGGTGATCAACGTGCATTGGACCGTTTGACACGTGCTAACCTTAGATTCGTTGTCTCTGTTGCAAAACAGTACCAAAATCAAGGACTAACACTACCCGACCTCATCAATGAAGGTAACTTAGGACTAATCAAGGCTGCAAAAAGGTTTGATGAAACAAGAGGTTTCAAATTCATTTCTTACGCTGTTTGGTGGATCCGTCAATCTATTCTACAAGCACTTGCAGAACAAGCAAGAGTGGTTCGATTACCATTGAATAAGATTGGAGCTATTGGAAAAGTAAATAGAGCATTTTCAGAATTAGAACAAAAACATGAACGCGCACCAACAGCCGATGAGTTATCTCATTATCTAGAAATGTCCGTTCCTGACGTGAAACACGCTTTAGAATCGAACGGTCGACATGTATCTATGGACGCACCATTAACCGAAGGAGACAGTTCGAGCTCAAACATGTACGATTTACTAGACAATGATAGTTTAGACACCCCAGAAACAAATCTCATACACCAGTCACTACAAAAAGAGATTAACCGATCGCTTAAAACTTTAACGAGTCGAGAGGAAGACGTTTTGAAACTCTATTTTGGACTTGACGGTCAACGACAAATGAGTCTGGATGAAATTGGTTATCGTTTTGATTTAACAAGAGAGCGTGTTCGTCAAATCAAAGAGAAAGCCGTGAGACGATTAAGACACACATCGAGAAGTAAGATGCTTAAAACATACCTAGGATAGGGTAAACCTAATACCTCGAAAAAGAGCGCCATTAGTAGCTGGGTCAAACCATCTGTTGATGGCGTTTTTATTTTCACAACAAATCTCCCTCTCACCCTTTTCATCGATCCTCAAATGTTTATAACTTTCTATCCATTATTACATGGATTAGATTCTAATTTCTATTATTTTTGTGTTTATGAGCGATTACATTGTTTCTGCAAGAAAATATAGACCCCAAACCTTCGACACACTCGTTGGTCAAGGAAATATTTCTACAACTTTAAAGAATGCCATTAAAAATGACCAATTGGCTCAGGCCTTTTTATTTTGTGGTTCTCGTGGTGTGGGAAAAACTTCCACAGCAAGAATTCTAGCAAAAACGATTAACTGCTCCAACAGAACAGAAAACATTGAAGCTTGTGGAGAATGCGATTCTTGCAAGTCCTTTGACGAAGGTCAATCGCTTAATGTTTACGAACTAGATGCCGCCTCCAACAATAGTGTGGATGACATTCGTAGTTTGATTGATCAAGTTCGAATTGCACCACAACTAGGGGACTACAAAGTATACATTATTGATGAGGTCCACATGCTATCGACTGCGGCATTTAACGCCTTCTTAAAAACATTAGAAGAACCGCCAAAACATGCCATTTTCATTCTAGCGACAACAGAAAAACATAAAATTATTCCAACCATTCTTTCGCGCTGTCAAATTTTCGACTTCAATCGAATTCAAATTTCAGACATAGCAGAACACTTGAAAAAGATTTCTGTAAACGAAGGAATAGATGCAGAAAGTGAAGGACTTCATCTAATTGCTCAAAAAGCAGATGGTGCGTTACGTGATGCGCTTTCTATTTTTGATCAAATTGTAAGTTTTGCAGGAAAGACCTTAACTTATCAGTCGGTAATTGAAAATTTAAATGTTCTTGATTACGATTATTATTTCAAATTGGTCGACTATGCCTTACAAGAGGATATTACCAACAGCTTATTGCTTTATCATGAAATCGTAAACCACGGCTTTGATGGACATCAATTCATTGTTGGTCTTTCAGAACATTACCGCAATCTTTTGGTAGGAAAGGACCCAAAAACAATCAACCTGTTAGAGGTCGGTGATTCAATTAAAAAACGGTATAAAGAACAATCAGCAACCATAGACGCCAAACACATCATGCGTGCACTGGGAGTAATTAGCACTGCAGACACCAATTATAAGTCTGCAAAAAACCAAAGGTTACTTGTAGAACTAACCTTAATGCAGCTGTGTTCGATTAAAAACGAGCTCGAAAAAAAAAAGCCTTAACTGACCCCGTTCAGATTATTCCTTTCAAAGGCCAGAAGGACAGCAAAGCTTCACGTAACAATAAGGGAAACACTCCAGTTTCCAAGCCCACAACCAAGGCTCCATCAACAATGATGACCCTCAACAAAGAAGCTAAAAAACTAACTTCACCAACTCGAAAGCTCAACAAGTCTTATCTGGGCATCAACGAGCTCATGGCGCAAGCCACCGAGAAAAAAGAGACCGTTATTGAAGAGGAAGACACTGGTAAGAGACCAAAAGATCCATTTACGATTGATGAATTAAGAATGAGTTGGCGAAAGTACGCCTTTAAAGCCAAGGAAGACGAATTAGGTACACTTTACACCGCGATGATAGGACGCGATCCTGAAATAGGTGAAAACTTTTCTATTAAGCACACCGTTGACAATGATGTTCAACTAGGTTTCATCAAGACACACGAAACTAATTTAGTAGGCTACCTAAGAAAAGAGCTCAACAATTATTCAATCCAACTTACCGTAAAAGAAGAAACAGCTGCCGACGGAAAACTATTTTCAAGTAAAGATAAATTTGAGGACATGGCAGAAAGAAATCCTCACCTAAAAACTCTGCGTCAAAGATTCAAACTAGATATTGATTTCTAGTCAAGTACAAACCAAAACAAGTTGCAACAAGCTTATCAATAAATACAATTAATAAAATATTTAAAAATTATTCAGAACTAGGGTGGTTTAATTCATAAATTATATGTAATATTGCACCCCAATTTCGGAGAAGAAAAAATAAAAGTCATGGATTTAATAAAAGAAGTTCAAAACGAATTTTCAACAGCATATGATGCTCCAGCTTTTGGAGCAGGAGATACAGTTGCTGTATCATATAAGATTAGAGAAGGTGAAAAGGAGCGTATCCAGCAATACACTGGTGTAGTTCTTCAACGCAGAGGTGTTGGTTCAACTGAAACATTCACTGTTCGTAAAATATCAGGTGGTATTGGTGTAGAGCGTATCTTCCCACTTCACTCACCTTTTATTGATGATATCAAAGTACTTAAGCAAGGTGCTGTACGTAGAGCGCGTATCTTCTACTTCCGTGAAAGAACCGGAAAATCAGCACGTATTAGAGAGAAGAGAAGATACTAGTCTTTTCTTTTCGGAAACATATTCGAAGGACTTCCTGTTAATAGGAAGTCCTTTTTTTGCTGGAACAAACCTATCATAATATGAAACGAACAATAAGCATCCCCCTTTTTGTGTTGCTCATTATTTTCGGCTTCATACTTTGGAATTCCTTGCAATATAAAAAGAGCGATGATTTCAACTTTCCTATACCTACCAATTACAATAGTTTTGGAATTGACATTTCTCATCACCAAGGGAAAATCAATTGGGATACACTTTTCTCAGGGCATATTTCTCCTGCCATTCAATTTGTATATGTTAAAGCAACAGAAGGAAAATCGCATATTGACCGCGAATGGGAATACAACAGAAACGCCCTTCTTAAGAAAAAAGTAAAACATGGTGCTTACCACTTTTTCAGACCTGAAGTCAATTCCATCGAACAAGTTGATCACTTTTTAAAGCATTACCACCCCAAAAACAATGATTTAGCGCCTGTTTTAGATGTAGAAATAGAAGCTAGCTCAGACAAAGCTTTGATTGAAAACGTTGGTCTATTCTTAAATGAAGTTGAAAAGCGAACAGGAAAGCGTCCGCTAATTTACACTTCTTACCACTTTTACAAAACGAAATTTGAGGACCAGTTTCTAAACCATAAGTTCTGGATCGCTAGATATTCCAAACCTTTTCTCCTCCCCTCTGATGATAGGATACTCTATTGGCAATTTACAGATCAAGCCGACCTCCCTTTTCACAAAGGAATTAAAGTAGATTTAAACGTGAGTAATGTTGAATTTATTCAAAAATAACATCCAGCAAAGTACCACTCTTATCCTCTGTTTCTTGCCATTCGTTTGCGATATTTGAGGCTTGTGTAATTCCACCTCCTACATACAGAGCAAAATCATTTTTGAGCACTTGCATACAGCGCAGGTTAACATAAACAGACAATTGATCCTTTCCTCTCCAACCTACCAATCCGGTATAGAACTCACGCTCATGAGGTTCGTTTGTTAAAATGTAATCTTGTGCCGCCTGACTTGGTGTTCCGCAAACTGCAGGCGTTGGATGTAAGTCCTGCATCAAGGCATTCCATTTCTCTTTTTCTAATTGAAATTCATAGCTGGTTTGCAGGTGAAAAACAGCGCCTTTCTGAACTGTTTCGGTTGGAGAAACCCTTAATTCTTTTGGCCCTTGAATATTAATTTTATCCAAAACATAATCCGCCACGTACTGATGCTCTTCTTGCTCTTTCTTAGTCCACTGAATGATTGAGTTATTCTTAGTTCCCGCCAAGGCCATAGAATGAATTTTACTTTGATCGCCCGAAAGTAACACCTCTGGTGTGGCTCCCATCCAAGTCCCAAATTTTTCATCGCTTGCCAAATAGACCAAAGCTTGACTTTTATATTTGTCGGCTAACTTTCTAAAAACCAAACCTGCACTAGAAGCATCATCTTTCCCCACCAATTTTATGCGAGAGAAAATCGCCTTTTCTATGCCAAACAACTCAAAACCGTCAATGAAATATTGAAGTCCATTCAAATAAGCCTTTTGATTACACACAAAAACATCATCTGCTTCTTTATAACTCAAAGCTGACTCAGGAATGCTATCTACCGTCTGCCCTATTTGAAAGTAGAACATTTTTTCTTTGGTAAAATCAGTAATAAAAAAGCAATCATCAGGTAAATTCTCTAAGGTCTCTTCTATCCACTCACCAGTAAATACCTTTATTTCTTCGTTGGGAAATTGATATGCCAAACAAGCCATAATTATTTATTTCTAGGAACAACCATTACTGTTAAACGTCCTGTACAAACTAAAGCACCAGTATCGTTATCTGTCAAATCTACTTGCCAAACATGCGTACGCTTACCCGCATGAACAATTTTACCGACTGCCTTAACCAATCCAGAAGACATACCCCCAACATGATTTGCATTAATTTCAATTCCTACAGGAACTTCTTTTTCAATGTCCAACAACAAAGTCGACCCCATAGAACCAATACTTTCAATCAAGGCTGCGCTCGCACCACCATGTAACAACTTCATGGGTTGATGTGTCGTAGAATTCACTGGCATTGTTGCCACGACATAGTCTTTTCCAAGCTCTATACATTGAATACCCAACACTTCCATCATGGTGTCTTTACTGAATGAATTGATATAATCTAAATCTACTTGCTTAAGCATAACTTGATCTTTTTTAAAAGTTTTTAAATACGTAATGATGATAAAACAATCAAAAACTGTTTTTGTGCACCCTAAAAGTAATTACATTCGTATAAAATTTGTCAAAATGCTTCAAGAAAACGTAAATCTTAAACCCTACAATACTTTTGGTCTTTCGATCAGAACAAAGTATTTCGCTTCATTCTCCTCTATAAACGCATTAAAATCATTGCTTTCGGAAGTTAAAAATGAAAAATTATTGATTCTTGGCGGAGGAAGTAACGTGTTGTTCCAGGGAAATTTTCACGGAGTAACATTACGCAACGAAATTAAGGGCATTGAGCTCGTTGAGGAAAACGATAAAAATGTAATATTAAAAGTGGGTGCTGGAGTTGTATGGCATGATTTCGTTATGCACACCATTTCAAACGGTTGGGGAGGAATAGAAAATCTTTCACTTATTCCGGGGAGTGTTGGTGCAAGTCCGATGCAAAATATTGGTGCCTACGGTGTAGAAATCAAGGATGTATTTGAAGCTTTAGAAGCTTTAGAAATTGAGACAGGAAAACTACATACGTTTTTCCACGAAGATTGTCAGTTTGGTTATAGAGAAAGCGTTTTTAAAAAAGAATTAAAAGACCAATACATCATCACTTCTGTTAGTTATAGACTTTCGAAGAATCCAAACTTGAATACCAGTTACGGTGCAATTGAAGAAGAATTAAAGTCACGCAATATCACTCACCCCACGATTAAAGATGTCAGTGATGCTGTCATTGCGATTCGACAATCCAAACTTCCTGACCCTAAAGAAATAGGAAACGCAGGAAGTTTCTTCAAAAATCCGGTTATTTCCCAATCTGAATACGAAGCTTTACAAAGGCAGTATGAGAATATTCCTTCTTATCAAGTCGACGAAAATCATGTTAAAGTTCCTGCAGGATGGCTGATTGACCAATCGGGATGGAAGGGGAAAACTTTTGGCAATTATGGAGTGCATAAGAAACAAGCATTAGTTTTGGTTAATTATGATGATGCAAAGGGGAAAGATATTGTTGCCTTATCGGATCAAATTATTGCTGACATAAAAGAGCGTTACAACATAGTTCTAGAACGAGAGGTGAATATAATTTAGGAGCAAAAAGGAGTTTTGAAGATCAAATAGCTTATTGCCTTTTGAAACCTCAAATCATGAATAAATCAGCATAAAGTCAAACAATTTAAAGATTGTTTTAAGTAGATGTTGCTTCAGAATTAATAATTCCTTGCTATAAATATGCAAATCTCTAAAAATCGGCTATCTTTGCAAACGTATTAATATCAGCTTTTTTTAAGCTTGATTAAAAAAGACATTTATGGCTAAAGACATATTTGAAAAAATAAAAGAAAACAGAGGTCCAATTGGACAGCATGCTAAAGGAGTACATGGCTACTTCACTTTCCCTAAATTAGAGGGAGAAATCGGTAACAAAATGATGTTCCGAGGAAAAGAGTGCCTTGTATGGTCAGTGAACAACTACTTAGGCTTAGCAAATCACCCAGAGGTACGTAAAGCGGATGCTGATGCTGCTGCAAAATGGGGGATGGCTTATCCGATGGGCGCACGAATGATGACGGGTCAAACGAGTGAGCACGAAGCTTTAGAAAATGAGCTTTCTGATTTCATGGGAACGGAAGATACAATCCTTTTGAACTTTGGTTACCAAGGGATGGTTTCTGCAATTGACTGTTTAGTTGACCGTAATGATGTTATCGTATATGATAGTGAATCTCACGCTTGTATTTTAGATGGAATGAGGTTACATTCAGGAAAACGTTTTGTATTCCAGCACAACGATATGGAAAGCTTTGACAAGCAAATGGCGCGTGCTACAAAATTAGTTGAAAACACTGATGGTGGAATTTTAGTTATTACTGAAGGAGTTTTCGGAATGGCTGGAGATCAAGGAGACCTTAAGGGGATTGTTGAATTCAGAAAATCAGGAAAATATGACTTTAGACTTTTCGTAGATGACGCTCATGGTTTCGGTACGATAGGAGAAAAAGGAATGGGTGCCGGAGAAGAGCAAGGTGTTCACGAAGAAATCGATGTATTGTTCGGTACTTTCGCGAAATCTATGGCTTCAATTGGTGCTTTTATTTCTGCAAAAGAACATATCATTGAGTTCATGCGTTATAATATGCGTTCTCAAATGTTTGCTAAATCTCTTCCAATGCCATTGGTTGTTGGTGCGCGTAAACGTTTAGAGTTATTAAGAACACAACCTGAACACAAAGAAAATCTTTGGAAAGTAGCATCTGCATTACAAAAAGGATTAAAAGAAAACGGTTTCAATATTGGAGATACAAACTCTGCAGTGACACCTGTTTTCTTACAAGGTAACCTTGCAGAGGCAACAAATATGACATTTGACTTACGTGAAAATTACAGTATTTTCTGTTCTATCGTAATCTATCCTGTTGTTCCTAAAGACACAATTATGTTACGTTTAATTCCAACAGCTGCACATACGCTAGAGGATGTAAACTATACAATTGAAACGTTTAAAACTGTAAAGAAGAAACTGGACAACGGTGAATACAAAGCAGAAGAATTAGCAAGCGTAGAAGTTGACAAATAAATTATCATTTTTTATTTGTTTACCTTCGTTAATATAATTAAGTGCCCTCCCCATCGGAGGGCATTTTTTATTGGTATAAATCATCTTTTAATTGCTGTTTGTTCAAAAGAAAAGGGGCTACCTCGAACGGAATAGAAGATATTGACTTTCTATAGAAACAAATGTTTTTGAATAAAATAAATCCCTCGTATTCTATAGAATAAAAAATCAAGCATTATAAAAGAGGGTAAAAACAAAAGAAAAAGAGATTAGCCAGTCAATTCAATTAAAGATATACTACTTTTATCCCTTTAGAACACAATATGTCCAAACTCCCCCAAGAATATAAATTCATTGATGTTTCCGATTATGGTAGAAAACCGGGGCGGTTCATCGCAAAAATGCTTGTTAACACCTCTGCCACTCCAATTCATGTCACCACCTCCTTTATTGTTGCTGGACTCATTGCAATTGCATGTATTCTGAGTGGTTATTGTTATGCCGCTGCATTTTTCATTGTCCTAAAGTCAATATTAGACGCTTCTGATGGTGAACTATCGCGCCTCAAAAAAACACCGTCACACACAGGAAGGTATTACGATTCGATTGCGGACTTATTTCTAAATTTCCTTTTTCTTTCCGCCATAGCCTACGTTACAGAAACCGCTTTTGGAGTTATGCTTTTGGCCTTTTTTGGAATACAATTACAAGGAACAATTTACAACTTTTACTACGTAACCCTGAGGAATAATGTCAATGGGGACGCTACAAGTCGCATTTTTGAAAACGACACTCCAACTGCTTTTGAAGGTGAGAAACAAAGTACGGTGAATCAAATGTTTGCTGTTTACTCGGCTTTTTATGGGCCGTTTGACAAGATTATTTATGCGCTAGACAAACAAGCCGCGTACAGTAAGCCTTTCCCTAAATGGTTCATGACACTTATTTCAATCTATGGTCTTGGATTTCAATTATTGATCATGGCTGTATTTCTCGTTCTTGACCTTCCAGAATATATTATACCAATTCTAACTTGGTACTCTGTGTTGATTTTAGTTTTTGTAGGAATTAGAAAATTATTTTTGAAGTAAGTTTATCGCTTTATTAAAAATTAAAAGAGATGAAAATTCATTTTAGAAAAGCTACTATTTCGGACCTACCTACCATTTGGACAATCATAAATCAAGCTATCGCCCGAAGAAAAGCTGAGGGAAGCAATCAATGGCAAGATGGATACCCGAATCAAACAGCTATTCAATCTGACATTGAAAAGGAAGCAGGCTTTGTTCTTACCGAAGATGAAGTCGTGATTGGCTATTGTGCTGTTTTAATCAATGATGAACCGGCCTATGCAAATATTGAAGGAGAATGGTTGACCAATAGCGACTTTGTAGTTTACCATCGTGTTGCTATTGCAGAAAGTCATTTGGGCCAAGGTCTTGCAAAGAAAATGTTAGAATACATTGAAGCATTTGCTCTAGAAAATGAAATTTTTAGCGTTAGAGCAGATACCAATTTCGACAACGGACCAATGCTGGCGATTTTTAACAAATTAGGATATACCTATTGCGGAGAGGTGTACTTTAGAGGGAGTCCGAGGAAAGCCTATGAGAAAACACTGGTTAAGTAGGCTAACCCAGAAACACGAACTTGATGCGCAAAATAAACAACCAACAGAACAGAGACTATTGAGTATAAAATGACAAATAATTTTCCAAAAACTGGAAATGGGTCATCCTTTAAAAATCTCTTTTTC